>MDSZ01066527.1_pt1 | contig 10254 bp, 10 predicted proteins | sample 811201 | NCBI WGS metagenome assembly MDSZ01 (sample SAMN05326647, study PRJNA326480) | marine metagenome | isolation source: seawater | place: Indian Ocean: North | collected 2010 | reverse complement strand
GATTGTTTCCTGCATTATCCTATAAGCCGAATACAGGGTGGGGGCGCAAGTTCGGGGATTGGTTTAATAACAGCTTGCTTGTGAAACTAGGCTTAAAGGTAAAGCTACGTAAGACGTTACATAGTCTAAGGCATAGCTTCATTACAAATCTGAGCATAGCAGGGGTGGATTCTTCTTATATCAAATCTCTAGCAGGGCATGAGGATGGAACTGTCACCTCAAGCGTTTATACGCATTTTGGCCCTGAACACATAAAAATCCTTAAAGACATGATTGAGAAGCTGAAATATTAGCGTCCGTTTAAGCGAGAGTATCTATATTTACTGCTTATGTAGTTCTCTTTGCGTGGCAACTGGCATAGGGAACACATAGTTCTTCGCCTCATCTTTAAGCTGTTCTGCAAGTATCATGAGAGACGATACAAAGGGAATATTACGCGGCACAGGTTTTTTTGTAACGAGAATAGCAAGTAAGCCCATAGCCTCAGCAGGGGCGATATCACGGTCTATATTATCGCCTATGACAATGCTTTCCTCAGGTGTGCCGCCCACTTCTTCAATAGCATGGGTGAATAACCCATTACCCTTATGCAATTTACATTTAGAGGACGTAAAGAGCCTATTCACATAGGGCGCAATACCAAGACGTTCTAATGTCTTTTGCTGTGCATCCTCTGGTCCTTCTGTAACAACCATAACATTAAGGTCATGACGCTTACATTCTTGAAGGAGTTCAATAGCCCCTTCTTTAAGCGTAAGGACTTCCGCAAGAGATTCATCATAGATATCAAGGCATCTATCGAGGTGGATGTGATACAGCAATGAGAAACGATCAAAGAGCTTTTCCAAACGCTTTTGACGATATGTGCGTGAAGGCAGATCATCAACAAAGTGCGTGCTTTGCCCTTCCTTCAAAATATCCGCATAAGCTTCTCTCGCTTCAACTGGGTCTATGCCGAACTCTTCATCGAGATAATGATAAACCATCTCCATAGCGGTCTTAGCGGCAAGAGAAAACTCATGCAACGTATCATCAAGATCAAAGATAACCCATTTAACTTTAGTCATAGCAAATTTATCTGTCATTTTTCCTAGTTAATGGTTTTACCACAGCAGGCTTTTCAGGCGCAAATGCTTTCACTGTTGCCTCGTGCATCTCTAAGTAGATCGGCATGATTTCATCAATCAATCTTTGCTTCTGCTCCTGAGTAATCAAACCATGCTCAGGCACTTTATTTAATACTTCTTTGCTTTCCGCTACTGTCTTAAATATGTCCTTTGGATTGATTTTAGTATAGATAGCCTCCTCTTTAGCATCACGGTATATAAACTTAGCCCCGAAATTATCTTTAAACTCAAGCATCTCAGGCTTGAACTCAATTCCCCAATCAGCACAGACAGCACTAAAGACCGCTGTTTGTGTACCTTTGCTTTGAACCATATACTCATAAGAATAGGCAATCGTCTCTGGCCTGATACTCTTAGCGTGCATAGTCGTTATTTCGTAATAGGATATGTAATTTTGAATGGTGTCCATCTTCTTCCTCCGCTTTGATCTGGATAATATTCAAGTAAACTTGATTAATATACAATTATTGATTCTATGCAAGTGTTTTTGTGGTTAGATTTTAATCTCTTGTTTTAAACCACTGTCCTGCTTATGTTTTTATTTGTAATGACTGAGCACACTAATCTGGCAAAATCTTTGGAACGTGGCATAAACGTTATTCGTGAGTATCTGACGAAACTCTCATCCTCGTCCGGTGTCTATCGGATGATTAGCAAGCACAGTGATGTTCTGTATGTTGGGAAAGCTAAGAATCTAAAAAAACGGGTCACGTCTTATACATATGCTTCGAAACTGCCGATAAGGTTGCAACGTATGGTCTCTGAGACTGTTGCGATGGAATTTGTGACGACGCATACAGAGGTTGAGGCTTTGTTATTAGAAGCATCTCTCATTAAAAAGTTTAAACCGCGCTATAATATTCTTCTCAAAGACGATAAATCTTTCCCTTATATAATGCTGACAGAAGACCATCCTTTTCCGCAGATAAAAAGCCATCGCGGTGCTCATAAAAGAAAAGGCGCGTATTATGGTCCATATGCATCGGCAGGTGCTGTTTTTCCAACGATCACAGCGATACAAAAAAGCTTTAAGATCCGCAATTGTAGTGATAGCTATTTCGCCAACCGTTCTCGCCCTTGTTTGCAGTACCATATCAAACGCTGTAGTGCGCCATGTGTCGGGTATATCTCTGAAGAAGATTACAAGAAAGATGTGAACCAGACTAAGCGCCTTTTGCAGGGTGAAAGTCAGGAGCTCTTGGAAGATTATGCTCGCAAAATGGATGAGGCGAGTGTCGATATGCGCTATGAAGAAGCGGCGAAGTATCGGGACCGTATTAAAGCGTTATCCCATATTCAGGCCAAGCAAGAAATCCGCAACCATGGCATTGCTGATGCAGATGTTTTTGCACTGGAGCGGGCGGGGGATGTGACTTGTGTGCAGGTTTTCTTTGTCCGGAAAACACAAAATTTAGGCAATCACCCATTTTTCCTAAGGCATGATGCTGAGGAAGCAACAGCCGATGTCTTTGAAAACTTTATTCTGCAGTTTTATCAAAACCGACCTGTGCCAAAGGAAATATATGTGAATGAAGCGGTGGGCGAGGAAGCATTACTCGTTGATGCACTGGAGCTTCATGCGAAAAAAGGAGTGAAGATACATAAACCCTCGCGTGGTCCAAAACGAAAATTTGTTGAATGGGTGCACCGAAATGCGGCGCAGGCATTGAAACGTTACTTATCAGATAAAACCACACAAAAAGAACTGCTTCAGCAATTAGAGGAGATGTTGGAACTGGATACATCTATCGACAGAATTGAAGTATATGATAATTCCCATATCAGTGGCTCAAATATGGTTGGGGCGATGATTGCCGCGGGGCCAGAAGGCTTTATCAAAAACAGCTATCGCAAATATAATATAAAGCAAGCGGGAGAGAGTGATGACTTTGCGATGATGCGTGAAGTTATGGAGCGCCGCTTTGGCAGGCTTGTCGATAATGAGGGTGAAGCATTAGATGATCATGAGAGCTGGCCCGATCTTGTTCTGATTGATGGCGGTAAGGGGCAACTCTCCGCTGTGAAAGAAGCGTTAGAAGAAGTAGGGATTTGGGATCACCTTAATGTAGTGGCGATTTCAAAAGGGCCGGACCGAAATGCCGGGCGAGAAGAGTTCCATATTGATGGAAGACCAAGCTTTGCGCTTCCCGTTAATGACCCTGTGCTTCATTATCTTCAGCGCTTGCGTGATGAAGCGCATAGATTTGCGATTAATACACACCGCGCACGCCGAACGAGTGATATTAAAAAATCACCGCTTGATACAATGCCTGGTGTAGGGCCAAAGCGTAAGAAAGCGCTTCTTCAAGGTTTTGGGTCTGCTAAAGCTGTGTCTCAAGCTGGGATAGAGGATTTGAAGAAAATTGAGGGTATATCGGAAGCAATGGCAGAAAAGATATATAATTATTTTCATTAACAGTATTTTTTAACGCGCCTATCTCATTAAAATTTAAATAAAAAAAGGCTATCTATGCCGATTCCCGTAGATTTTTTTTGATTCATTTTCTTGCATTGAAAACTCTTTCCATGGTAAGAGGTGGCTAATCTGAAAATAACGAATTAAAGGAAGAGATGAGCATGTTTCATCGCGGATCAGAAAAAACGCAGAACCAGCAACCAAAGCAGGAAACAACGGCTGATAAAGCTGATGGCAATACACAAGCGAATGCGGCTGGCGCAGCGCTGCCAAAAAACTGGAACCAAAACGCGGCGAACGCTCAATCAACAACACAAGGAAACGTAACTATGGCCGACACACAAGCGACAAACACTTCAGGTAACACAACAACTGAAGGTAAAACAGCAGATATCCCGACAACAAATCAAGGATATGTGCCTAATCGTCCAAGTTATGCAACTGGCGCGCAATACCCTAACTACGGTACGGGCGCTACAGGAACAACGCCAACAGCGGCGAGCAATACAAATGGCCGTCAGCTTGTTATCGGTGAAGGTATTACAATGTCAGGTGAGATCGCGGCTTGTGATCATCTGGTTGTTCAAGGCCATGTAGAAGCGGCTCTTAAAGGTGCATCTGTTTTGGATGTTGCTGAAACAGGGAGTTTCAATGGCTCAGTAGAAATTGATGAAGCGACAATCGCTGGAACATTTTCTGGTGAAATTACAGTATCTGGCCGTTTGACAGTGAAGTCATCGGGCAAGATCAAAGGTACAATCGCTTATGGTGAATTGGCTGTAGACGCTGGTGCAACGCTTGAAGGTAAGCTTGGCCCTGTGAAAGCGTCTAAAGCAAAGGATGCAGATAAAACAACAGCGGGAACTGCATCGAAAAAGACAACAAAAAAGGCGGATAAGGATGAGGGAGAGCTACCTTTCGCGGCTTCAGCGGCTGAGTAAGTAAAGGTTTAGCACTCAATCAGAGTTGTTATGTTACACCTCAAATTAAAATTATCAGGTCTTCGTTTTCGATTTATGAAAAAAGAAAATGAGGGCCAGTTGGCTATTAAGAGTCGTAAAAGTTTGTTGCCGAGATCGCTACAACTATCGTCTCTTTTTATTGTGTGCTTTGGCTTGGTAAGCTCAAGCTGTGCTATTGAGAGCGAACATTACGCTACGCTTCAGCCAGCGGCTGGCTATAATGCAGACAGTGCCTATACTAATAGCCGTATGAAGAGCCTGATCCGTAAATCTCCAGAATATATTACTGAAGCCTATGCAAGTGATATTCAGGGCATTTTCAAAACACCGAATATGACACGTTTCGATAACCCTGCGCTGGTATGGCACTATGCCTCGTCTAATTGCGCGATGGATATTTATTTCAAAGTTGAAAATGATAGCGGTGTGACAGATCCTAACCTTCTGCCTGTGGCCTATGCGGAAGTGCGTAATCGCGCAGGACACCAGATTGCTCAGGATGAGCAAGCGAAGTGTGTACGTGAATTGATGGATAATCCAGAACGCGCTGGCGCTAAAATCAAGCAAGCCTCTTTGTAGGTCTTTTCAATAAAATCGACTAGTCTAATGTTGTTTTATCTTTAAAACCGCACAAATCGGCAACGATACAATCTGGGCAGCGTGGTTTACGCGCTTTGCATATGTAGCGACCATGTAGGATCAGCCAGTGATGCGCATGTTGCATAAACTCTTTCGGCACAACCTTTAGTAATTTTTGTTCGACAGCATCGGGCGTTTTCCCTTTGGCCATGCCGGTGCGATTGCCAAGACGAAAGATATGCGTATCAACCGCCATGGTGGGTTGTCCAAAAGCGATGTTGAGAACGACATTGGCGGTTTTTCTGCCGACGCCGGGAAGGGCTTGGAGCTGTTCTCTTGTCTCCGGTACTTCGCTGTTGTGCTCATCAATTAGAATTTTACAAAGTTTATAGACATTTGCCGCCTTAGCGTTAAACAGGCCAATGGTCTTGATATAATCGCGGATGCCATCTTCTCCCAAAGCATACATTTTTTCGGGCGTGTCTGCGATAGGGAAAAGGTGTTGTGTTGCTTTATTGACGCCAGCATCAGTCGCTTGAGCGGATAAAACAACAGCGACTAAAAGTGTGAATGGGTTGGTATATTCCAAATCACTTTTAGGCTCTGGATTTTCGGCACGAAGGCGCTCAAAGAATTCTTGTATTTGTGCTTTTTTCATCAAGGCTTAGTTTACTGACAGGAATAATGGATACAAGCCAAAAAAAGCTTCCATTTTTTGTCATAATTTTTTATACAAAGGGCATGACTCAGTCGCGGTTTTTTAGAGAGCTTCAAGAAGAGGGCTTGATCACAGGGAGTAACGGTACATATGTCGATGCCAATGGGGATACCTATAAGGCAGATGTATCGCTTAGACATACCCTCAATATATTAAAAAGAATGGATAGCCGCGCACTGATGGGACGCTATGTGCCTTCGGAATATGAGCTTGCGATGCTCGAAAAAAAATACGGCCAGCGCGGTAATATTCCCGAAGGCATAAATCCGGCAGAACGTATTCGATATGTGACACCGTTTATGCATGTATCGGGTGAGGGCGCTTTTTTCATTATTCATGGTTATGGATGGAAACGTGGTAGAGGGGCGAAAGCCGAACTCGTCGACCAAACTGTCATTGCGCATCATCCTGATGCATCGCTTATCAAAAAAGCAATGATCGGTGAAGTTGACCCAAGGGATGGAGAGCCATGGTCGTTGAGTAAAATACAGGCGGATCCTAATTGTGTTGATATTACGGAGATCAAGCCGGAAGAGGGATTGCCGCAGGAAATCATCGCGCTTGAAGATAAACTTGCAAACGCTGAGCGGGCTGTTTACGAGACGGATATGAATGACCGTATTGTTGCACAAATACACCATTCCAAAAAAACAGACCTCATTGAATGGCGCAACCGTAACATTTATTACTATACCAAAGAGTGCGGGAAGAATGAGCAAGGCCAACGTCTGTATAACATTTTTATGATGAGCTCCGGTGGTAAAGCTGATGATCATTATTTTGATGATCGTAATAAATGGATCAGACGGTTAGCTCTGTTCGGTCTTGTCAACAGAATGAAGGTGGCGTCTGCGGTGACCGAAGAAGATGCGAATGTTGTTGTTGAGCGAGATTTTGTAGATGCGGCACATTATTTGGTACAAGGCGGTGACCCTTATTACGAGAAGAAACTGTTTCGCGATATGGAGCGAAACAAAGACAAGCCTAAAAAGCTTAAGAAGCTGGAGAAACGCTATCACTCAAAGATGCCGCGCTTTAGGCCAAGACAGGTTCTGACTTCTTTTATGCTGAATTGGATGTCTGAAGAGGGGAGTGAAATTTCCACAAGGGGGATTGCCACCCAAGCTTTCAGACGAGGCGCAATGAAGGCGGCATCTCAGACGGGAAAAATGCTGTTTAGGGGGGTAACATACGTAGCGCGCCATCCCGCGGCGGCTCGTGTGTATTTGATTGCCGGCGCCGCTCTTGTAACAGGTAAGTCTCTTTCCAAAGGCGCTGAGGGTGAGAATATTAGTGAGATGCTATCCTCCATGAATTCTGAAATACAATTAGCTTTGGCATTGGCTGTGCCATTTGCCGCTTTGGGACTTTGGGAGGCGATGCAACGCCATGTCCGCCGCACACCAGAATCACTAGAGTATGATATGCATAAGAGGGTGGCACAGATAGGCCCACGCATGCATCCGGATTTTGGTCGTTATCCTATCCGCCCAGAATTTTTAAAAGAAGCGCAGTTTGCTTTTGACTATCAGGTTGATTTTGATGATCTTCAAGAGCCAGAGTCTGATGTGCGATCACAGCAGAGCTGGCATCAATTTCATTTGCTGGAAGATTACACGCCGCTCAGTATTCCCCATGGTTCAACGGTGAAAGAAATTTCCATCGGGGAACATAAGGCTGTATTGGCTGAGGACCCAAGCGGCTATAAGCGCATATTTATCCCTTCCATAAATATGGTTTTTCAATGGTTTGAGGAACGCGATGTCGTACAAAATGCTTTGCCTGTGAGTGAATATTTGCAAGGCAAGTTTAATGCGTTAGATAAAGAATCGGTCTTTGTCATTGCAAATCGCGGCTATGCGCCGCCCAGATATGATGAGCGGGATGTGCTACAAAATCCGGTTCTGGTGAGTCATAAAGTCTCGCGCGCTGAAATGAAGAAAATATTAGGGCATATCAAAGAACTTCCTAATCACCGTCAGGCAACGCAAAGAGAGGGTGTGTTTAGGGCAAAAGATATGGGCGATGTATTCCATGTAGAGCCGCAATATAAAGACGCATCTTTGCTATTTGGTCTTATTAAACGCCGCGTGTTTGATGTGAATGCGACCTATCCTGACCCTGAATGCCCGACAGTGAATGGATCATGCACACAAAAAGATGGCCCAAAGTAGGGAAAATATGTTGACTTTAATTTACGAAATGCGTTTAAGTTAAGATATGAATATAAACGTTAAAAACACATTCGGTTTTTACTTCTTCGCATCATATTTTTGGGCGTAGCCCAGTACATATTCATTTTCCAAAACACATTACGAGTACGATTTTTTAACTTCCTTAAACAAGAAAGAAAACAAGGATAATTATTATGACACAATCATCGGCGGCGCTTAAAGCGCCTTCACAAGAAACACTAACAAGAACGATTGAAGTTACGGATGCGAACCGTGGCTTTGGCCCGAATGGCATACCTGGTCCTAATGTGACGCTATCATTTAATGGTCAGCCGCGCACAGCACATGTGGCTGTTGCACTGTTGGCAACGTCAGGCATTGATATTGATGCGCTCAAAGGCCGTGTTATGGAGGTAGAGATGTCGCGCGGACGAACAGGTCTGTATCAAATTGACCGTATTGTAAAGCCTGGGCTTCGCTAAGCTTTTAACGGGTAATAATCTTAATAAATTAGAAAAAGGGGCTATACAGCCCCTTACTCTTAGCTGTATAAAAACAAGAATATGTTTTTAATTAATCCGATTTTAAATGTTTGTGAGCGCCTTGGCCGCCGTCTTCTTATGCTTTTTAGCATTGTTGGCCGCCTCGTCATGTTTGCCTTTCATGCGCTACGTGATGTTCTTGTGCCTCCATATTATCCGAAGTTGATTGGTCAGCAATTCATCAATATTGGTTATTATTCGCTAACAGTGGTTGGTTTGACAGCGCTGTTTTCGGGGATGGTTCTTGCTCTTCAAAGCTATACAGGTTTTGCCCGTTTTAATGCGGAATCTGCGATTGCTAATGTGGTTGTGCTTTCTATTACACGTGAATTGGCGCCCGTGCTTGCTGGTTTGATGGTGGCGGGCCGTATCGGCGCCTCTATTGCGGCAGAGATCGGCACGATGCGTGTGACGGAGCAGATTGATGCGATGACAACGCTTTCCGTGAATCCGTTTCAGTATTTGATTGCACCGCGCGTTTTGGCGGGAACGCTGATGCTTCCGGTGCTTGTCTTTATCGCTGATATTATTGGTGTGTTTGGCGGTTTTATCGTTGGTGTTTATGTGCTCGATTTTAACCCCTACACCTATATTCAACAGACATGGGATTTTGTGCAGGCCATGGATGTTATATCTGGTCTTGTGAAAGCGGCTGTATTTGGCTTTATTGTTACATTGATGGGGTGCTACTGTGGTTATAATTCAGGCCGCGGCGCGCAAGGCGTGGGTGCGGCAACAACGAATGCCGTTGTATCTGCCTCAATTCTTATTCTTATCTTTAACTACATTCTGACACAGGTGTTTTTCTCATGAAGAATTTCAAGATTGAGATGCAGGGTGTAAAGAAGTCTTTTGGATCAAAAGATGTCCTTCGTAATGTTAATCTGGACGTAAAAAAAGGGGAGTCCCTTGTTATTATCGGCGGATCGGGAACGGGTAAGTCTGTCACCATAAAAACAATTCTTGGTCTCATTAAGCCTGATGCAGGGAAAATTCTGGTTGATGGGCAAGATGTGACGAATCTGGGCGGCAATGATCGTGATGAGTATTTGAAGAAATTTGGCATGCTGTTTCAAGGCGGTGCTTTGTTTGACTCTATGACGATTTGGGAAAATGTGGCTTTTGGCCTGACGCAGGGACAAAAAATGTCAAAAAAAGAAGCCTATCCTATCGCGATTGAGAAGCTCGAGGCTGTTGGTCTCAAAGAATCTATCGCTCAGCATTATCCGGCAGAACTATCTGGTGGGATGCAAAAGCGCGTGAGCCTTGCCCGTGCGATAGCGCGTAACCCGGAAATCATTTTCTTTGATGAGCCGACTACGGGGCTGGATCCAATTATGGCGGATGTGATTAATGATTTGATCCGTAAATGTGTGAGTGAACTTGGTGCGACTGCCGTATCCATTACCCATGACATGGCATCAGTGCGCAAAATTGCAGACTCTGTGGCGATGATTTATGAGGGTGAAATCATCTGGCATGGTCCGATTGAGAAGCTGGATAATTCAGGTAACGAATATGTTGATCAGTTCATCAATGGCCGCGCAGAAGGTCCAGTTAAGTTCTAAAATCCCGAAAACCTTCTAAACGTATCGCCGCGTTCTTCAAAATTCTTAAATTGACAATAGCTCGGTGCGGCAGGGGAAAGTAGAACAATTGTATCTTCTTCCATATCACTTAGCTCAATTTTTTGCATAGCTTCTTCAAGACTATCGCACATCTCACATAAAGATTTG
>MDSZ01059716.1_pt1 | contig 10254 bp, 11 predicted proteins | sample 811201 | NCBI WGS metagenome assembly MDSZ01 (sample SAMN05326647, study PRJNA326480) | marine metagenome | isolation source: seawater | place: Indian Ocean: North | collected 2010 | reverse complement strand
CCCCCAGATCTGGATATGAGACTGCCGGATCACACCATCATAGCCACAGCTAAAGCAGTGCAGATGGCTGATTCAAAAAGAAAAACAATTGTTGTATCTCGCGATATCATCATGAGAGTGATTTGCGATTCAATAGGGTTGTTGGCGCAAGACTACACGTCAGAGAAAGCTGTAACGTCATCAGAAGAATTATACAATGGTTTCGTTGTACAACCAGTTGATGATCAGGTTATAGACAGGTACTATGCTGGAGAAGACGTCTTCATCGATGAAGAGGATATAGAGGGTCAATGGTATCCAAACCAGTATATCATGCTCGTATCCAATGAAAACGATAAAAAATCAGCTTTGGCTAGATTTAAATGCCATCATGAACCATTATCCAATGTGATACATAAAAACATACCAGACTGGAAGATTGATGCACGCAATAAAGAGCAAGCTTTTGCGATAGATATGTTGATGGATCCAGATATCAAAATAGTATCTTTGGTTGGCCGTGCTGGTTCTGGAAAAACCCTGATGGCGATTGCTGCGGGATTACAGCAAACAATAGGTCTAAGAAACGAAAATAACCACTACGACAGAATGATAGTGTCACGACCAGTGCAGCCACTAGGTAAGGACATTGGCTTTTTACCGGGGACTATGGAAGAGAAAATGCTCCCTTGGCTAATGCCGATTCAAGATAATCTCAAGTTCTTGATGGGTGATCGCACATCTTTGGAGATGTACATGGAAAAAGGCAAGATTGAGCTTGAGGCACTAACATATATCAGAGGTCGCTCCATTGCAAATGCATTTATTATAATTGACGAGGCTCAAAACTTGACCAAACATGAAGTAAAAACAATCATTACTCGCATTGGTGAGGGCACAAAAATCATCTTAACAGGAGATGTTGAGCAGATTGACAACGTGTATGTAAATGAGACATCGAATGGTCTCGCGCATGCGATAGAAAAGTTCAAAGAGTATAGGATAGCAGGACACGTCACGTTCAGAAAGGGCGAGCGTTCTGAGTTGGCTACTTTGGCATCGAAAGTTTTATAGACTACACAACTTGCAAATAAGATATTAATATGTTATATTATTTTAAAAGGAGAATAATATGTCACAAGACAAACCACAAAATGAAACCCAGATAATCAATGAAGATGAGGTAAATACAAGTCCTCTTTTATCTATGGTTGTGGAGAAGGACTCTGAACTAAAAGACTATTTAGTTGAGTACGTAGGGACAAAACTCGACCAAGAAAATGTAACCGTAGAAATGATTACAGAAGTAATGGCAACAGAATTTCCAGAGTTTGTTCTTACGGTGGCTGAAGAGAACTTTTTATTAGGATATCAGCAAGGAATTAGCGATGTTAACCAATTATCTGAAAGAGAAACAGGAACAACTGAACAATAAGAGTATGGATTTCTATACGCCAACTGGCCTACATGTGTATATGCAGACACCGGTTGATGGAGTTGACGTAGAATCTGTAATTCATAAAATAGAAAACAAGCTACCGCATCATTTTTTAAGTGAAATAGAAATGATAGTATTCGGATGGTTTGATGAGTTTGAAGAAAGATCTATAAATGCCTTCTATAAGGACAATGCCATATATGTCTCACATATGCAGCAAGACGAAGAAGACTTATACGATGATTTAGTTCACGAGATTTCTCACTCCCTAGAAGAGGCGCACGGCTACCAGATATATGCAGACGAAAAAGTTAAAAAAGAATTTTTAAGAAAAAGAAAATATCTGCATGATATTTTGTGGCAAGCTGGTTACAGAGCACCCTTGTCATTTTTTCAAGATGTTGAATTTAATGAAGAATTTGATAACTTCTTGTATAAAAAAATCGGATACGATAAGCTTGCATCGATAATGTCGGGACTATTCATAAGCCCGTATGCTGCAACGTCCCTGAGAGAATACTTCGCAACAGGGTTTACAGAATACTACATGGATTCTAACCATAATTTCCTGCAAAAAATATCTCCTGCAGTATTTGAAAAGATAAATCTACTACAAGATATAGAAAAACTTGACTTCTAATTGTTTTCCTGTTATATTATAAAGTCAGGAGACACCATGTCACATATATCATACTCAGAATTAAAAGATTGGAAGTTCTGTGCTTTCTATCACAAACTAACTCGCATCGATGGCATCGATGGTTTTACAGGTAACGAATACACAGCTTTTGGTTCTGCTATTCACTCTGTTTGCGAAAAAAAGCTGCTGCAAGAAGAGCTGAACGATGACTTCTTTGTTCAAGAGTTAAAAAAGAACATAGCTGCGCTAGAAGATGACGTGGATGACAAGATAGTTCATCAGATGATGAAGCAAGGAAATGCGATTATACCTGAAATTGATGATGCTCTCCAAGAGTATTTTGAAGAGTACGAAGTGTTGGCAGTCGAGATGCCGCTCTATGAAAACATAGAAGGAGAAGAACACAAGTTCAAGGGATACATTGATGCAGTCGTGGCCACTCCGGATGGAAAGGTACACATTTTTGATTGGAAGACATGTTCTTGGGGATGGGACGCAAAAAAACGTTCTGATAAGATGATTACGTATCAATTGACTCTGTACAAACATTTCTTTTGTCAAAAGATGGATGTAGATCCAAAAAACGTAGAAACACACTTCGCACTACTTAAACGTACAGCTAAGAAAAATCATGTTGAATTTTTCAGAGTAACCAGTGGGCCAAGAAAAACAGAAAATGCCCTTAAACTTTTGAATACAGCGCTGTACAATATTAAAAACCAAAGATACATCAAGAACCGACTTTCGTGCACTGGTGGTTATGGTTGCAAATTTTACAAGACAGAACACTGTCCATGAGGAATAAATGAAAAAAAAGAAGATTTTGGTCTTATCTGACCATCCGCTTTCGCCTTCTGGTGTTGGCACGCAGACACGCTATATGATCGAAGCGCTTCTGAAGACAGGAAGATATGAGTTTATCTGCCTAGGCGGTGCCATGAAGCACCAAGATTACAGCCCCGTCAAGGTTGATCCATGGGGAGAATCATGGCGAATCTTTCCAGTTGATGGTTACGGGGATCATGAAATCTTGCGCTCAATTATGCAGAAAGAAAGACCTGATGTACTTTGGTTTATGACTGATCCTAGATTTTATGAATGGCTTTGGGAAATTGAAAATGAAGTACGAGCAAATATGCCAATGGTTTATTATCACGTTTGGGATAACTTTCCCGTGCCCCACTTCAACGCAAAGTGGTATCGCTCAAATGACCACGTAGCGTGTATTTCTAAGGTAACTTATGAGGTGGTAAAATCTGCCGCCCCGACAGTAGACAGCAGCTATTTGCCACATGCAGTACCTAATACGATTTTTCACCCAATTAGTAGCCCAGAAGAAAAGGCCGCGGCAGAAGAGGTGAGAGCACAAGTTATCAATGCTGGAACTTTAAATAATCCAAACAAGAAGATCTTTTTCTGGAACAGTAGAAATGCCAGACGAAAACAAAGCGGTACTCTTATTTGGTGGTTTAAGGAATTTTTAGATGAAGTTGGTCACGATAAAGCTTCATTGCTTATGCACACTGACCCAAGGGACCCGCATGGTCAAGATCTGCCACACCTTATTGAACACTTAGGGTTGGCAAATGGTCAGGTGCTGCTGTCTTCGCAAAAGGTTCCACCTGAAGGTCTTGCGAGGATGTATCGCGGCGCCGATTTCACCATCGGTATTAGCGATGCAGAGGGTTTTGGTCTCTCAACACTTGAATCTTTATCTTGCGGAACACCAATCATTGTCAATATGACCGGCGGACTTCAAGAACAGGTTACCGATGGTAAAAATTGGTTTGGATGGGGAATTCAGCCATGCTCGAAAGCAGTAATCGGCTCTCTCCAGGTCCCATATATCTACGAGGACAGAATCAGCCAAGCAGATTTTAACAAGGTTATGAAGAGCGCACTAAAACTAACAGGACCAAAGTATAAGAAAATGGTTGAGCTTGGATTAAACCATGTAAAGAACAATTATAGTTTTGAAAAATATGAAACCTCGTGGGTCAAACTGATGGATGAGATTGTGGAAAAGAATGGCTCATGGGAAAATAGAAAGAATCATGATAGATGGTATTTATTGGAGGTCGCGTGATTAAGAAAACAGTTTTATTAAGAGGGCCAGTACTCACACGTTCTGGGTACGGCGAGCAAGCTAGGTTTGCATTAAGAGCATTACGTAGCAGAGAGGATTTGTTCGACATCTATGTTCACCCCTTACAATGGGGGCACACCGGCTGGCTACAGGAGACAAACGAAGAAAGACAATGGATTGATCAAAAGATTGAGAAAACAATTAGTTACGTTCAAAATGGAGGAACTTTTGATGTCTCGATTCAAGTTACTATTCCAAATGAGTTTGAAAAACTAGCGACCACAAACATTGGATACACTGCTGGTATTGAAACAACCAAGTGTGCAGCCGAGTGGCTAAATCAGACAAACAACTTTATGGATAAAGTGATTTTTGTCTCTAATCACTCAAAAGATACGTTCGCTAACACATCTTATAGTATGATTGTCGAGACTGCGACTGGTCAAGCTCGCATGTCGCAGGGTCCAAATGACCCACTCCTTGGACAAGAAGGATATGCACCAACAGAGCTTCGGTGCGTTGTTGATTGCCACGCGGTAAATTATCCAGTTAAAACGTATTCTGATTTGAAGGCTCTGGAACTAAATTTAACAACAGAATACAATTTTGCTTGTGTTGCGCAATTTGGTCCTCGAAAAAACCTGCAAAACACGATTAAGTGGTTTATTGAAGAATTTCATGATGATTCAGATGTGGGTCTTGTCATAAAGACCAATGTAGCTAAAAATTCTTTGATAGATCGAGAAATTTGTGAGGGCAGAATTAAGGCAATGACAAGCGCATACCCAGACAAAAAGTGCAAGGTATATCTTTTACATGGTGATTTGACGGACAAAGAGATGCACGAACTGTACCTAAACGAAAAGGTTTTTGCAGCCCTTTCGTTGACTCACGGAGAGGGATTTGGATTGCCGTTATTTGAGGCCGCATACATGGGAGTACCAGTTGTCGCACCGGGTTGGTCCGGACAGATGGACTTTTTATGCGACGAAGATGGTAAAGAACATTTCTATAACATAGCGTTTGATTTAAACCCGGTACCGGACGAAGCTGTTTGGGATGGAGTCATTGTGAAAGACTCGATGTGGGCGTATGCCCGTGAACACTCAGCAAAAGAAAAGATGAGAGAATGTTTTAACGATGCCAAGAACAACAATTTAGAAAAATATTGTCAATATGCTAGTGCTTTGATGAAGAGATTTGAAGAAAGCAAGATGTACGCTCAATTTGTTGAAGCTATGGATGTTGAAGATTCTTTCGATGTTGAGTCATGGCTTAATGACCTTGATATCGAAGAAGTGGAATGAAGATAGTATTTGTCGCTGATTTTTTTGCTGACCAAGTGCTTGGCGGTGGAGAACTAAATAACGAAGAGTTAATAAGGATATTATCTTCAGAAGGTCACAGTGTAGAGAAAATAAATAGCCATTTTGTAAACAGTGAGTTCATAGAACAAAGAAGCAAACACAAATTCATAATTGCTAATTTCGTCAACTTACCTCATGGGACCAAAGAGCTATTCTATGATAAACAGTATGTAATATATGAACATGATCACAAATACCTAAGCACCCGTAATCCGGGTGTTTTTCCTAATTTTGTTGCTCCAAAACAACACGTCGTTAATATGGAGTTTTATAGGAAAGCCAAAGCAGTTCTGTGTCAATCGGCGTTTCATACGGAAATCGCATTCAAAAATACAGACTTAACGAACCTTGTGAATCTCGGCGGAAACATATGGGATATGGATTCCCTCAACTTTGTGTCTGAGCAGGCTGATATAGAAAAAAATGGTAAGTATGCTATAATGAATTCAAATATACGACACAAGAATACTGTTGGTGCAATAAAGTTTTGCAATGCAAAGGGTTATGAGTATAATTTAATCCAAAGTGCAGAGTATAAACATTTCCTCGCGGCCATGGGTGTGCACAAGTCACTGGTATTTCTGCCAGAGACACCAGAAACTCTCTCTAGGATAGTCGTGGAGGCTCGAATGATGAACATGGGTGTTGTCACCAATAAGATGATAGGAGCCGCTAGCGAGCCTTGGTACGCTCTCAAAGGGCACGAATTAATCGATATTATGATACAAAAAAGAACAGATATCACAAACACCGTATTGGAGAACCTAGGATGAAAGTATATTGTGTTAAATATTCAGCACATGCAGGTAAATGGATCTATGATGGTTACAGATCTGCTTGGCAAGACAAAGGCTTTGATTTAGTCGATGTTAGTGAGGGTTTTAAGAAAATAGTTGAAAGCGGTCAAAGTGGTCATTTTGCTGAATATCCAAGGGATGAAGAATCGTTATCCGAGGAGTATATTATGATGACAACTGCTGATATTATCTGCAGAAAGCCTGCATCGTGGAAAGCAGTTGAGAGATCACACAAGACGTTTGTTTTTGTGCAACCAAAGACCTATCCCGATCCATGGGGACAACACCCCAATTTTTATTGTGACGCCAATGAGGAGGGCGTCAGAGTTTTGAATGACATGGATAACGTTGTTTTGTGGACCTTTGCAAAGGTTGTGCCGGAATTCTATAGCCAATGGAGCAGAGATATACACACGATACCTCTGGCCTTTGACTCGATCAACTATAAGCCACGAGAAGTACAGAAATATAATCAATTTGATATTTCTTTCGTAGGTGGATGGGCAAACAATGGTTTTGATGAAAAAAGAAAGATTATCGTTGATATATTTTCAAAGTTCAAGGATTCAGGTCTAAAATGTGGGTTTTTTATAAATAAGAATTTAACAAGACAACAAGAGTGTGATTTGCTTGCAAATAGCAAGATAACCTTAAATATTCACGATGCGTATCAGAGAGTGTTAGGGTTAGATACAAACGAGAGAACTTTTAAATCTTTGGGACTGAATGGGTTGATGGTGTCTGATACTGTAACACATCTGAACGAGATATTTCCAGATGTGAAAACATCTTTAGATTCCGAAGAGTTGGTTGAAATCACAAAGCAGATATTATCCTTGACACATGAAGAAATTAATGCTATAAAACAAAAAAACAAACAAGAAGTTTTGGACAACCATTGTTATACTAATAGAGTTGACCAACTGATATCATTATGAATAACGAAAAAACAAAAGTGTACTGTGTGAAATATAGCGGCGCCGCCGGAAAGTGGATATATAACGGATTCTCATCCGCGTGGAACAAGCTAGGGTATCAAACAGTCCAGGCAGCCGAAGAGGGTCTCACGCCGCATGCGACAAGCTGGAATGCCCCAGTACCTATTGGTAAAAAAAGATTAGAACAAGATTTTTATATAATGTCAGTAGCCAATTTGATCACTACCGAAGAGCATCTTACTGCGGTGAAGCATTCTCTAAAATCATTTCTTTTTGTACAGCCCGGAATGTATCCGGAGCCATGGGGATATCACCCTAATTTTGTTTGCAATCATGATCGACGTGTGGTTGAAAGATTGTCTGAAATGGATAATGTAGTTTTTTGGACTTTCGCAAATATCAGTGAAGAAATCAAAGAATGCTACTCAAAATGGAAAAAACAAATACACACTTTTCCCTTAGCATTTGACAATATCAACTACAAACCAGAGAAGGTTGAAAAATATAATCAATTTGATATTTCATTTGTTGGTGGTTGGGCCGACAATGGTTTTAATGAGAAAAGAGAGATAATACTAGAACTCTTCTCTGAATTTAAAAACAGCGGATTAAAGTGTGGTTTTTTCGTAAACAAAAACCTAACTCATCAACAGGAATGCAATTTATTAGCAAACAGCAAGATGACCTTAAATATTCATGATGCATATCAAAGAATATTAGGATTAGATACCAACGAAAGAACTTTCAAGTCTCTAGGATTAAATGGTTTGATGGTGTCTGACACTGTAGGGCAGCTAAACGAACTGTTTCCAGAACTAAAGACAAGCTTGGATCCAAAAGAGATTGTTGAGATAACAAAAGAAATATTAGCGCTTCCCCAAGATGAAAAAGATGAGTTGCGTGCCAAGAACAAGAAGATGATATTAGATAACCACTGCTACACAAACAGAATACAGGAGATGTTAAAAGTATGAATCCCAAAGTCACAGTAATTATACCCTGCTATAACTCTGAAAAATATGTTAGAGAGTCTGTTTCGTCTGCTTTGTGGCAAAGTTACGAAAACATAGAAGTAATAGCAGTTGATAACGAGAGCACAGACACGACTCTAGAAACACTTAGACAGATGGAGTCTGAGAATGACAACCTTACGGTTTTGACAGCAGAGAACATATATCCAAATTGTTGGGATGAGGCCAGAGAAGAAGGTTACAAAAAAATGACTGGTGATTATGTAACTGTCATTGGGTCAGATGATTTAATAGAGAAAGATTACATAAAAAGCTGTGTAGATATCATGGTGAAAGGAAAGGGTGTTATAAAAGCTTTCCAAAGTCCTGCGATGGGTTTCAAAGACCACAACTTGGGCAAGGTTCGCACTGGGCTTATTGACTACAGATATGAAACTCGCGAGCAGTTTATGGAACAAAGCCTAAACAGATGTGTGGTTAACTCACCTTCTGTGTTTTACGATGCATCTCTTTATGAAATGGGTCTACTGGAAACTTTTCCTGAGAAGTACGGCGGCGCCGCAGACTACGATCTGTATTGTAGACTAGTCGATAGTGGCGTGTTCATTTACTCAGTTCCTGCATGGATAGGATTTTGCTACAGGTGGCATGAAGATCAGGCTACGTGGAAAGTGCACAAAGAAGGCAAAAACTATGATAAAATGATTCAAGACCACTGGAGAGAAAAATGGAAAGACGAGATTTAGTAGAAAGAATAGTTGATATTGCATTTGATAATAAACTCTCGCACTTGGGGAGTTATTTTTCTAGTGTTGGAATTATTGAAGATATATTCAAGAACAAGCATGAGGACGATATTTTTATTCTTTCTTCTGGGCACTGTGCGCTAGCGCTATATGTTGTATTAGAGAAATATCTAGGCCACGATGCTTCCAAGTTGTTTCTAAAGCACGGTGGACACCCTCACAGATGCGAAGAAGATGACCTTTACTGCTCCACAGGCAGCTTAGGTATGGGTATTACAGTTGCTGTCGGAAGGGCTGTTGCGAATCCTGACCGCACTGTACATTGTTTAATTAGCGACGGAGAATGTCACGAAGGTAGCGTATGGGAATCACTCAAGTATATTTACGAGAATAATCTAAAGAACATAAAAGTATATGTAAATGTTAATGGTTACTGTGCATATGACACAGTTGATACAAGATATCTGGTGGATCGTCTTAAAGTATTCCTTCCCGATATCAACATAATTTACACAGATGTTGGAACGTTTCCGTTTCTCAGGGGACTAAATGCACATTATCACGTGATGAGTCCAAAAGATTATTCATTAGCAAAGAGGATTTTAAAAGATGAGGCGTGATTTTGCAGAAAGGCTGCACCTTGAGATGGGAAAAAACAAGGACATTTATCTACTTACAGGAGATCTTGGATATGGTCTTTGGGATCGAATCAGGATAGACTATCAAGACAGGTTTTTCAACGTCGGCTCCTCGGAGCAGCTAATGTTGGGAATGGCAAGTGGTCTAGCAATGGAAGGTAAAATTCCAGTTGTTTATTCGATTACACCATTTGTCATTTATCGGCCATTTGAGTTTGTCCGCAATTACGTGGATCATGAAAAGCTGCCAGTGAAGTTGATTGGGGGAGGTAGAGACCGCGATTATGGCTATCTTGGTTTTTCACATTGGGCAGAAGAAGATAAAGATATAATGAGCAATTTTAGTAATATAAAAACACTCCACCCAGAAAATGTAGGAAAAATGCACGCCAATTTTAAATACATTATTGACAAAGAAACTCCAGTGTACATGAACTTAAAAAGATGAAAATACTTTTAGTAGCAAATAAGACATATAGAGGATTGCCGGATAGCATATTATGGTATTTTTGGGAACCAATGGTTAAGCTTGGTCACGAAGTTTATCTATATGATACAGTTGAAGGTTCAGAAGATGGGGATTTTATTACTGTAACACAGGGTTTCTCACCAGACCTGATATTTTGTATAACAACCGGAAATAAATTTATAACT
>MDSZ01040666.1_pt1 | contig 10254 bp, 21 predicted proteins | sample 811201 | NCBI WGS metagenome assembly MDSZ01 (sample SAMN05326647, study PRJNA326480) | marine metagenome | isolation source: seawater | place: Indian Ocean: North | collected 2010 | reverse complement strand
CTTGTACCTCCAAAAAATGATGCAAGATCATAATTTATTCCCATTAAATTCATTAATATGTAAGGAAAAATTGCAACAAATGCTAAAGCTATAGACCCCGGGAGAGTAACTCTGGTAAGAATATTATCAATATATTCAGATGTTTTTTTACCAGGGCGGACTCCTGGAATGAACCCTCCTTGTTGTTTCATAGTTGATGAAACCTGTACTGGATCAAATGCTATGGCAGTGTAAAAATAGGTGAAAAATATTATCATGATTCCAAAAATTGTCCAATAAAATGGATGCTCAAATGAAAACCACCCCATCAGGGTAGCGGCAAAATCACTATCACCCAAGAATGTTGATAAGGTACTTGGAATAAACATTATAGATTGTGCGAAGATAATTGGCATAACACCCGCAGTATTAACTCTCATGGGAATATGGGTATTTTGCCCACCATAAACTTTTCTACCGACAACTCTTTTAGCATATTGGACAGGAATTTTTCGAGTTCCTTGAGTTAACATTACTACAAAACATATGATACCAAACATTATCCCCATCAATAAAATCTCAGATAGCCATCCTCTGACATTTTCTCTAATGAGTGTAATTTCATTTAAAATCACATTAGGGAAGGCTGCGACGATACCAACCATAATTATTAATGATATACCATTACCAATACCTCTTTCGGTAATTCTTTCACCAAGCCACATTAGAAATAGAGTGCCAGTAACCATACTAATAATACCAGTGAATATAAATGTCCAACCTGGATCTGGAACAACGGGGACTCCGTTGGAATTTAATGAGGGTAGAAAAACAGCGACAACACCATAAGATTGCATTGTAGAAAGAAGGACTGTTCCATATCTTGTAATTTGATTGATTTTTTTTCTGCCTGCTTCACCCTCTTTTTGAAGTCTTTGAAAGTAAGGAACCACTGAGCCCATAAGTTGAATTATTATTGAAGAGGATATATATGGCATAATGCCTAATGAAAACAAAGATGCTTTTTCAAAAGCTCCTCCAACAAAAGTATTGAATAGCCCAAAAAGTCCTGTTTTCATGTCTGTGAAGGCTTGCGCTAAACTTTCTCCATCTACCCCTGGAATAGGGATGTGGGCGCCTATACGAACAATAATTAGGACCCCTACAGTAAAAAGAATTCGTTGCCGAAGTTCAGGTATGGTAAAAATACTTTTAAGTTTATCTATCATAATATTTGAGCCTTGCCACCTGCATTCTCAATTTTCTCTTTAGCAGATTTACTGAATGCTGTGGCAATCACATTTATTGAATTTTTAAGATTTCCAACTCCAAGTATTTTAATTGGCTTCAGCGAAGACCTTACAAAGCCCATCTGGAAGAGCAAATTAGCATCAATTGTTTTCTCTTCGATGTTTTCTAACTTACTTAAATTGACAATTTGAAACTCTTTCTTAAAATTATTTGTAAATCCTCGTTTCGGTAGTCTTCTGGATAAAGGCATTTGCCCACCCTCAAACCAAGCTCTTCTTTTAAAACCTGACCTTTGCCCAGCTCCTTTATTACCTCTACCAGCAGATTTCCCTAGTCCTGATCCATGTCCTCTTCCACGGCGCTTACTAATTTTGGTAGAACCTTTGACAGGAGTTAAACAGTCTAATCTCATAATTCTTTTACCTCTAATAAGTACGGTATTGATCTAATCATTCCTCGAATTTGGTCAGAATTTTTGTGCTCTACAACTTGGTTGATTTTTCTTAAACCCAAAGCAATAAGTGTTGCTTTTGCTTTTCTTTTGTATCCAATGCTGCTTTTAATTTGCTTTATCTGTATTAGTTTATTCATTAGCTAAAAACCTCTTTCAACCTAACGCCTCGCTTATTCGCAATAGCAACTGCATCTTTAAGATTAAATAGGGCATTAATAGTAGCATGGACCAGATTCATAGTATTTTTTGAACCTTGTCTTTTAGTCAATATGTTATTTACACCAACTTGCTCCATCACAGATCTTACAGCAGCGCCAGCGATTATGCCAGTTCCGGGAGATGCTGGTTTTAAAAGTATTCTACTTGCACCATGTTTACCTACAATCTTATGCGGAATAGTCCCATTAACTATCATAGCTTTTTTAATATTTCTTTTGGCAAGTTCTTTTCCTTTTTGTATCGCCGCAATAACCTCATTAGCTTTGCCTAAACCAACGCCTACATGCCCTTTTCCATCCCCAATAACTACCAGGGCGGAAAATCGAAATCTTTTCCCTCTTGAAGTAACCTTAGCAGTTCTATTTATTTTTACTACGGATTCTTCCCGTAGGTCTAATTCAGCTGGATTAATAATTCCCAAAATCAATTCTCCTATAAATTCAAGCCGTTCTTTCTTGCAGATTCAACAAAAGCTTTTACTCGACCATGATAAGGGTAGCCATTTCGATCTAGCACAACAGATTTAATTTTCTTTTTTGTAGCTTTAGAAGCTAAATCTTTGCCTACCATTTTACTTAATTCTGTCTTAGAGACGGAGCCCATATTAGATGATCTTAATTCTTTATCTCTGGATGATGAAGATACGATTGTATGCCCTTTGTAGTCATCTATGACCTGAACCTCAATATTCCTTGTGCTGCGATAAATAACGAGCCTGTAGCGATTTGGATGGGCAAAAGAAGTCTTTTTACTTCTATTTCTTCTTCTCTCTTTTCTTTTGATGACAGATTTATGATGACCCATATTTACTTTGCTCCTACTGTTTTGCCCTGCTTTGAACGTACATATTCACCCTTATACCTTACTCCTTTCCCTTTGTATGGTTCAGGAGGTCTAAAGGAGCGTATTTTCGCTGCGACAATACCAACTAACTGTTTATCAATACCTTCAATTTTAATAAGTGTTCTTTCAGCACTTATTTTAATTGATGGTGGAACATCGAAAAAAATGTCATGAGAAAATCCTAACTGAAGCTTTAAACGATTACCTTGAGCACTTGCTTGGTAACCCACACCAATCAGTTCTAGTTCTTTTTTAAAGCCTGCGGAGACTCCAGTAATCATATTTTGGATTAATTGGCGAGTTGTTCCGTGCAATGCCTTAAAAAATTTTTCTTTGCTAGAGCATTCAACTACTAATCTGTCATTAAGCTTAGTAATCCTTAAAGCCTTGTGAAATGAAAAACTTAAAGAACCTTTTGACCCAGTTACTACAATGTCTTGATTGCTTAAGTCTACACTAATATCACTTGGAATTTTAATCGGATTTTTTCCTATTCTAGACATGTGTATTAATAAACCTCACAAATAATTTCACCGCCTACACCGAATTTTGTAGCAGCCTTATTGGAGAGCACCCCTTTGGATGTAGATAGTACAGAAATTCCTAAGCCATCTAAAACGCGAGGAGCTTCACCCACACCTACATAGACTCTTAGACCAGGTCGACTAACCCTTTTAATGCTTTCAATAACAGAATCACCTTTAAAATCATATTTTAGAAATACTCTTATTTTTTCTTTACCACCATCATTAATAAAGAAAAAGTCTTTTAGAAATTTTTCTTCTTTTAATACGAAGAGAATTCTTTTCTTAAAAGTGCTGCTTGGAACATCTATCCATCGTTTTTTAGCTCTAACACCATTTCGAATTCTAGTTAATAAATCTGCTATTGGATCTGTCATTGACATATGATTTATTTCCTCACCAACTTGCTTTTGTTACACCAGGAATTTCACCTTTTAAAGCCATCTCTCTAAAAGATATTCTTGACAAATTAAATCTTCGAATTACTCCCCTAGGCCTTCCAGTTTTAAAGCATCTATTCCTAATGCGAACTTTACTGGAAGATTTTGGCAATCGATCTAACTTTGAAACTGCATTTCTTTTATCATCTGGGGAAGAATTAGGATCTTTGATAACTTTTTTCAATTCAGATCTTAGAGTAGCATATTTCTGAACATTTTCAATTAGCTTGTACTCGCGAACAATTTTAGATTTTTTTGCCATTAAGCCGCCTCTTCTATACTATTTTTTACTGGTTTTTCTTTGAGGGGAAAACCGAAAGATTTTAATAATTCATAGGCCTCATTATCGGTCTTTGCAGTAGTGACCAAAGTAATATTTAATCCCCTGACAGATTGAATCTTGTCGTAATTAATTTCTGTAAATATAATTTGCTCTTTAATACCGAAGTTGTAGTTACCTTTACCATCGAAAGACTTGTATGATAATCCTCTAAAATCTCTTGTCCTTGGTAATGCAATTGAAATTAATCTTTCCAAAAATTCATACATCATGTTAGACCTTAATGTTACTTTACAACCAACCGGCCAGCCCTTTCTAATTTTAAAATTGGAAATATCTTTTTTTGCTCTAGTTACAATGGGTTTTTGCCCTGAAATCAATGATAACTCTTGAACAGCACTTTCTAGGCCCTTAGCATTATTTTTGGCGTCACCAAGTCCTATATTGATTGAAACATATTGAATCTTGGGAACCTCCATGATATTTTTATAATTAAAAGATTTTTTTAGCTTTCCAACTATTTCATTGCTGTAGAGCTTCCTAAGGGCAGGAGTATATCTAGTCTGCATTTCTGACTTTGGAGGAACACTTTTTTTGCTATTTTTCTTATCATTTGGCATAAAAGTAACCTATATTTCTTCTTTAGTTTTTACTGAGACACGAACTTTGTTACCATTATCGAGTCGTTTATAACCAATTCTAGTAGTTTGATCATTATGGAAAGCCATTAAATTTGATAAATGTATAGGAGCTTCACGATCCACAAACCCACCTGATGGATTATCCTGAGTCGGTCTAATGGAACGCTTTCTGAAATTCACCCCTTCAACAATAGCTTTCATTTCTTTTGGGAAAACTTCAAGAATCTTTCCAGACTGGCCCTTATTGTTTCCGCTAATAACTTTGACGTAAATACCTTTTTTTAGATGCATTTAAAGTACCTCAGGAGCCATTGAAACAATTCGCATAAAACCATTATCCCTTAGTTCTCTTGCTACAGGGCCAAAAATTCTGGTACCTCTAGGCTCTCCTGCACTATTTAGAATGACTGCGGCGTTTTCATCAAATCTGATCAAGCTTCCATCTTTACGATTTAGCTCTTTTCGAGTTCTAACAATAACAGCTCTATGCACTTCACCTTTTTTGACCATACCGCCGGGAAGTGCTTTTTTGACAGTAATTACAACCTGGTCTCCAATTGTTGCATACTTTCTTCTAGAACCGCCTAGCACTTTAAAGCACAAAACTTCTTTTGCCCCAGTGTTGTCAGCTACTTTCAATCTTGTTTCTGATTGTATCATTAAGTTACCCTATATTCACCGCTTCTTTAATAACCTTACTAACCAGCCATCTTTTCATTTTACTTATTGGTCTAATTGAGGTAATCTGAACTATGTCTCCTTCAGATGCAGAAACGGAACCTATGTGAGCTAAATAATTTTTATATTTTTTTATTCTTTTTCGGTAAACTGGATGCGGTATTTCTCTAATAACCCTTACATTTACGGTCTTATCCATTTTATCACTTATTACAGTACCTATCAAGGTTTGCTTTTTCCTATATGCAGACATTATTTACTACTCTCTTTTCTAATTCCGATTTTGTATTCATTTAAAACGGTTTTGAGCTGAGCAATTTCTCTTTTTAGTTTTGATATCACAGTAAAATCTTCTAGCTGCTGCATTGCCAACTGGAACCTATAATTCTGAAGACTTTCAAGATTTTCAATTAGCTTTTCACTAATTTCGGTTGAGTTCAAGTCTCTTAATTCACTTTTCTTCATTAAAATAACCTTCTCTCTACCAATTTTGTTTTCATGGGCAATTTGTGTCCAGCATCCTTGAAAGCCTTTGCTGCTTCATCCTTACTCACTCCATCAATTTCAAAAAGGATTCGACCAGGTTTAACAACTGCTACCCAGTGATCTAGTGCCCCCTTTCCCTTTCCCATTCTAGTTTCGGCTGGACGAGCAGTAATAGGTTTATCTGGAAAAATTCTTATCCACATTTTTCCAATTTTCCTCACCACTCTAGAGATCACAATTCTTGACGATTCAATTTGTCTGGCAGTAACCCAACCAGGCTCCATTGCCTTTAATCCATAGTTTCCAAAATTAACATAGTTACCTCTCATTGACATACCCCGTCTATTTCCCCTGTGGACTCTTCTAAATTTAACTTTTTTAGGTTCTAACATATTATTTTACCAATTCTAGCGACTGAATTGCCCACTGCATATCCACACTTTAATGCCAATAATACCATATTGAGTTTGCGCCTCAGTTAAAGCATAATCAATATCAGCACGAAGAGTATGTAAGGGCACACTTCCATCAGAAAATTTTTCACTGCGGGCAATTTCTACACCGCCCAGCCTGCCAGCAACATTAATTCGAATTCCTTCAGCACCCATTCGCATAGTTGACTGTATGGTTTTATTAACAACTCTCCTGTAGGAAATCTTCTTTTTTAGCTGATGAGCTATGTTAGCACCAACTAAGGCGGCGTTAAGCTCTGGCCTTTTTATCTCAGAAATATTTATTTGCGCATCTTTTTTGCCTGTCAATTGTCTAAGTTCTTTTTTCAATTGATTTACTTCTTCTCCCCCTCTTCCAATTACAATACCTGGTCTAGCAGTAAATATTGTAACAGTGACCTTTTTTGATGATCTGGCAATTTCTACTTTTGAAATACCTGCGTTTGATAGTCTAAGAGATACATACTTTCTAATTTTCATGTCCTCTTCAAGGTCGCTTGAAAAATCATTTTTAGAAGCAAACCAATTTGAGTTCCATTTCTTATTAACAATTAAACGATAACCTACTGGATGTGTTTTTTGACCCAAATTATTTCCTTTCTTGCTTAGTGTTAATTATCACTGTGAGATGACTTGTTGGCCTCCTCAACCTAGAAGCTCTTCCCATAGAGGCAGCTCTAAACCTTTTCATGACAGGACCACCGTCAACATAAATCTCTTTTAATTTTAAAGACTTTTGATCAATGTCGTTTTCCTCGTTTTTGTTAAGAATATTCGAGACTGCAGATCGGATTGTTTTTTCAACAATGATTGAAGCTTTTTCTGGACTAAAATGCAGATAATTTAATGCATCGTCCAAGCTCATATCTTTAATAGCCTTTAGAGTTCTCCTAATTTTGTATGGAGATTGATGAATATATCTAGCTACTGCTTTAGATTCCATTTATTTTTTCCTATCACCAGAGTGCATTCTAAAAGTTCGAGTAGGGGAAAACTCACCAAGCTTGTGGCCCACCATGTTTTCATATATAAAAACAGGAATAAATTTATTACCATTGTGTACGGCTAATGTATGCCCCACAAGCTCTGGAGTAATCATTGATCTTCTGGACCAAGTTTTAAGAACCTTTTTTTTGCCCTCTTTATTAAGTAATTGAATCTTTTTTAATAATTTATCATCAATGAAAGGACCTTTTTTTAGCGATCTAGACATATTTTTAATTTCTCCGCTTAACTATCATTGAATTTGAATATTTGTTTTTCTTCCGTGTTTTATACCCTTTGGTAGGTTTTCCCCACGGAGTGGTTGGATGACGGCCGCCTGAAGATTTACCTTCACCCCCACCCATAGGATGATCTACAGGGTTCATAGCCACGCCACGCACCTTTGGTCTCCTACCCAACCATCGGGTTCTTCCTGCTTTTCCAGATATTATAAGTTCATGTGTACGGTTCCCAACTTGTCCTATAGTAGCCATACAATCTGATAATACCATTCTGACCTCTCCTGAAGGAAGCCTTAAGGTACACATATTGTTATCATGTGCCATTACCTGAGCGTACGCGCCAGCTGATCGAGCCAGCTGGCCTCCTTTGCCAGGAAATAGCTCAATATTATGAACGTTGATACCTGCAGGTATATTTTTAAGAGGCAATGTGTTAGCATTCTTTAATGGCACATTTTCACCTGATATAATCTTGTCACCAACTCTTAACTTCTCTGGACTTAAAATATAGCGCTTGTCACCATCAACATAATGAATAAGCGATATAAAGGCAGATCGATTTGGGTCATATTCTACAGTAGCAACTCTACCAGGAACGTCAAATTTATTTCTTTTAAAGTCAATAATGCGGTAGCGTCTTTTGTGCCCACCACCTCTGCGTCGGACTGTAATCCTACCGGTATTGTTTCTTCCACCGCTTTTCCTTAGTGCCTTGGTGAGTCTTTTTTCAGGTGAACGAGTTGTTAATTCTGAAAAATCAGATCTTGTAGCAAATCTGGAACCTGGAGTTATCGACTTAAGTTTTTTTACACCCATAACTAAAACTAACCTTCTCCACCGATGAAATCTATATTGTCGTCTTTATGAAGAGTAACGATAGCTTTTTTAAAAGAGGACCTATAACCAGAAGTGCGAATAGTCCGTCCACCACTTTTAACAGTCAACTGCTTTTGTTTACCTAACTGATTAATTGTTGAAACTTTCATAACTCTAACATCAAATTTTTGCTCTACTGCTTTTTTTATAATATTTTTATTGCAATGCTTTGGAACAATAAAACCGTATTTATTGCTTCTTTCTTGAAGAATAGCCATCTTCTCTGTAAGGATCGGTTTGAGTAAAATTTTATAATGTAGATTCATCTCGCTAACAACTGGATTATACTATTAAAACTATTTTCATCCATTATAAGATATTCACAGTCCAATAATTCGTAAATACTCACGCAACTAACATTAACAACATATATCAAGGATAAATTTTTTGTAGCTCTGTTTAGATTATCATTATTGTCAGAAACTAGCAAGGTAATTTTCTTATTCAGCAGACCCATGGAAACTAATAAATTATTAAAAGAAGATGTCTTACTATTTTGAAGTATGAGATTATCAAATACTAACACCTTCTCATTCTCCAACCTGTCTATGAATACTGATCTTCTAGCTAGGAGACTTAGTTTTTTAGAAACTTTATGCCTATATCTGTGAGGACTTGGGCCAAAAACAATTCCACCTCCTCTCCAAAGAGGAGATCTAATTGTTCCAGCACGTGCGGCACCTCTACCTTTTTGCTTCCATGGTTTCTTGCCTCCACCTCTAACAGCAGATCTATTTTTTGATGAATGTGTACCCTGCCTAAGATTAGCAAGCTCAGCTAGAACAGCTTGACGAACTGCGCTATTATTTCTATTGCTATTAAGGAAATTACCAGGAACGGCAATTTTTCCAACATTTTTCCCTTCAATATTTTTTAAAGATAATTTCATTTTACTATAGTTAAAATAGACCCTTTTGGACCTGGAACACTTCCCTTGAGTAATAAATAATTTTTTTCTTTATCTATTTTAATAACTTCTAAATTTTTGACAGTCACTTTTGAATTACCATGCCTACCAGCCATTTTCATTCCAGGAAAGACTCTGGACGGGTCTGAAGCCTGTCCAATAGACCCTGGAGCCCTTTCGGTATGGCCAGTTCCATGTGTTTTTTTTTGCCTAGCAAAGTTATGCCTTTTAATCACTCCAGTAAAACCCCTACCTTTTGAGTTACCTGAAACCCTTACAAAGTCTCCCAAGCTAAATAAACCAACGTGGAAGATTGATCCAAGCTTATATTCAAAACCAGGAACAGTACTGAACTCAGCTAAAAATTTTGAAGGCTTAGAATTCGATTTTTTGAAGTGACCCTTTAAAGGACTATTTAAATGTTTATTCCTAATAAGGCCGTAACCAAGTTGTACAGCTTCATAACCATCAGCACTTAAGGTTTTCAGCTGAGTCACTACACAAGGTCCAACATTCAAAACTGTGACTGGAACTACATCTCCATTGGTATTAAAAACTCTGGTCATCCCGATTTTATGTCCTAAAAGCCCTCTCATAAATTAAACCTTTATTTCGATGTCGACACCAGCTGGAAGATCTAATTTCATTAAAGACTCCACTGTTTTTGGAGTAGAGTTGAGGATATCAATCAATCTCTTGTGAATTTTTGTTTGAAATTGCTCTCTCGATTTTTTGTTAACATGAGGAGATCTTAAAATAGTATAAATTGATCGCTTGGATGGAAGAGGAATCGGACCGGAAATTATGGCACCTGTAGATTTAGCAGTTTTTACAATCTTTTCAGTCGATTTATCAAGCAATATATGATCATACCCTCTTAAACTTATTCTTATAGTTTGATTTGCCATAATAATTTGTTATTCTACTATCTCAGTTACAACACCCGCGCCAACAGTATGTCCGCCTTCTCGTATAGCAAAACGTAGTTCTTTATCCAT
>MDSZ01147371.1_pt1 | contig 10255 bp, 9 predicted proteins | sample 811201 | NCBI WGS metagenome assembly MDSZ01 (sample SAMN05326647, study PRJNA326480) | marine metagenome | isolation source: seawater | place: Indian Ocean: North | collected 2010 | reverse complement strand
TCTATATCTGTAAGTTCACCTAAGTTCTGTCCACCAGGTAATGTAGAGATCTCTGTTCCTCTACCACCTTCTCTACGTGGTAACCAGAAGTCCTCCAACATGGACATGAACTTCTTGTCATCACGGATCTCTCCAGTATCAGCGTTATATACTAACTTATTCCTATAGCGAGACATTACCTCACGGAGGTATTGTTCTGCTTTTTGTTTAGGTAAGTTACCTACATCTATGTAGAATATTCTACGCTCTGGTGCGCGAGATAATCTGTATATTACAAGACTATCCTCAATCATCCGAAGTTGATTGAGTGCTTTTATTGCTTTATGGAGGTGTGATAAGACATGGTTGCGTTGCATATCCAACACACCAGAATGGGTGTAGGAAATTGCATCAGGTGCAATGCGAATACCTTGCTTCTCATATCCTCTCATCCCTTTCGGTGAGTATATGTAATACTCAATCGACTTAGGTGCAAGAGCAACCTCGCTCGGATCTACATTTTGAATCCTCGACTTAGGTTTGTCGTATTCAATTACTTTTTTAATCTTACGTGGATCGATATACCTCAGTTCCGTAATACCCTTCTTTGGATCCTGGGTGTCGATCATTTTATGGAAAAACAAACGACCGTCAATATACCAACGACGGAATAAATCGTATGCCTTTCTATCAAAATCTAATAATGAAAGTATATTTCCAAACTCATCTCTAATAACTCTCTTAAGATTGTCCGAGACTGGAAGATTTGATAACTCTATATCTACTGGATGATTATCTAGATCACCAGCAATTGCTTCATTAACAATATCGTTAATTGCCGAATCACACTCTGGGTGGATTGACATTTCTCGGTATCTACCGAGGAGGTCTACCTCACTAGCTTTGTTCGCAGCATCACCTAAGTCAACATACTGTCCAAAATAACCACCAGCGGAAATTGGTGCAGCAGCATCATCACTGTCTTTACGCACAAAAGAAGGGCCAGTCTTATCTTGACCCTTCTTACGAGCTAGAGAATAACCAAAAAGGTTTGCCATTAATATTCGCCTTGACTTATACTGTATTTAGGAGTTTAAGGGTTAAGACTTTTTCTCCATGTTGCCACCGTTGACATCATCAGCATAAGACCAGAACTGAACTTGGAACTCAACGGTGTACTCCTCAGGAGTATCGTTGCTATCCCATGCCAGATCAATTGCGGATACTGTGCTTGGCCAAATGCCTTGGAAGGAATATGCTCTCTTCTGATCGCCTTGTCTTGAGAACTGACGAACGATAGCATTGGACTGATAGTCACCAATCTCTTTAGCGTCCTGTATATTCTGCTGTAGATTTTGGATCCTAGTTGCCCACTCCTCCATTTTAGCACGGAGTCGGAATTCTTGATCGTTGAGGACTGTAACTGTCCATGGTTCGAAGGTACGATCTCCAGCAATCTTCAAAGTACGACCACGATAGGGTACTTCAATTACACCGATTGTTGAAGCAGGCAGGTTTGCTGCCTTGACCAACATTGTAGAAATAGCGTTACTGCCTGGAACACTAACTCCATTTCCACCTGATTCTTCTTGTCTACGTGTTTCAGATGAACCTGTTCTTCCACCGATACCTGGGCGACCTTCGCTTACAATATCAGGGAAATAAAGTTCAACTTGAAACAGATTGGGTCTTGCTAGATCTTCGATCTGATCGCGGAAATTAAAGATTGGGGAATCTATAAAACCGCCTTCGACTTGACCTGCAGATCTTCTTTCTGACTTGCTAGTCATTTGTTATTCTCCTTAATGGTTTAATCTAGAAATTGAATTACGAAGCGTTGATTAACCAACGATTTCACTGAAGGAAGCACCAGTTCTGGTAGCCGTAAATGTCAATGTGATGTAGTTGATAGAGCGTGTTGGTTTCACGAATATCTCCGCGAAGAACTCACCACGGTCAATTGCATCAGATGGGTTGTTGGTTCCGTCGCAAACTACGAGGAAGTCAACTACGCCACGACGAGATTGAATACGACGAAGGAACGGTTCAACAATATTCTTGAAGGACTGACGAGTAAACTCATCGTTCAATTCGAATAATTGTGTCTTCGCTGCCTCAGCAATTGCTTGCTCCATAACTAGGAACAAACGTCTAACATTAATTCTGTCGAACGCAGACTGGTATGAAAGTGCAGTCTTGTCGCCGAATAGGACAATGCCTTGACCAGGGAATGCAACAATTGGATTGACACGTGCATTGTAAAGCATGTCTCTATGATCCTTCAGAGGTGAGTATGCAAGTTTAATTGCATTTCTCAACTGTCCTCTGTTGAAACCAGCAGGAGAGAACCATGGTTCTTGATTCAAAGTTGTACTTAGAACAAGTCCTGCAACGTCAGCGTTGCAAGCGATATAACGATACTTGTCGCTATACTTGTCGTAGATATACTTGTAGTTGTTATCGAATACAGCGTAAGAGCTGGATGTCAGTTGATCAAAGAAGTCAACTGTGCGATCAACAATCTGTCTAGTTGTAGGAACACCAATAACATCTGCGCGAGGAGGTGAGATGAATGCCATGCAGTCCTTACGTGTTGCTGCAATGTCAATAATCTTCTGTGCCTTAGCGAGAGTATCAAGTTCGTTACTCATTGCAGGACCAAGAAGTAGGTAATCAACTTCTTCTGTCTCAGCATCACTTACTAGATCGTAAGCAGTAAGAACTTTATCGCGAGTTAGAGTGTATCCATCAACTCCACCTTGTAGTGAATACTTAAGTGTGGATTGATTCTTGGTGTTAACTGATCTCTTAGCATCAGTGTTACCACCTGTAGGATTGTCTGCATCCCAGAGCGCAATAGTAGACTTGAATAAATCGAAGTCTGTATTAACTCCAGTACGTCCTAGCGTACCATTTGCATTACTATCCTTATCATACATATCGGTGGACTCGTGAGAACCCCAATAGATGTATGATGAATTATTCTTAATTACATCCTTGTAGTATAGTGCTTCACCTTGCGGACCTTTAGCATCAGCTGCCTTAGATACATTCAGGAATTTCTCAACTACGCTACCAGGTGTACCTGTTAGTTTACCGTCACCGTCAGTAACAAGAACATGGAAGAGGTCATGACGTCCACCACGCTCAGATACCCAAGCAGAAGTTCCAGGACGTGAAGCGGTGTTTACCCACAAACGACCAGGAGCATATTCGCGCTCTGCGAATGCATCAGCAGTGTTAGCGATAACGATAGTAGCACTGTTAGCATCACTAATTGTCTGGTTAGACAGGAAGCGAGGACTACCAGAATTTTGAACGGTGTATAGGCGACGCTCAATAGATTCAATCTGAGCAGAGTCACCAGTTGCACTACCAGGAGATTCAGAGTTGTTTGCTAGTTCAGTTAGTGAATCATTGACTTCCAGAACATCAGAAGAAGTTCCGTCAATTGTGATTTCTAACTTGCGGAGCTTACGATCCCAAGCAACAACACGTCCAGTTACGTTACCAGAGTTAGCAGTGAAGAAGTTATCTGCTGCCCAGTCACCCACTAAAGTAGAACCAGATTTCACAGTTACAATGATATTGTAATGGAAAACCTTACCGTAGGTATTAGAAGCAGAATAAGCAACCTCAGCACCAGAAGTGAATGCCCACTCTGTAGAAGTAGGTTGTGCTAGATAAACAATTTGGTCTGCACCAGCATCAGTTACGGTGACGCGAAGTGAGTTACCATAGATTCCAGGGTTACGTGCACCCCACTTCCAGTTGTTAGAAGCAGTTTCAACAGTGCTTTCGTAAGTAGAAAGGTTTTTGATTAGAGGAGCAGTTACACCAGTAGAAGTTTGCTCATTAATCGTAGTCTTGTTAGCAGTAACAGTCTGAATGGTTACTGTTGATCCGTTGGTGTGTGCAGCAGCAGTTGTTGCAAGCTGTGCGCGAGTAACAGTTAAGTCGTTACCAGCAACACCAGTAATCCTCAGGATTTCATCGTCAATTCTGATGTAATCGTTAGTAGATGCACCAAGAGAAGCAGCAGATGTAACCGTTAGAGTTGTATCACTGTCTGAATAAGTACCAGACTCATCAATTGTCGTTGAAGTAGCACCAGCTTCAATCAATGTGATGTCTGCACCAGCAGCGTGAGAAGCAGCAGATGTTGCCAATTGTCCGCGAGTAACAACTACGTCGTTACCAGAAACAGATCCAATCGATAAAACCTCAGCATCAATTAGGAGAAGATCAGAGACGTCAAAGTCTGTAGAATCAGCAACAGTTAGAGTAGTATCAGATGCACTGAAGGTCGTTACAGTGAACTGTGCTGTGTCAATCGCGTTTGCTAGTGAAGCATTATCTGCACGAATGACTTTAAGAGTACCACCATACAGCAGATATTGTGCTGCACAGAACCAATACTCATAGTTATAATCGTTGGGTCTACCAAATACTGAGAGAAGTTCTGCCTCAGAAGTAATGGAAATCACTTCTTCAATCGGTCCCTTTTCATAAGATCCAACAATCGCAGCAACGTTATCAACCGTTGCATTTACTACCGTTGTGAGATCCCTCTCTAGTACGACAACCCCTGGGGAAAGCTGCGTCGATGCCATCTTTTATTCTCCTGAGATGTAAATATCTGATGCTGGAATTATTTATTATTTGCAGTATTTCCAACGGGGAAACAATGCATGAACATTACCAGTCTGGGTATTCCCACTCAGGTATTGACGTGCCATTCTTTCTAGTTTTAATAATTCTTTTTATAGTGCAAGACTTACATTCATATGAATATGCAGATGGTTTATCTCCTCTGTCCTTCCTAGTAAGATAGTAATCTGTTAATAAGTTCTTCTCAATACCACATACCCTACACACCCTATCCTGAAATAGTAAGTGTTCTAGTTGTATCTGTCTATCTAGATCCATTCTTAATCCACCTTGGTAGATAAAATATTAACCAAGAGAGTGTCCAGAAGGTTAGTAGTACCATTATGTGTAGTATCCTACTAGAGTTTACTATCAACCCTAGGGTCACAAGTCCCATCCAGACATAATCTAATGTACCGTGGAACCTATACCATATATTTGCACCAAATCTATCAATGAATCCTTGCCTACGTCTTGCGAACCACGGTGATACGTGCCTCATCATAACGAAGCCTTCATTGAAAAACATTACAAAGAATCCAATCCAGAAAATCATATGCGTGGTATGTAACCTCGTGCTTTTTGTGCTGTGTCCTGTATCATTGGTATCATATCACTCTCTACCTTCTCTATTACATCATCAATAACATTAACATCTAAGTCCATAAAAGGAGGGATGATTCCTAAGATACGAAGAAGACCATCAACAAACAAAGCAAGACAGATGAAACCCAGAATCATACTAATGATAGTAGCATCTCTATTGTGCTTACGCATTGATGCCTCATCAATAGCACGAGCTTCTGCTAAGGCATCAGCGATCATTTTGTCTACCTCCTCCTTAGTGTAGGAGATACTTTTAATCATCTCTTCGGTCATTGGTCTAGCCTACCGATCACCTTCCTTTCGGTTCTCGGACTTAGTTACGGTGAATTCACCCTCTGGATATCTTGCTGCTAACTTAACAGTATTACGGAAGAGAACTTCCTCTAACCTTAGGTTAAGAGCGATACAAGCTTGTGCAGCATACCATAATATATCACCCAGTTCTGTCATCAAATGGTCACGGACATCAGCATTATATTCCTTGCCCTGAAACTTAATCTTTTTAACCAGTTCCATAACCTCACCTGCCTCAGCAACTAACCCACTAGCAGCAGTATCGAGTCTTTCAATTTTACATCCTGCTTTATGTAGCTGCTCGTACCTTTTTATGAGGGAATCGTAATCCTTTGAAGGATCACTTGTTACTAGATCAACGAACTCAATATACTTATCGAGATCTATCTCAAGTTTCTCTCTATTGGTTGCTTTGTCAACAACTTTCTTAGCAGAGGGTGTACCAAAGCCAGGAAAATCATTGGGCATTCCTTCTACATCGATAGTCATACTTTAAAATCATTGAATTTAGTTTTACCAAAGACATTGACTATGTTATCATCGGACTCATCATCCTTCTGACCAGAATCAATAATCTTGGCTTGATCCTCACAATCATACAGCCTCATCTTGTTTCTGTCAATGCCAACTACAAATCTCTTATTCATTGTAGGGTCATTATATCTATTCTTCAACTGCTTAACCATTAACTTTCCTTCTTGTTCCAACTCCTCGCTAGATATGAGAGCGAACATAAGGTCAGCAGTAGCAGGGAGTCCGAAAGATTCAGATGTGTCGGTAAGGTCAGGATCGCTAGAAGCAAAACCAGAACGAGTAGTTTGAGTAGCACTGACAATCGGTACGTTACACTCTCCAGCAAGACCACGAAGCTCCTCAGCAATCGCTTTAACATACGTATAAGAATTGACAATCGCACCCTTGAACCTCGCACTAGAACATATGTTAAGATAATCTACAAATATTATATCAGGTACAAAGGACTTTTTAATTGATAACTCTTGCAACAGTGCTTTGAAATGTCCTGTATGTGCTGAAGCAGTAGGATATTCCTTAACAATTAAACGACCTTGTGTCTTCTTAGATACCTGTGTGATCTTCTGATCAAACATAATCTTAGGAAGAGTCTCTAATTGTTGTACATTAACGTTGAGAAGGTTAGCATCAATACGTTCTGCTATCTTTTCTTCTGCCATCTCAAGGGTAATGTACAATACATTCTTACCTTGCATCAAATGAGACGCAGCAGTATGACATAGGAACAGTGACTTACCCACACCAGTACCAGCTAGAGCAATGTTCAATGTCTTATTACCTAGACCACCCTTAGTGATCTTATTAAACATAGCTAGATCAAATGGTATCTTCTCCTCTACACGATGATAGAATTCAAATCTCTGATCAGAATCATATAGGTAATCGTGTCCTACTGAGTTATCAAAACTAACAGACAATGCATCTGTAAGGATAGATGGTATAGCATCTCTAGTCTGTACCTTACTATTACCATCAGCAATCTGAATCGATTCTAACAATGCATTATATACAGCACGATCTCGACACCACTTCTCTGTAGTATCAATCAACCATTTAAACTCGTGAGGTTCTTCCTCACAATGACCTAACCATTCTAATATATTAGAATACATATCACCAGTCAGATCACTACGTGTCTCTAACTCAATACCTATTGCTTCCTTAGAAGGTACACTATCATACTTACTGAAATACTTATTGACCTCATCAAATAAAATCTTATTAGTTTGTTCTTCAAAATAATCATCTTTAAGATGAGGTAAGACCCTACGAACGTACCCTTCATTAAACAGAAGGGAATTCACGATCATAGATTCAACATTCTTAGACATAATGTGTGTACGTAGTGGCTATGTACTTGGTGTTTGACACCGCAGGGTTAGCCTGATGAGGGTAAGTCCACAATGGGGGGAAGATTAATAGTTTACCAGTTTGAGGCTTAATCGACAACCCATTGCGAAATTCTGTTTCACCACCCTCTTCTACGTCATTAAGATACCATTGAATTGCTAGAAATCTTTTAGCACTCTGATGATCTCCAACATCAACGTGCATTTCGAATCGATCATCCGTACCTTTACAGTACTTCTTGATCCTCAACTGTTCCATCTGGGAACGAGCAGGGAAGAAGTCACGACAATCTACATCATCCATATACTGTTGTACGTGATGATGACAGGATTCTATAAGACAATGCTGGATTATACCATAATCAGGATGAGCAAGTACCTTACCATCCTCTGTATGATCATCGAGATATGATGTTAGGTTCCACTGTTTAAACTTAGGACGACCCTCATCATCTATCTCCTCGTGTATCTGTTCTTCAAATAAACGAATGGTATTCTTACAAACATCTTCTCTTAGAGCATCATCATATACTCTAATAAAATTATGCTCAGCTTCCATATGAAAACTCCTTCTGTGCAACCTCATCGAGAGCTTGCATTACTTCTTTCGTAAAATAAGTTTCAGGATCTTGGAGAATTGCCTTTGGATAAACTTTCTTCTCTCCAATCTCATAGCGGTTTCCAGCCTTCTTAAAGACTCCGTATTTTTCTCCAAGTTCGAGTAATCCGTAATAGGGGTCCAGTCCTCGTTCATCGTAGAATAATCTCGTCTCTACTTCCGCGTGCTCTTTAGTAAGTCTTGACTTTGCTGTCTTAGCTTTAATAAGGTTTCCAACAACTTCTTTCTCACTCTTTTCCTTTTTGCGGCTGAGATATATGATCGTAGACGCGGCATATTTGAGACCAGAACCGCCTCCCATTTCTTTAGTAGGGATGTAACTGCCGACAACATCGTAGGTATGATTAGTAACTATAAGGGGAACATTTGCCTTACCTAATTTTAGTGTAAGGACTCTGAAGATGGACTTCACAACTTGGGCACGGGTCATATCACGTGTTTCTTTTCCTGCTTCTGAATCTTCTATCTCCTTAGTAGTACTTAACATACCAAGAGAGTCAAGAACAAACATCAATGGTTGTCGATCTGCTGCATCCTGCTCTAAGTATTTATCAAGAATTCTTATAGCTTGGGTACGAAACTCCTGTACGGTGGTGATAGGTACTATCATCATACGTTGAGAGTCTATACCACGTGACTCTATCATCTGCTTACTTATAGCACTCTCAGACTCAAAATAAATAACGCCAGCATCAGGATTAGATTGGAGAAAGTGATGTACGACACTAAGACAGAAAAAAGTTTTACCTGTGCTCGACTCACCTGCGATAGCTGTGATCTTATTAGCAGGGATTCCTCCGAAGATGCTTCCTGAGACAAGTCCGTTAAAGATGTACGAACCTGTATCGATAAACGAACCAGTGTCACCAGCAGCGACACCATCACTAACAACAGAAGCGTACTCATTACCAATGTCTGATACTACAGTTTTTAAAAAATCACTCATACAAAAAAGTCCTCAAGGGTTGCTATCTTCTCTGCCTTCCAGTTGATCGTATCAAGAATAACTTGCAATGGATCAAGGAAACTCTTCTGGAATTGTAAGTCATAATCAATAGACTTGTCAAGTCCAAATTCCTTTGGCAGAGTCTGGAAGAATGATACTACATTCTCATTAATTCTGTTAGGTGTACGTAAATAAAGGAACTTAACCTTCTCACCCTCTTGAATTAAAGGATACTTATGTGTGATCTTATTCTTCTTAGCGTGGAAATTATATAGTAGAGCACCACGTACGTGTATCGGAGTACCCTTAGAATAGATTGACAAATCTGAAGAGAACTTAGCAAGGTTGTTACATCCTCTAGGGAATGCTATGTCCTCAGGTGGTAGTGTCTCGAATGACTTTCTGAACCTAGAGATATACTGTTGTACATCATCCTCACTACCATTCATAATAACATTCAATGCTTCCTTAATCGCTACACGACAGGAAGCAGGGGTGGAGGACTTGACTGCCTCAATACCCATCATCTTTAACTTAGGTTCATTGTACTGTACACCCTCACTGTTCCATACATTAAGAATGTATCTCTTCTTCGCTGTCCAGATACCTTTGTTTGCTATATTCTCACGCTTCATAATCATCTTCTGATCATAAGCGTTTACATAGGTTGCCAGTTCTTCGTAAGAATTTTGAATATACTTTTCAAGTTCCACGTCACACACCTTTTCAAGGAACCTAACAATGCTTTGATCGCTTTTCTCTCTGCCCTCGAATATAGTTTCAACCAAAGGACCCAAGTTAAGATAAATGGAATCGGTATCAGAAGCAATAACATAGTCAAAATCCTCAGTTTTTAATACCTTGTTAAGGTATGTATTCATTTTACCCTCAATCCACCGTATCGATACCTGCCCACTAAGAGTAATTGCCTCAGCGTTAGATAAGTTATAGTATCTAAAGTACTGATTTCCAATGGCACCATAAGCCGAGTTGAGTTGTATTTTTCGAGCCATTTGGATGTTATTGAATGCACTAATATCTCTTTGTAGCGAGGAGTTTGGCTCCACTTCATACATCCTTTTGGCAGCGAGCATTTTTTTCTTATATATCGTACGTTCGTCATAGATCTTCTGCATCATTTCGGGGAGGAACCCGTGAATGTCTTTGCGATATTGGGCTCCATTGGCACACACGGCATAATCTCCACTGATCCTGACTTGTTGACTAAGCAGTCCTTCAACACTGGCATCGGGGTGCCTCCTTTCGGCAAGCGTCTCT
>MDSZ01053258.1_pt1 | contig 10255 bp, 13 predicted proteins | sample 811201 | NCBI WGS metagenome assembly MDSZ01 (sample SAMN05326647, study PRJNA326480) | marine metagenome | isolation source: seawater | place: Indian Ocean: North | collected 2010 | reverse complement strand
CCTCTAGGCGCTGCAGCTCCAGCATCCCAAGTAAAAGTTTTACCATCAAATATAGTTGCTACCAATACTTCTCCAAAATTATCAAGGCTCCAGTTTCCTGGATCCAGAGTCACGTTGCTTACTGTTCGTGCCGTACCCCATGCAGAATCACCCCATAAATAAGTTCCCCATCCATAACCTAGAGTTTGAAAAGTTGGTCCTACAATTACGTAAGGTCTTACAGTTGCTGATCCAGTGCCTGAGCCTCCAGGGTTAACTGCTACAGTGGGTGCTGTAATTTTAAAAGTGTGTGTGGTTACATCTCTGATTTCAAAAGCTCCATCTGTAAAAGTAGTAGCAGATGTAAATCCATTTGGTATGACAGACATACTATTAAAAGTTATATATCGACCAGCGCTTAATCCATGATTGTTTAAGTTAACTGTACATACGGCAGATCCCTGCACTGTATCAAATGTAGCTGTCCCAGATATTTGAGAATCTAAAGGAGTGATGTCATAAAAAGCTTCATCGTAGTACAGAAACAATCCTTGTGAAGTTCCAATAGCTACATATTTTTCACCTTGGAAACTTGTAAAAGCATGCTGTCTTCTAGCGGCTCCTGGTAAGGTTTCTTGAGCTACTGTTAACTGTTCCCAGCCACCTATTTTCTCTGGTAGTCCATATCTAAATCTAACGAAATCACCATCTACCCACTGGCCTTCGGCTCCTGAGTCTGTTGCTTGTTTGTTGAATCCTGGTTTAAAGTTAAGCTTCTGTAACATAAGCCTTGCATTATATAGGGTTTTTAAAATTTTGGTAGTATTATATAGCCTTTATTTAGGCATGTAAATGTCTTTAAAAGGTATGTCCAGATTGGTGACGTCTTCAATAGACTCAGCTATTGGGTATCCAGCCAAATTAAAAGAGGTATTTAATAGTAAAGGAACCTCTGTTTTTTTGTAGAAAACATTAATTAAATCATAGTAATTTTTATTTTGCTCTGAGGTAACAGTCTGTATTCTACAGCTGTCATCTACATGGACTATTGAAGGAGTGTATTTGATTGCTTTCTTTTTTGCACCTACAGCGAAAGTCATATAAGGAGACTCTTTTAAAGTAGCTAGATCAAACCACTCGTGAGCATGTTCTAAAAGAACAGAAGCAGCTAACGGCCTCCACCATTCTCTTTGTTTAAATTCGTTAACGATATCCTTTGCATTCTTGTTTCTTGGATCAAATAAAATAGATCTATTACCTAAAGCTCGTGGTCCCCATTCACTTGAACCCTGAAATATTACTAAAGGTTTTTGTTGTAAAATTAGATCTACAGCTTCATTAACATCTTTTATTATATTCATGATAATATAAATGAGCTCCTATTGATATTCCACCATCCCACGCCATTGGATCTACAAAGAAGTTTAGATGAGGGTATTTTTTTACATATTTAAAATTGTTAGTGCAGTTCAAAAAGTAACCGCCACTTAATATAAAATTATTTAAGTTTTTATACTTATGTGCTTTTTCTATTAGCTTGCAGGTTTGTTCAAAGGTTTCTTCCTGTAGTTCTTTGGCTCGTCTAACCTTATCATAATCTAAATCATATTTCTTTTTACTATCAGCGTAAGCAGCTAACCCCATAACTTTACCTGCATCTTTACCACCCCTAAAACCTAGTTGAAACCCCACACGATTAAATTCATTAGCCCCCACACTTAACGCGCTAAATTCACATTCAGTGCCATTTATATTTTTTACTATCACAGGAGCATAGCCATGTTTCCATGTGCCGTCTAATTCTAAAAAACTCCTACAGGAGTAATGACACCATAGTTTTTTAACAAAGTTATTCTTCACATAATAAATACTTTGCATCTCTTGATAACCAGGTCTATGCGTTTGAGCACCTCCAGCGTCTATAACAATAGCCATTGCTTCATTAAAAGGAGAAAAATATTTACCACACAAAGCATGATAAACGTGATGTTCACTACCTGTAAAATAATAAGGTGGATTGCCTAACTGTTCTTGTATTTCAGCTATGACACTTTCGTCATCGTCTTTTCCATACCACCAACTATTACGTTTATCGTAAGATCCATAACATACAAAATCAGGTTTAAAGTCTATATTCATTAATATAGAAAAGTAAAAAGAATCATTTACAGTTGGCTCCCAATGTTTTTTGTAGTTGTATCTGTCTTCGTACCAAACATTAACAAGTTGTTTATCTTTAAAATAAGCAACGGACGCTTCGTGAGAAACGTTAATACCTAAATAGTTCATACATCCTCGCTTACAGAAAGTGTTTTCATATTGAAACTAATTCCGTATTTAATATTCTCAGACTTACTAGCTTTACATCCATGTTGTAAAAACGATGAAAACAAAACGAACTTACCTTTTTCAGGTTTTACACTTTGATTGATTTGTGGAAACTCTAAATGCTGAGAATGTTTATTTAAATAAATAGCACCTGACCAAAGTGAGTCATGTATATGAAAATTAGTTTTCTCATTTTTCTTTAGACAATAACCCCAAGCATCCATTAATTTATATCTGGGTAAACTTACATTTTTATCTACTTCGTCTATAAGTTTTTTCAGTATTTCATTAAATTCTTTATCTTCTCTAAAATGCAGCCAGGAAGTCATTTGACCTTTTACATGAGTCTTATAGTTTTCGTTATCATCTTTTCTAACAGCTTCTTCTATATTGTGTATAAAATAATTACTATTAATGGGTATCTTACCTTCTATAAAAAAATAATCGGTTAGTATCTTTCTTTCAATATGTTTATTAATAATCATAGCACGTTACATCCTAGAACAATTCTATTGTGAGTATTATTATGTTCGGTTCCATGTACTAACCAGCTTGGAAATAATAACAGCTTTCCTTTCTCTGGTTTAAACTCAATATAATCGTAAGTGTATTCAGTGTTTCTCAAACTCATTGTGTTTCTTAAAACATAACTGTGTGGATTATAAAAAATTAAATTAGAACTATTTTTGTCTACCTTTATATAAATGACTACCGACAAAGTAGATAAAGCGTGCGCATGTTTTTCTAACTTACTATTTTTCTTTTCTACATTAAACCAAGAGTTAGACATTTCTCCTCTAAGTATGTATCCACAATCTTTAGCGTACTGTTTACAAAGATCTACGATTCTATCTTTTAAATATTTTTTTTCAATAAAAGTTAAAAAACAATCTAAGCTATGAGTTGATTGTCCTTCTTTTATTAAAGGAATATCTTTTAATAAATGCTGATTACTCAAAATAACTTCTTCTAGTTGTTTGCACTCTTTGTTGTCAATAAAGTTGTCGTACTCTAGGACTGGCGTTGGAAAAAGTTTGTATTGTCTTATCCCCATTTCTTACACTCTCTCCCTGCAGTTTTAAAATTACGGCCATCTCTCATTCTTATTTCTTCAAAAAAAGTAATTAAGATACACCTTTCTTGATTGTCAAAACTATCAGCAGCGTGTTGATGATTAGCATCAAATAAAAATAATTTGTTAGGCTCAAAATTTACTCTAGTGGTTAATTCAAATTGTGAATTATGTTTATCAACTAATTTATGAAATTCTTTATTTATCTTTTTAATATCTTTATATGTTTCAAATTTTTTCTGCACATATGAGTCCCTGTCATAAGGAAAAGCTTTTGGCTTATACAGACTGGTTCCTTGGTTCTTGTTTCCTGAAATATAAACAATGGCTGTAAATTCATCGTCATCTTGATGTATAATACCTAGACCCTCTTGTTTTATTTTTTGAAACTGCATTCTAGCAGTCCACGTCAGGTTCTGATAATTCATTGGATATAGGGCCTGTAATATTTTATATGCAGTCATTTCAAAGAAAGGACGATTAACGTTAGATAAATAACCAGACCTAAGTCCAGGCCAATGACCATCTGTAGGATAGTATTCAAGTTTATTAGATAGTTTTACAACCGACTCAAAGTCGTTAAAAAAATTATCTATTATTAAAGTTGGCCATCTCATATTAAAAATAGTTTAAATTAATTACTACTCTTTCTGGTGTATCTGTTTGACTTACCATTTGATGTTTGATGTTTGAATCAAATATAACTATTTGATTTTCTATAGATTTTATTTTTTTGTCACCTATTAAAGTATAACCATTACAGGTTGTTAAGTAATATATAGCTGTGGTCGAATTTAAATCATTAACATCTGTGTGCAGATCTGATTTATAGGGTTTTTCTTTTGCTAAAACAATATTAGCTCGTATTTGTATTACAGCTTTCACATCTAATTTTTTTATTAAGGGAAGAACTAAATCATAGTGATCAGACTGAACTCTATGTAAATTATAAAAGCAGTGATTAAAAAAAGGATCATCATTCCAAGTCATATGGCGTCTATAAAACCAATTACAATTCCCTAAACAAAATTCTTTTAAATTAATAAAGTCTTGTTGATCTAAAAAATTTTTTATTATTTTAACCATGGTTTTGCTGGAAAATATTTAGGTAAACCTTTAGATGGTCGTTTATCTAAATACATCTTTCTGTTATCTTCTGTATCTTCTATATAGTGTAAAAAAACTTGTGCACACATATCTCCTTTAAATTTATCTCGCCAATGTTCTAGATCTGCTCCTTTGTACAACAACATATCCCCTGGTTTAAGATTAACTTGACGTCCCTTACTGTTTTGAGTTTCGTAATATCTACCTCTTTCACCTTCTACAAATCTTCCTATTCTTTTATTTGGTTCAATAAAAATAGGCCATGGATCACCACCAAGATTTAATGTAGTAGATATTTCACACTCAGGTCTATCTTTATGTCGATGTAGGACATCGCCTTTATTGTAAAGCCTAGTGTAAGCGTATGTTTCTAATAACTTTAAACCTGTCCACTTTTCCATTTTAGGTTTAATTCTTCCTAGTAGTATTTCCATGAGGATGTCTCCGTAATTGGACCATGCTCCTGGGACCTGTCCATCTTTCCATGTTCCATAAAAAGCTGTTTCAGGTAAAAGATAACGTTCGTTATATAAATGCGCTGCTGCTGTTCTTTTTAAAAGTAAATATTCTACACATAATTTAGCTATCTGTGGATCAATTACTTTTCTTTTAACATCGTATCCTAATTTATTAAATTTCATTATTTAAAAGGTTTACCATTAACCCAACACACTAATGAGTACCTTTCTCCTTTTGTAACTGGTCTTACTTCATGCAATGTATAACTAGGAAACAAAGTTAATTGTCCTTGATGTTTTTCTACTATCATAGGTTCCGGTCCTTGATGTAGCCATAACTCTCCCCCTGAATATTTATTTGGATCAGTTAATTGCACAACTGCTGATAATTTTCTGACAGTGCCATTATAGATTTTATCTAAATGTGCTTTATATTTTCCATCAGGGTGTTTGTAATGTGTAAATTGCACTGCTTCAATGATTCCATTTAAATCAAATTTAAAATATTGATTATTAAAATCTGTTACAATTCTAGCCATTCTTTCATAAAACCATCTAGACTCTTCACACATTCCTAACCAAACTATATTACTTTTTCTAACTTGTTGGTCAGGGCTTAATACTATTCCTTTTTTAGTTTTAAAAGTATTACCATAAGATATTATTCTTTGACATTCTTCCGGAGTAAATGCTTCTTGTACATGCACCACGTGAGAAACGTGGTCAAAGTCAAACATCCACGAAGAACCTACTACGCTATCTTTTTTATTCTTCTTCATTAATGGTCAAATCAAATCCAATCACCATTCTGTCTTTATCACTTTGATTAACGGGTGCAAAGTGCTCTACACATGCAGGGAAAATTATAAGATCTCCTTCTTTCAAATTAGGGTATGGAGCTGTAAACTCTAGATCTCCAGATATTAAGTTAGGCCATGGTTTTTTAAATATCACTGGAGAGTGTTTGCTAGCATCAAAATCAATATAAAGGACAGCTGTAAATCCTTTACTGCCATGATGATGCATTAGTTGATCATTACCTTTTTTATAATTAACAGCCCACGCTTTACTTACTTCTACACTTTTCTTTATTTCTTTGGTAAAATTTTCTAGTTCAGCAGAAACAAGAGCTGCTATCTGTTTTTTAAAATCTAAATGTTTATAAGGCACGCAAGAGAATAAAAAAGTATTACTATAAAAATTTTGTATTCCTTTCTTCTCTAAAGGAAATTGTTTTACTAAACTTTTAATCTTCTTTTTCTTAGTTTTAAAATCTTTTAACGCATAACGCCAAAGAGGGATGGCCATTAACATTTCTTTCATTTGTTTATTCTCTCCATAAAAGTTATCATTCTTTCTAGTTTATCTGTCATATTATTATAGTTATCTAAAAATAGCAATTCTTTTTCCCACAGCTTTTCATAATACTCAGGGTCAAAGGTCTTATGCTTTATTATATCTTTCACACAATTTTTTAAATCTAAGACTGTAACAACGTCTGCTTCAAATATTTTACTCCAATAGGAGTTGTAATTGTTTTCAGTTTTGGAAAGAAACATAAGATAATTTTTTTCTGCTTCACGATCTATTTTTCTACATTCTTCATTAAAATGATTTTTATACATCTGTGAAAAGATAACTCCGTCTTCAAAGAGATCCACTAACTTAAATGCTTTTTTAATTAAAATATCTAATGGGTTATCAACTAAAGGCTCTACCCAGTTATTGTCATAAGTAAAATCTATTACATCTTTATTGTAGTAATTATAATTAGAATTCTTAACTATCTCTTTTATATCAAAATGTTTGTAATAAATTTTATGACTTTTAAGTATGTGATCTCCTATTACATAAGTAGCTTGCTTACCTGTTGAGTAATGTTTATTAAAAAAATAATTTACTTCGATTCTATTCCATAGACATCTTTCCATGATATAACCATTATCTTTAGCTATGTAACATTTAGAATTAATTATTTGTTCTTTCTTATTCTTATAAGGAAATGAAGCTGTTATTAGAGAATTATTATAATGTGTTTGTTCAGGTTTGTGTTTAAAAAGATCATCTGAACAATCGATATATAGACCGGCTACTAAAGGTAAACCTCTGTTAATAGAAGTTTCTAAAAATTCAATATAACCGTTTTCTTTAAAAACAATATTTTTTATATTACAATCTATTATTCTACCCTGTAACTTTTTTTGAAATACTTCTTTACACAAAAAGTTTGTTGCTTTTACAGAATCAAAAGTAAATGCGTAGTCATCGTTTATATTTTTATCTATTAAATTACCTTTAAGCTGACTAGCTAACTTAGAAGTATACTCTATTTCTTCTTCTGAAGTCATTTTGGGATTCAAAGCTTTTTTATAAACTAAAAGATCTTCGTTAGCTGTGTCGTTTGTTTTAATATGCAGGCTACCTCTTTTGTGAAAGTTTTTATAAACAGAACCAACAACAGGAACTCCATTAGTTTCTTTTAAAAATTGTTCTACTGGGATATCATTTAAATCTAAAATAATTTTAATTAATTTACTATCCATAACAACAGGGATATTTGATCCTTGTTTTTTTAAATCTACAATTCTTACATCTGCGTTGTAGCCAAAAAAGTTCCGTAAAATAATTGCAGTCGCCACTGCATAAATATTATATCCTAAAATGTAAATTGTTTTCATAAGCTTAACCTTTTTAATCTAGAATTAGTTCCTAATGTTCCTTTTATAAACACATTAAAAGCAATAGATTTTCTATCTTCTAATCCTGTGTGAGTTTTTACAGAGTGTTCTAATTCAGAAGGAAACAAAATAATTTCATTTGTATCCACATTTTCAAAAAAAGTATCTGTGTTAAAATGATTAAATTGTTTTTTATCTATTTCAATAGTTGCATTGAAATGTTTATGAAAGAATATTGTAGCCGCATTTAGATAAAATACTCCAGAAACAATTGAATTAGGATGTTTGTGATTGTGGTGTTTATGGTTAGGTTTAGTTATATTAAACCAAGACTCCGTAATATAAGGTGTTATAGGATCTGCTGGAGAAACAATTTGATTAAAATAATCATCTACTCTTTTTTGCAGTTCTTGTTTTAATTTTTTAAGAGGAACAGCGCTTAAAATATCACTATTATCTGAGGATAGATTAAATTCATTATTTAATAATGTTAGTGAATCTAAAAACTTTAGCTCTTTAGATGTAAGTTCTCTATCTAAAATAGACTTATATAAGGGGGTGGGAAATAAACCTTTTATCTCTGCTTTCATGCAGGATCTATATCAGGTTTTAAAAAGAATGTCTAGGCGTAAGGATTTGGTGGTTGACTAGCAGGGTCGTAAGGAGTCACTGAATCAGCGTCTAAAACCCAAGCAGAGCCATCCCAATTATAGTTTTGAATATTACCTGCACCACTATCTATTTCTACTTTAACCCAATTACCTGTTTCAAAATCAAAGTGAACCATGTCATTACTTGGTTCAGGATTTGCTACTGGATTTTCCCATTCTTCAGAAGAATCATTCCACACAAAACTTGCATGTGGAGCTGGGTGTTTAAATTTATTATCATTAAATTCAGCGTTTACACAAGGTTTTCCAGAGTAAGCAGCCACGTCGGCAGGGTCACCTACCCAAGTACCTCCACCTGCTTTGTTAGCAGAAAATGCAGCACCTTTACTCTCATCATAAACTCCATCTGTAAAACAGTCTGAAGAATCTACAACGATACCATTAGTTACTTGATTGCTCTCTATTTTGTAAAATTTATGTAAACTCATAATTATGCTGTTGATAGCGATCTATATCTAACTATCACTACTCCATTCGCTGATGTACATGGACCACCTCTTGATGATGGTGCTCCGTTTCCGTAAATTGTTTGAACACTTGGACCAATTGGACCCCAACCTGATGGGTTAGAAGATTCACCTACTCCACCTGCAGCATAAGTATATGGAGAACCTGTGATGTCGTTAACAGTTCCTGGTCCTCCAGGCCCTGCAGCAAAACCTCCGCCGTTTTGACCGGTACCGCCCGATCCGCCGCCGCCTCCGCCGCCGCTGAATGGTCCGCCCATTGTCGATCCTCCCGGATTTCCTTCAGGTGGTGAATAGCCTCCAGCATTTCCAGAGCCGCCTGCTCCTCCCCCCGATCCTCCCGGGTTGCCGGTTCCACCGCCGCCAGTAGTATTAATACTATTAAATGAAGAAGTTGTTCCGTTACCTCCTGGTGAGTTAGTACCTTGACCAATAACTACAGGATAAGTTTGAACTGCTACAGTCATGTTGTAAGCACCGTTGGCTCGATAGCCTCCGCCACCTCCGCCGCCTGCAGATCCCGCATGCGATCCATTTCCGCCACCTGCAACAACTAAATATTCAACTTGGTCGTCTCCACTATCTCCTAGTTTTTCAACTACAAAATCTCCAGAAGCATCAAATAAATTAATTGCATAGTCTCCGTCATAACTTAAAGTACCACCATTAGCAACGATCCCTGGCGGTAAACCACCACCTGTGAAACCAAATGATTTAGCACTTCCTGCTCCGAAACTTCCTAGTATTGGCATAATCTTTCTCCTCCTAATTTATTACGCAAACTGAGATTGAGAAGCTAACGCTGTAAACGTAGCTGATCCAGTTTTAATAATAGTATATGAATAAACATCTAAAGAGTTAACATTTCCACCTGTAGGTGCCGATCCTCCTTGCCATTCTGGCGTTATTGAAGAGCCGTCAATTGTTACAGCTGAATTGTAATATGCTGATGAGCCTTGTTTTACAATGTGAGCAACTGTAATTGATTCACCTGTGTCCATGATAGAATCTAAAGAGTTTGATCCATCACCTCTAATATTTAATGTCCAGTTAGCACCTGCATCAGTAGTGTAGTTTAACACCGCTTGAGTAAGTACATCGTAGTTGACTGTACCTGTAGCGGCTACAGCTGCTGTAGTAACTTTTTCTGCAACACTTTGAATTTTACCTTGACCATTGAAAGTCGCTCTACCGACTCCTTTTGGTGTAAGATTTAAATCAATATTAGTGTCACCTCCAGTTACAGATAGTGCCGGAGCATTACCTGTAGCTGCGTTAGCTACATTGAATTCATTAACTGCAGATCCAGTTGTTGTAAAAGTAATTTGTTGGTTACCATTTTCATCAATGATACCTGTCGCTGTATCGATAGTAATGTTCTTACCATTTGCGTCTAGGTCTGCTGAAAGTTGTGGTGAGAAGTCAGATGATAAATCTGTAAATGCTGTATCAATAACATTCGTTCCATCTGAGTAAACCATTTTAGTGCCTTTAT
>MDSZ01028247.1_pt1 | contig 10255 bp, 9 predicted proteins | sample 811201 | NCBI WGS metagenome assembly MDSZ01 (sample SAMN05326647, study PRJNA326480) | marine metagenome | isolation source: seawater | place: Indian Ocean: North | collected 2010 | reverse complement strand
TTTTTAGGTCACATAGAGCCAAAAGATGTGCAAAGATTTTTGAGACGTTGCGATATTCTGTTTTTGGCAACAATGCCAAGCCGGGTATGGGAATATGGCCAGTCAATGAATAAAGTCGTTGATTATATGCTTGCCGCTAAATTCATTATTGCCCAGTACGAAGGCTTCTCCTCAATGATTGATGAAGCTGATTGCGGTCTATTTACAACTGGCGAGAGACTACACGAATGCTTGGATTATGCACTTAAGCTGTCAGCAGATGAAAGAAATAAAAGGGGAATAAACGGAAGACGGTGGATATTAAGGCATCAGAACTATGATTATTTAAGTGAACAGTATATGGATAAAATCAAACAAATTTATAAAATGGCTACTTAGTCAGTTATAAATTGTTCAAGAACAGACCACTGTTAGATTTTGCGCCAAATATCTGGAGATGGATTATGTGCGGAGTATTTGGTATTATTGGCCGAGAAATTATAAGTGAGCAATCCACTCTACGAAAGCTGGTTCAAAATACTGAACTGAGGGGACGCGACGCCTCAGGGTTTATTGTATTGAATGATGAAAGACTTCATATTTATCGTGCTGATACTCGCGCACAAAAACTTTTTTCAAAAATAAAAATTTACAACTGTCAACTCGTCCTTGGCCACAGTCGCCTCATAACTCACGGTTTGCACGATAATCAACCAGTATACAGAGATGATATTATTCTTCTTCACAATGGCATCATACTTAATTCCGACAATCTGTGGAATGGCACTAAGAGGGTAAAAAAACAACAGCTTGATTCAGAAATTATCGTGGCTTTATTCGCAGATGCACTGGAAGAGGGGCTCTCCGAAGAACAAGCAGGTCAAGTCGTTTTAAGCAATTGTGAAGGTATCGTTTCTGCCATCATATATCTGCCCAAACGTGGGAAACTTTGCATACTCTCAAACAATGGAAGCATGTATCTGGCTGCACGCAATAACTGCATGGTGTTTACATCAGAAAGATGGCCCCTTGAACAGGCCAAATGTCAAAATATTCTTAACATAAGAGGGGTTAAACTGCTTGAGGCGCCCATTTACAAAAGTGCAATCACAGAGACCAATAGCTCATCCAAAAATCGCAGAAATCTCGTTCCTGAATTTATCACTGTAAAAGGACAGGAAAAGAAACTCGTCTATCCAGCTAGAGAACTGCGCAGGTGTTCTAGATGCATTTTACCTGAAACCATGCCGTTCATTACATTTAATGATGACGGGATCTGCAATTTTTGCCTGAATCATAAGCCTCTCAAAAAAGAAGCAACTCTTAGCACATTAAAACAACTGGTTGCGCCTTATAAACAAAAAGACAGAGTTGATTGCGTAGTTCCGTTTTCAGGTGGCCGTGACAGTTGCTTTGCCCTGCACCTTGCTGTTGCTGAACTAGGCATGCGTCCAATTGCCTACACATATGAGTGGGGCATGGTTACAGATCTGGGTAGACGGAACATAAGCAGAATGTGTGCAGAGCTTGGCGTCGAAAATATAATTATTGCTGCAGATATCGAAAAAAAACGAAGAAATATTCGAATTAACTTAAAAGCATGGCTAAAAGAACCTCATTTGGGGATGATTAATTTGTTAATGGCAGGTGATAAACACTTTTTCAAGCATGTTGAGACCGTCAAAAATAAGGTGGGAGCACCTTTAAACTTATGGGGGATAAACCCACTCGAAACAACTCACTTCAAAGCTGGGTTTTTGGGCATTGCACCCAGTTTTCATTCCGATTCAGTCTATCGTAGCGGAATGCATGCCCAATATGACTATCAAAAAAAACGCTTTAAACAAATGATGAAAAACCCAGCCTATTTTAACGGCTCTTTATTTGACACACTGTCAGGGGAATATTGGCGGAGCATTCACAAAAAAACAGACTATTTTCACCTTTTTGACTATTACACTTGGGATGAAGCTGAAATCAATAATACTCTTTCCAATTATAATTGGGAAACTGCTTTGGATACAAAATCAACCTGGCGAATTGGTGATGGGACGGCTGCCTTTTATAATTATGTCTATCATAAAGTGGCAGGCTTCAGCGAGCATGACACCTTTCGCAGCAATCAAATCAGGGCTGGGCAGATAACACGGGAAAAAGCCCTCGAGCTTATACGGGACGAAAATAGACCGCGTTATGCTAACATAAAATGGTACTTAGATGCTGTTGGAATAGATTTTGATTCTTGTATTGACCGGGTAAACAGCATCAAACCTATATATTAAAACTTAAACACCCTTGTTTCGCATACCAGCAGTTCAGTCCCCAGATATTTGGCTTTCAACTCGGTCGCCTCTTTTATTTACCCATCCAATTTGTTGAGCGGGTACGCCAACCATTAAGGCAAATGGTGGGACATTCTTTGTGACAACTGCACCAGCACCTATAAATGCATATTTTCCAATCTCAATGCCGCATACAATCGTGCAATTCGCTCCTAACGTTGCGCCTTTACGAACAGTTGTAGCCATGAACTCTGCTTGACGATTTATATCAGCCCGCGGGTTCAGTACATTCGTAAATACCATCGATGGCCCACAAAATACATCATCTTCAATGCGAACTGCATCATAAATTGAGACGTTATTCTGCACTTTCACACTGTTACCAATAATCACATCGTTACCGACAAAAACACCTTGTCCAAAGGAACAATCTCTGCCAATGCTTGCGCCCTCACAAATGTGTACCCAATGCCAGACACGACAACCCTCTCCAAGATTAGCCTCTTCCTCAACTATGGCTGTTTCATGGATATATTTCATTTGTCTGACCGCAAAAATAATTTTGTTGCGTAAGCAACATTAAGCTTATCTGGCTTATGGAGAGAAACAGAGTTCCGAATATTCTCTACTGTTTCAATACACTGACGGGAATCTTGAACACCAAACCCTTTACCTGCTAAAATATGTTCATAAGATATTTGGTGCAAGTCTGTAAATCCATCTGAAAATTCAATTTCTCTGCCATCTATCGTTATCGAGCGATAAGTTGATTTTTCGCTTGAAGTTAAAGCAGAAATATCATCCTGAGACGTAGATAAAAACCAGCGCACCTTGGCCTGTTGAAATTCCAGATATCCGCCTGCACGTAACTGATCCGCATAATGGCGTTCTGATTTGAAACACGGTCCAAACAAAAAATGAAGCATATCGAAAAAATGTATGCCTATGTTTGTTTCTATTCCAAAGGATTTACGCGGATTGCCTTTCCAACTTTCAGCGTACCATTTTCCCCGTGACGTGATATAAGTCAAATCAACCTCGAATTGATGGCCATCAGTTGCATTTGCAATGCTGTTCTTCAAATTAATTATGGCCTGATGGTGACGGAGCTGTAAAATCGTCCAAACACGCTTGCCAGTCTCATTTTCTAACGCTTCGAGATAATTCAAATCCTCTATCAAGGGCACAAGCGGTTTTTCACAAATGACATCACAACCAAGGCGCAACCCAGCGCTAATGTGTGAACGGTGCATATGGTTTGGTGAACACACAATCAAATAATCTAATTTTTCTTCAGGTAAGGATTGTGCCTGACTTACAAAATCAAAAAATCGTTCAAACTCCGTGAAGAAATGGACATCCGAAGAAATGCTGTCAATAATTCCCACCGAGTCGTTGCGGTCATAAGCAACAAACAGACGATGACCGAGATCTTTGACTGCGTGCATGTGACGGGGAGCTATATAACCAGCAGCTCCTATAATGCCGAAGTTTTTCATTATGACCTCTAAACTATTAAGTCTATTTAAGATTTTTTAAATAAATTCGATAAAAATTTACGCTCTAACAATATTTGGCGAAGACTTCCGAAACTTTCCTCGTGTATCAATTATCAAATTTGCATTCTCCAAAATGATGTCATAATCAAACTGAGAGTGATCAGTGACCAGAATTAACGCGTCATACTTTTTTAACTCCTCTGTGGACAGGTTCACAGAAGTCATGTCAAAGTCAAATGCCCGTGTTTTTGGCAGAACCGGGATAAACGGATCCGAATAGGATATTAAGGCGCCTAGACCCTGCAGAACATCTATCAGTTGCAAAGAGGGTGACTCACGCACATCGTCCACATCCCTCTTATATGCAACACCAAGGATAAGAATTCGACTACCTTTTACAGATTTTCCCTGCGTATTGAGAGCGAGTGTCAGCTTACTAACAACAAAATCTGGCATAGCTTTATTGATTTCACCTGCCAGCTCAATAAAGCGTGTATGCAATCCATATTCACGGGCTTTCCATGTCAGATAAAAAGGGTCAATGGGTATACAATGCCCACCTATGCCCGGGCCTGGATAAAATGGGGTGAAACCAAAAGGCTTTGTCGCAGCCGCATCAACCACCTCAAAAATGTCTATCCCCATTTTGTCAGCAACCATTTTCATTTCATTTGCCAGACCAATATTGACTGAACGATGAATGTTTTCTAACAGTTTTGTCATTTCAGCAACACGTGGCGATGAGACGGGCACGACTTTATTTATGGTAAGATTATAGAAGGCTAGCCCTATTTGAAGGCAGGTTTCGGTTACGCCTCCAACAATTTTTGGGATTGTGCTTGTGGAAAATGAGAGATTGCCCGGATCTTCGCGCTCTGGAGAATATATAACTGAGATATTTTTCCCAACATCAAAGCCAAACTTTTCAATCAAGGGCACCATAATTTCTTCGGTCGTTCCCGGCCATGTTGTACTCTCAAGAGAGACCAGCTGATGTTGCCTTAAATGCGGGCCGATTGATTGCAGCGTTGACGTCACATAGGACAAGTCGGGCTCACGATACTGATTGAGAGGAGTAGGCACACAAATAATGATAACATCACATTCATTAATCAGGTCAAAATTACCAGTTGCCCGCGCTCCTTTCTGCATTGCAAAACCTATGTCTTGGCTACCATATCTTTTGATATAGCTGCGATTTGCATTGAGGTTTTTGATTTTTACTTCATCTGTATCAAACCCAATTACAGAAATGCCAGATTCAGCGTGCCATAAAAATAAGGGAAGACCAACATAACCAAGGCCAATTATTCCAACGATAAGAGTGCGATTGTTTATCTTATTCTGTAACGTGACCTCTGGCATAAACTTGTCGTCTCTTTCAGTAAAATTTCCACTCGCGAAATAAACAAACGCCTATCGAACAATACTCACTAATGCATCAAAAAAACTAGACTTGAATACCAAACAAATTTCAATAATTGCTCTTACCAGTCCAAGCTTGTTTCAAAATTGAAACACACAATGTTGACAGTTCGACCATATGTTCTTCTGTAAGTGTCGGGTGCACGAGAAATGCAATGCTTTGCCTACCTAACTCCTGCGCAACAGGCAGAGGCGCATCGGGCAAAAAACCTGCCGACACAAACGCCTCTTCACGATAAATTTCTGGGCAAGTTCCATGCATGCAGGGGATGGACCGCGCCGAAACCTCCCTAACAAGCCTGTCACGCGTCCAACTTTCTTTGAGATTTTCGGGACGCGTGAAAACGTAGAGCCTGTAATAAGCATGACGGCAACCTTCTGGCTGACACTGTCCTATGCAACCTTTACAGATTGGTAGGGGAATGCGGATAGGGCCTGATTCGTCTGCAAACGGTTTCAACGCATTAAGAAAAATACCAGCATTTCTATTTCTGTCTTCAACCCAGTTTGACAATTTCTGAAGCTGTATTCTTCCGATGGCTGACTGCATCTCTGTAAGTCTAAAATTTAAACCAAACCGAGTATGCAGCCATCTGAATCCAAGTTCCTGACTTTCACTATTAACCAAATTATAATTTTTGCCGTGATCCTTATAACTCCACATGAGATCCCACAAATTCCGTTCATTGCAAGTGACCATGCCACCTTCACCACCTGTTGACATGATTTTGTCTTGGCAGAAAGACCAAGCTGCCACGTCCCCAAGTGCGCCTACTGATTGGCCTTTGTAAAGGGCACCATGTGCCTGAGCACAATCTTCGATGATTTTTATGTCTCGGTTGCCTATGACTTCTTTGATCGCATCAATGTCACAAGGCCAACCGGCATGATGAACACAGATGATTGCTTTCGTGTGCTCTGACAAAACTTCGTCGATATATGCAGGGTCGATATTCTGACTTTCCGGACAAACATCAGCAAATACAGGTATCGCTCCGGACATAACAACGACCGAAGCTGACGCAATAAAGCTGCGGGGCGTGACAATTATTTCGTCATTAGCACTACCCCCAAAGTTACAGCCAATTCCTAACCCCATTAAACACAGCTGCAACGCAACAGTGCCATTGGATACAGCTATAGCATGTTTAGCACCGCACCATTCTGAAAAAGCCTTCTCAAAGTCTTTTGTTATTGACCCAGTCCAATAATTTACTTTTCCCGAGGCAAGAACATTGTTGACGCTTTGAATTTCTTCATCAGAATATGAGGGCCATCTAGGAAGATATTTTTGGGGCACGCTCAACTCCTTTAGAACAGAATACACCACATTAAAACGGCATACCCCTGTCAATTCTGATTGTTTGAGCAGATATTGATTCTGCTTTGTCAGAAATCAAAAATGCAACAGCATTTGCAATGTCACGGGGTTCAGTTACGCCAGGCAAAGCGCCGCGCTCATCTAGTTTTGATCGTGATGCCTCATCCATTAAATTTGCCATTTTTGTTTCCACAACCGCAGGCGCAACACAATTTACCCTGATCCCCATTGGCCCCAATTCAGCTGCCATCACTCGGCTGGCATGAAGAAGCGCTGCCTTTGAAGAACCGTAAGAAAGCGTGCCAACATCTGCAAAGATGCCAGCTGTAGAGCCAATATTGACGATCGCTCCCCTTTTTTGTCTGAGCATTTTTTTAACGACATATTGCGTAAATAATAATGTTCCAAAAACATTGATCTGAAAGAGGGCACGCATATCTCCTATTTTTGTCATGCCAAACAAGTTTCCAGAAGCAACCCCAGCACAGTTGACCAGAGCTAAAATTTCAGATGCTTCAGCACAGATGTGACGTGCACAATCCTTGATATCATCATCATCCGAAAGGTTGAGTTTATATGTTTTTAGGTGCTGCCGCTGCAACACATTTTCTAAAAGATTGGTTTCATCTGAGTGAAAACAAGCTGCAACGCAATATCCCTGCTCGAGCAATGTGTTAACAGTGGCCAGCCCAATATCACCGCTCGCTCCCGTAACAATAACAGTCTTCGAGATATCAGACACTTGTTGCTCCCAAATTCTTTGTCACCACAGGTTCCAATAAATGATAATCCATATCATTCAAAACACGAACATGTGGATATAAGACAATCTCTCCGTCACGCATTACGCTTATCACTTTTGGGTGCGTAAAGTAAACTTCCAAAGCCTTTTGAATGAACGCCTGAGTTAAATCAAAATAATCTGATTTCAGCTCCTTCAATATTTGATTCACATCAGTTCTGATCAGAATTATGGCTAAAGCATCGTTCAAATCTTTATAGGGCTGAAAACAAAATGATGTAGAACAAGAAATATTGAGCTGCGCGAAAGAAGGCAACCCTGATGCCTCATCACCTGGAAACATTTCATTTAAAAGGCTGTCCAAATTCAATCTAAGCCATCCTCAGCTGGTCATTTATTTTACTACCAATTAACAGCGCAAGTGCTTGGACTGTATTTGCCGGATTAACACATGACCCGGACACAAATAAGCTTGAATCTGCAATATGAAGATTGGAGATGGAATGGCATTCACCAAATGTGTCTACAACAGAACTCCTTGGGTCTTCGCCCATTCTGCATGAACCCATGGTGTGCCAGCCAGTATTGCGCACAGGACCATAAGCGAATGTCTTTTTTGCTCCAGCCTCTTTAAGCAATTTTCGAGCATTATTCATCCCGTGAAGCATTATGGCCTTAGTATTTTCACTCATTTTATAGTGAATTTTCACACCCGGCACTCCATAAACATCTGAATGTGTCCCGTCGAGGCAGACACGATTTTCGGGATCCGCTAAATCTTCACAGATAATTGATAGAGCCAGCTGACGACGGTGGAACGCAGCGAAATCCTTATACAGGGAAGATCCAAAATTGAGACGCTTGCGGCTCCAAGCATATCGCGCCGCCTCAAGAGGGCCACCACCTCGTAAAGCATGCATCATGTAGCCGAGCTTATGGCTTGCCACTTTACTTCTGTAATGTTCCAAACTGTATATCATACAGCCCTGTGGACCAGTGTCCGCATCTAAGTCAAAGTTAAAAAGACCATCTACAAGGCCTAGCGGATGTAACATTAAATTCCTGCCAACTTGGTCATATTCATTCGCCAATCCGCAAGGATGTTTTTCAGACACGGAATTTAATAGCAATCTTGGTGTGCCTATTGCGCTCGAAGCAAGAACAATCTTTTTAGCAAAGAGTCTAGCCTCATTTCCCTCAGAATCAATATAATCAACTCCCACAGCCACCTTGCCATTAACAATAATACATTTAACTGCCGACTCAGAAATTACTATGGCACCAAGCGCTTTGGCTCGTTTCATATAAGTTATATCCGCACTTGATTTTGCCTGTTGAGGACAACCTGTATTACACGGCCCAAGATTGATACAGGCATTGCGCCCATTTCGCTCACGTGTCGAAATAGCTGCATAGCTTGGCCACCAATGCCAATTCAATTTATTGAATGCCTCAGCTAAAATTCGCCCACTTTCTCCAATGGGCACAGGAGGTAAAAGCGATTTGATATCAGGATATGCTGGATCACCAACAAGACCAGCCACACCTGTCTCTTGTTCATTCAAATCATAAAACGGGCGCAAATCTTCATACGAAATAGGCCAGTCCTCACCAATATCCTCATTCGAACGCAACTGAAAATCTGTTTCTCTGAACCGGGGATAATGGCCTGAATATAAAATAGTTGAACCACCTACAGCATTAAAGTTGCAAACTGCTATCGGCGAAGCACTATCATCAATTGGGTAGTCATAGGCACTCTTTCTATGAGAGGGAACAGGTGAAAACGGGCCATCTTTTAGCGTTTCCCAATTTTCTCTAGTTGATGGATAGGTGTCAGGACGCATCCACGGACCTCTCTCCAGACAAACAACTTTATGCCCCTCTTTTGTCAATAGCCATGTTATGGCAGCACCTGCAGCTCCACCACCAACTACAATTACATCAAAAACCATCAAGGTCTCTTTGGAATATATTGGTTCAATATTTCTGGAATTGTGATAAGCATTTTTGCCTCACAAGCCATGGTTCCGTCTGTGTAGCCAGTTGCGTGACCTTTGCAAATGCCACGGCGCCAGCTATCAATATGCGCTTCAATGATTAGCGTGTCACCCGGCACAACCTCCTTTTTGAAACGAACAGTGTGCTCTAATGCATGCGTAACAGAACCAGCCAAGCCTTCCTGTGTTGTAATTGCGACTGTCAACATCTGTGCCATGGCTTCGAGCTGCAACGCTCCCGGCATATTTGGGCCTTTTGGAAAGTGAACTGGAAAATACCACTCATTATTGGTCAGATGCTTATATCCCTTGGCATACTCTCCAGGCTCTACATCTGTAACCCGGTCAATCATTAAAAAAGGGTATCTATTTGGCTGATACGCCTGTAACTCTTTCCCATCTAAAGAAAATCCCATGTGTTTCTCACTCTTCTGCGCCAAATTTAGAGGCTTCACCTGATGGGTGAAAACCTTTTGCAGCAAAAACAACAGTAACTGTTTTTAGCAAAATCATAAAATCCAACCGAATTGTCCGAGACCTCACATACTCAACATCGAAACTCAATTTTTCGTTCCAGTTGATATCATTTCGTCCCGATATTTGAGCTAATCCCGTAATTCCAGGTTTAACTAGAAAACGTTGGTTCTGTATATCAGAATATAAGCTGTCATATTCACGTAATAAAGGCCTTGGGCCAACAAGGCTCATATGGCCAAGAATTACATTTAACAATTGAGGTATCTCATCAATGCTGTATTTCCTCAAAAATAAACCTAGCGGAGTAATCCGTTCTGAATCTTTGATGTTTTCACCATGTTTTTCACGCATGGTCCGAAATTTAAATAAAAAGAAAGCTTCCTTTTTAAATCCGCTGCGTTGGTGAGAAAAAAATACTGGTCGACCCATAGTGATCATAATCAGAAACATCACCACCAAGAACACAGGCAAAAGGATGACAAGCAACACTGATGCAATACTGATGTCCATCAATCTTTTTAACTTATCCG
>MDSZ01266602.1_pt1 | contig 10256 bp, 4 predicted proteins | sample 811201 | NCBI WGS metagenome assembly MDSZ01 (sample SAMN05326647, study PRJNA326480) | marine metagenome | isolation source: seawater | place: Indian Ocean: North | collected 2010 | reverse complement strand
TTCTGCAGATGCAGCTTCGGCGTCTCACGGCTCTGGAGGCCGACAAGATTCGCCTCGAGCACGAAGATCTTGTCGTCAAGATCGCCGACTACAAAGACATCCTTGGCCGGCGTGAGCGCGTGTTCGGCCTGATCCAAGACGAACTCGCTCAGCTCAGGGATCGCCATGCCGTGCCCAGGCGCACGGAAATCCTCGACCTCGGTGGTGGGCTCGAAGACATCGATTTAATTGCGAATGAGCGTTCCGTGGTGCTGGTCACCGAAACCGGATACCTCAAGCGGATGCCGGTGAGTGAATTCGAAGCCACCAGCCGAGGAACTCGCGGTAAGGCCGGAACCCGCAGTCAGGGGGAAGATGCGGTCAAACTGTTCATTGGTTGCAACGATCACGACACCCTGCTGTTGTTCAGCGATCGGGGTGTGTCCTATGCCCTGCCGGCCTATCGGGTTCCCCAGTGCAGTCGGGCTGCCAAGGGCACGCCCGTGGTGCAGCTGCTCCCCATCCCCCGAGAGGAGGCGATCACATCCCTCTTGGCTGTGTCGGAATTCAACGACGACACGGATCTGCTGATGCTCACCAGCGGTGGCTTCATCAAGCGCACGCGCCTGTCGGCCTTCAGCAACATCCGCTCCAACGGTCTGATCGCGATCAACTTGGAAGACGGGGATGCGCTCACCTGGGTGCGGTTGGCGGTTCCAGGAGACAGTGTGCTGATCGGTTCCAAGGCTGGAATGACCATTCATTTCCGCCTGAGTGACGATGAACTCAGGCCTCTCGGACGCACCGCCCGTGGCGTGCGCTCGATGAACCTCCGTGATGGCGATGCGCTGGTGAGCATGGACGTCTTGCCCGTTGAGTTGGCGGACCAAGTGGCCGCCAGCAACGATGATGAGGACGATGTCGGCAGTGAAGGTCCATGGGTGCTGGTGGCCTCGGCCGCTGGTCTTGGCAAACGGGTGCCTGTGACTCAGTTCCGCCTTCAGAAACGGGCCGGAATGGGCCTGCGGGCGATGAAGTTCCGCACGGATGCCGATGAACTGGTGGGCCTGCGGGTGCTTGGAGCGGGCGAAGAGCTGCTGTTGGTCAGCGAAAAGGGTGTGATCGTGCGCACAAGCGCCGATGCCATTCCACAGCAGTCCCGCGCGGCGACAGGCGTCCGCCTGCAAAAGCTCGACAAAGGCGATCGTTTGCTCAAGGTGGTGCTCGTGCCGCCGCAGGCAGAAGGCGACGATGCCGATGCTGATGACGGCGTCGATGCGGACGTTGACGCTGCTGCCGCACCGGAGGCGAACGCTGAAGCACAGGACAGCTGACCTTGCCTGAACCTGTGGATGTGTTGGTGCTCGGGGGCGGCCCGGCTGCTCTCTGCATCGCTTCAGAGTTGAACCAGCGCGGTGTTGACGTTTCTGGGATAGCTCCCGATCCGATTGACGCTCCTTGGCCCAACACCTACGGCATCTGGGCCGACGAATTGAAAGTGCTGGGGCTCGAGCACCTGTTGGAGCACCGCTGGAGCGACACCGTCAGTTACTTCGGTGAAGGTGGCTCAACGGCTCAGAACCAGAGCCATGCTCACGGCATTGACTACGGTTTGTTCGATCGGGCCGCCCTGCAGCGCTTCTGGCTGGAACGGGCTGATGGTGTGGTTTGGCATGAAGACACGGCCAAACGGGTGGAGGTGAACGGTGCAATCACCTGCATCAGCTGTGCATCGGGAACGTCCCTGCAGGCGCGTGTGGTTATCGATGCCTCCGGTTCGCGCACACCCCACATCCGCCGTCCTGATCAGGGGCCAGTGGCAGGCCAGGCGGCCTACGGCGTGGTGGGGCGCTTCACCAAACCTCCAATCGAGGCAGGTCGCTTTGTCTTGATGGATTACCGCTGTGATCACCTCAGTGAGGAGCAGTGCCAGGAACCCCCAACGTTTTTGTATGCGATGGATCTCGGCGATGGGATGTTCTTCGTGGAAGAAACCTCACTCGCTCTGGCCCCTGGCGTTCCCTATGACGTGCTCAAACAACGGCTGCAGCAGCGCTTGGATCAGCGCGGAGTGGAAATCACCGAGGTGATCCATGAGGAGTTCTGCCTCTTTCCGATGAATCTGCCCTTGCCGGATCGCCGTCAGCCAGTGCTGGCTTTTGGTGGTGCGGCGAGCATGGTGCATCCCGCCTCGGGGTACATGGTGGGATCACTCCTACGGCGGGGCCCTGATTTGGCCCAAGCCTTGGCTGAAGCCATTGCAAATTCAGAGCTCGGATCAGCGGCCTTGGCGCAACGGGGCTGGCAGGCGCTCTGGCCGATGGAGCTGGTGTTGCGCCATCGGCTCTACCAATTTGGGCTGGGGCGGTTGATGGGCTTTAACGAAACGCTGCTGCGCACTCACTTCTCCACCTTCTTTGCCTTGCCACGGGAGGAGTGGTTTGGCTTCCTCACCAACACCTTGCCGCTGCCGCGGCTGATGGGCGTGATGCTGCGCTTGTTTGCGTTGTCTCCCTGGGAACTGCGCAAAGGCTTGGTTCTGGGCATGCCGGCAACGAAGCCTTAACTGTTGGATCGCTTCAAGTGGCCCATTGAACTGTCTAGTCGTTGAAGTCGTTGGCAGGTCTGTGTTGGTTGACGTCTGCACTGGTTGACAATGTTGTGAAAAGCAGTTTTCAATTCGAATTTGCTGATTAATCTTTGTACTCCCCCGAGGAGTTTCAGATGACGGCTTCTTCCAGGTTGTTGTGGGGTGGATGTCTGCTGTTTGCTCTGTCTGCGTCTTGCAATCAGCTTGTTCTTGCTCAGTCTGTGGGCGAAACAGGTGTGGAGTCGGGTGAATCGATCAGCGAAAATAAGAATTCATCGAACCCTCTAGATTTCCAGAAAAATGGCACATTGGGACCAGAAGACCTCAACTCTTCTTATTCAACTCTGATTGACTATAGAAACTTTAATACTGCCTTTTTGATTGAGAATAATGTTATCGAGATTCTGCAGAAACTAAATTTTGGTGCTGCTCAGGCCAATAATGGTGACTTTGGCTCAGAAGCTTCCAAGCTAGTTGATGAGCGTTATATCAATCCTGGCCAAGTCCCTGAGGTGCCATTTGGAGCAATGTTGGTCACGGGAGAAGGTAGCAATTTGCAGATTGGCCAATATCTACACTTTTCAACGCAATGTCAGGATTCGCAGGCGAAGCCTGCTGGCTGCCCTTCCAAAGGTGAGATTAATCAATTTCCTGTCAGCTCAAATGACTATGTGGATATCGGTGGCCAATTAGCAATTTCTTACAGTGGAAACAATGTTGTGAATCGAGGGTTTCGAACCTTTGGAGGGAATGACATTGTCTTGATCAGAACAACAGGTGATGTCGATATTGATGCTGACTTTGATTTAGGCGGTGGTAACGATCAGCTGAATCTGCAGGGGCTGATGACCGTTGGTTCGGATTTTATTGCTGGGAACGGTAACGACCAGGTTGAGATGCCGTTTGGTAGTTACCTTGATGTTCGAGGTGACCTGATGTTGGGTGATGGCCGGGATCGATTCATTTCCCGGGGCAAGATCAAGGTCGCAGGTGATTTAAATGCGGGCACTGGTGATGATCAGGTTGAGATTAGAGGGGAGAGTCCGGTTGGCTATGGATCGCTCATGGTTGAAGGCAGTGTTGAGCTTGGAGAAGGAAATGACACGTTTTTGCTCAAAGCCCCGCTGGATCTGCAGTACTCACCCTCTGAAATCAAAAAAAGATTGTTTTTTGATGTTGGTGATGATGTACTCGATGTGAGGCTTGCATCAACAAGGCTTTTGGTTGGCGCCGAAAGTGACAGAGAAGAGAAAAATTATAATATAAATTTCGGCGAGGGAAATGATACCTTGATTAATAGGGGTGATATTTTTAGTGGTTGGGGGATCGTCTTCAATGGAGGAGATGTTGATGACCAAAGTGGTGAATGGGGCGATTTAATCGTTAATTACGAGAGCGCAAAAATTTCCACCTATGCAGGAATCAATTTCAGTGGAAGTGGCCGTGGAACGATCGACAACCGGGGAACCATTGAGGTTGGTCTGGATCAAACGAGGCAGATTATTTTTGGCGTAGGCAACGACCAAATCATCAATCGTAGTGGTGGCGTCATCAATGTCAAAGGCAATATCAGAATGGGTGATGGTGATGATCTGATCCTCAATGATGGCGTAATGGCTGCCACAAGAGGCGTTGATATGGGTTCCGGCAATGACACAGTCAGTCTTGGAGGTGAATGCTTTTCATCAGATGGCAAATTCAGTCAATGCATCACGCTTGACAATGGTCGGTTTGTAGATGGAGGCGCTGGACGCGATACGCTCGAATTCAGTGATTCAAGTTTTTCGAGTGATATCCCTTTTGGCGCTGATGCATCTCAACCGTCATCCTTCAGTCTTCAACTGATTAATGCCGCTGTTATTTCGGGTCGGTTTGTCAATTTTGAAAATCTGATTCAAGGCGAAGGCCGCTATCAATATGAGGGAGATTTTTCGAGCGATTTTGAAAGTGTTGTTGTCCGTGATGGTGTTTTTGTTGCGAGTGAAAAGTCTCCAGCAACGTTTGAAAATCTCGTCTTGGAGTCCGATGGCACAATCGTTGTTGGCATGATCAATTCGGGGTCTGATGGTGATGATCGGGCGCCGATTGTTGTTACTGGTGAAAAGGGATTTGTGTATTCCTCTGGAAGCTTCGTCATTAGTGCTGATCAGCAAGATGATCCAGAGGGTTCTTATTTTGTCATCCAGGGAAATGTGGTGAATGCAGAGGCTCTTGCTGCCAATGTGACGCTTGTGTATGACTGTGATCTGAGCAATGAAGATTGCACTCAGCAACAGTTTTCAGGGCTCGGTCCGGCAAATGGTGTTGATTCTGCGCTGAGAGATGTCTATCTCGAAGAAGGGTCGCTACAAATTGTTGTCGAACCTAAAGAATCCGCACCATTTCCGATTAAGCCTGATGATTCAGGATCACCTGATGCTGACGATAACGGTGAGCTTGATCAGTTGCCGGGGTGTGACGTTGGTGATGATCTTTGTGATGTCATTAGTGATGTTGATGGCGATCAAGATGATGCAACTGATCAAGAGGAAGAGTCGTCAGCTGATGCGATCGATGGTTTGATTGATGGCTTGGTTGAGAATGAAATTGAGCTGCCATTAATTAACTACGGAACTCTCGCCCGCTTGGTTACCAGTGGTTTGTTGCCGCGCAATGTGGATGCGCCTGGGCGCAGCTTGTTCAACTACAACAATTTGCTGGTGGACACGGTGTTTGAACGTTTGCCGTTGCGCCAGTTTGAGCCTGTGGAGCTGTCAGCGGTGGTGGATGAGGAGGCGGTGATGGAGGAGCCGCTGCCAGCGGGAGAGCCGGTGCGGGGTTTGTGGAGTCATCAGCCGTGGATGCAAAACGAGCAGGCAGAAGCGTTTGTGGGCCAGCAGCTTGCGCAAGCTGAGGTGCTGGAGGACGTGTCGATCGAGATGGCGATCGAGGGTGTTGGTGTTGTGGAAGATCCATCGCTGACGGCGCAATACGCCAACCGCGAGGGTGTTCGCGCTTGGTATCGCGGCTTCGGTGGTGATTTGGGCCCCACCTCGACCTCAACGCTGTATGGCGATTACAACGCCAGCGCCAGCGGCATGGTGCTGGGCGCGGATGTGTCGATTGGATCGAATGTGCAGATCGGCGCCTTTGCCAACTATGGCGATGTGTCGCTCTATCAATTTGCTGGGAAGACCGGTTCGGGTGCCTGGAACCCCACGGGTTGGGGCGGGGGCATCACGGCAGATTGGTGGACTGACAACGTCTACGTGCAGGGCCTGATATCGGCATCGAGCTTCTCGGGCAGTCAGTCGCGCAACATCATTGCGATCAATGAGCAGTTGGGCGATGAAACGGCGCGGGGAGAAAAGAATGTCACCAGCTATGCCTACGCCCTGCGGTTGGGAGCGCCATTCCAAACTGGCCGTCTGCTGCTGGAGCCGCAGTTCACCGCGGCCTGGACGCAGAACCAGGAGAGCGGATTCAGGGAGAACGGAGCAGACCAGCTGAACCTGCGTTATGGCAGCCGCACCACCAATTTCTTGCAGACGGAACTGGGCATGAAGCTGGCGCTGCCGATTCAGAGCGGTGAGCGCGGTGAATGGGTGCCGAATCTGCGTGTGGCCTGGCTGGGGGATTGGGATATGAACAATGAAGATCAGACCATTGGCTATGCATTCACCGACAAAACGGTTGGTGTGGCGCCATTGGAAGAGGACCAAAGCGGTGTGCTGCTTGAAGCTGGCCTGGACTACACGATGGCGAACATCAACAGCGGCTCTTGGAAGCTGTATGTGCGTGGTGGTGCTGAAGTGTGGGGTGGTGAGCGTGGAACCGATTGGCGCGCCAGCGGCGGCATGACCTGGCAGTTCTGATGTCGTGGTCGCCCTCCAGGGGTGTTGGATGCCTGCGGAGGGTTAAGGACTGACCTTGGCCCAATCTGCCGGCTGAATGAGCGGGAACAGCGCATCCTCCCGTTCCAGTTCATCCAGCCAGCTCTCCTGAAGATCCTCGCGGCCATCGATGGCCGCCATCAAACGCCAAAAACGCTGGAGGTGACGTTCGATGCGTTCCTTCGCCAGTTCTGTGGTGGTCCCTGCTCTCAGGATGAAGCTCCAGTCCGACGACTGCGCCAAGAGAAGCTCTCGCCCTGCTTGATGCAGCAGGCGCAGATCCGATTCGCTGCCAACGCCTCGGCTGCAGCGCTCCACCATGGCGCGGCCGGCACGGCTCCATTCAGGAATGATCCACGCATTGGTTTCGTTGAGCCAGTAATCGTGGAAACCACCGCGCCCCCAACTGGAGGGACAGGGATTGCACAGTTGCAGATTGGGATGGGCATTCAGCACGCTGCGCAGACTGGTGAAGCGAATGCCTTCGCTGGGTCCCTGTCGAAACAGCTCCGCCAGAAACCGGGGACCTTCGAACCACCAATGGCCAAACAGTTCGGCATCAAAGGGCGCCACGAGAAGGGGTTCGATGGCCATGCCTGCCTGCAACCGATCCAGTTGTTGACGACGACCTTGGAGGAAATGCTGGGCATGCTCGCAGGTGCGTTCCATGGCCCGGTTGGGTTGGTAAGGCTGCTTGCCATCGAGCCCACTGCTGGGATTGCTGACGCGGTGCAGCTTCAGGCCAAGGGGTCTGCCGGTGGGTAGCCCCTCGGCGGCAACGGTTTCCGCTGGGAGATCCCAGCCAAGGTCCCGGTGAAATTCCCGATACCAGGGGTCTCCTGGATAGCCATCCTTGGCGGACCAAACCGGAAGCGTGGCGTCGCTATCCCGGCCAAAGAACGCCACGCCTTGACGGCTCACGATTGGGGCATAGACGCCGTAGCGCGGTCGAGGTTCGGCGTGGAGTAGACCATGCCCATCGAGCACGGCGTAGCGCAGACCCGCATCCCGCATCCAGTGGTCAAGACCTTCGTAGTAAGCGCATTCCGGCAGCCAGATTCCCAGTGGGCGTTCACCCAAAAGCCGGTGATGCTCCCGCACAGCCGTGCGGAGTTGTGCACGTACCGCCTCCGGATGCTCACGCAGCAGGGGCAGGTAGCCATGGGTGGCACCACAGGTGAGCAGATCCAGCACACCTTGGCGTTGGAGGGCTGCGAAGCGACCGATCAGATCGCCTTCACACTGATGCCAGGAGCCCAGGTGGCGTCGGAAGCTGTCAGCCAGGTGATCGGCGGCGTCCTTGCGGTTGTCTGGCGTTTGGTTCAACAGGCTGAGGCGGGCCTCAATCCAGGCGGGGAACCTCTGCTGCAGGGTTCGATCCGACAGCAGCGACAGCAAGGTGGGTGAAACCCCCATGGTGAGTTCGGGTGCCAGCTGCGGATCGGCTGCTGCTGCCTCTAGGGTCTCCAGCAGCGGTAGATAGCACTCGATCAGCGCTTGGAAGAACCAGTCCTCTTCTAGAGAGTGTTCTTTCTCTGCCCGGACATAGGGAAGGTGTGCGTGCAGAACAAGAGCGAGTGCTCCGGGTGCCACGATCCCGTCCCATCAACCGTGTGAATGTACCGGTATTCCTTGCGGGTTTCGCAAGAATCGACACGCACACTCGCTTAGACTGGCCTAACTCATAGTCATTCCGACTAAATCGCGTCGAGGCTTCCGCCATGGCCCACGATCCAGGCCGCGTTCTGATCTTCGACACCACCCTCAGGGATGGTGAGCAGTCTCCTGGAGCCAGCCTCAACCTCGAAGAAAAGCTGGCGATTGCTCAACAGCTCGCCCGGCTCGGAGTGGATGTGATCGAGGCTGGTTTCCCCTTCGCCAGTCCCGGAGATTTTGCTGCTGTGCAACGCATCGCCCAGCAGGTGGGCGGCAACAACGGACCGGTGATTTGCGGACTGGCTAGGGCCTCCCGTGGCGACATCAAAGCCTGTGCGGATGCCGTGGCTCCTGCACCCCGTAGGCGGATTCACACCTTCATCGCCACCAGCGATATCCATCTAGAGCACAAGCTGCGCAAGAGCCGTAAGGAGGTGCTCGCCATCGTCCCCGACATGGTGGCCTACGCCCGCTCCCTGGTGGATGACGTCGAGTTCTCCTGCGAGGACGCCGGCCGCAGTGATCCGGAGTTCCTGTACGAGGTGATCGAAGCTGCCATTGCAGCCGGTGCCAGCACCATCAACATCCCCGACACTGTCGGATACACCACCCCGAGCGAATTCGGTGCGCTGATTGCTGGTATTGACCGGCATGTGCCGAACATTGCGGATGCGGTGTTGTCCGTGCATGGCCATAACGACCTGGGGCTGGCGGTGGCCAACTTCCTCGAGGCGGTGAAAAACGGTGCGCGTCAGCTCGAATGCACGATCAACGGCATTGGGGAGCGGGCTGGAAATGCGGCTTTGGAAGAGTTAGTGATGGCGTTGCACGTGCGACGCCGCTTCTTCAATCCCTACTTTGGGCGTGAAGAGGATTCACCGACCCCGCTCACGGCGGTTCGCACCGAAGAGATCACCAAGACCTCTCGTCTGGTGTCCAATCTCACCGGCATGGTGGTGCAGCCCAATAAGGCCATCGTTGGTGCCAATGCCTTCGCTCATGAATCCGGAATCCACCAGGATGGTGTTCTCAAGAATCGCCTCACCTATGAGATCGTCGACGCACGCACTGTTGGTTTAAGCGACAACCGGATCTCCCTCGGCAAACTCAGTGGTCGCAGTGCCGTGCGTGCCCGTCTGGAAGAGCTGGGCTACAACCTCAGTCGGGAGGATCTCGACGATGCTTTCGCGCGATTCAAGGATTTGGCCGATCGCAAACGAGAGATCACCGACCGTGATCTTGAAGCGATCGTCAGCGAGCAGGTGCAGCAACCGGAAGCTCGCTACCAGCTGAAGCTGGTGCAAGTGAGCTGCGGGAGCAGCCTCAGCCCAACCGCCACCGTCACCCTGGCGGATGAGGATGGAGAAGAGCAAACCATGGCCTCCATCGGGACTGGACCGGTGGATGCCGTTTGCCGAGCGCTGAATGCCTTGGCTGGGGAGCCGAATGAGCTGGTGGAGTTTTCAGTCAAGTCTGTGACCGAAGGCATTGACGCCATGGGTGAGGTCACCATCCGCCTGCGACGCGATGGGGAGCTGTATTCCGGTCATTCCGCTGATACCGATGTGGTGGTGGCAGCGGCTCAGGCCTTTGTGAATGCGCTCAACCGTCTTGTCGCCGCCGCGGCCCAGCCGGCTCTGCATCCTCAGCGGGATGCGGCCCCCCTGGATTCGAGCCCAGCACGTTGACGTTGATGCAGGCATCCCCAGGCCGTGCCGGCGTTCGTCTCGGTGCTCTGCTTCAGCTTCTGGTTCTGATCCTTCTGGCGCTGGCCGTTTTGGTGCCCCTGCTCTGGCTGGTGAGCACTTCGCTCAAAGGACAGGCGGAGGACATTTTTACGAGCCCCCCGGCACTACTTCCCGCCCAGCCCAGTCTTGATGCCTACGTTCGTTTGTTTCAGGACAACCCTCTGGGTCGTTATTTGCTCAACAGCGCGATCGTGAGCCTGGTGGCGGTGGTGGCCAACCTTCTCTTCTGCTCATTGGCGGCGTATCCCCTTGCGCGCATGCGCTTCGCCGGTCGTGGCCTCGTTCTTGGGCTGGTGGTCGCCACCATTCTGATTCCCTTCCAGGTGGTGATGATTCCGCTTTACCTGCTGATGGTTCAGCTGGGACTGCGCAACACGTTGCTGGCCTTGGTGATCCCGCAGGCCGCGACCG
>MDSZ01190895.1_pt1 | contig 10257 bp, 10 predicted proteins | sample 811201 | NCBI WGS metagenome assembly MDSZ01 (sample SAMN05326647, study PRJNA326480) | marine metagenome | isolation source: seawater | place: Indian Ocean: North | collected 2010 | reverse complement strand
TGTCTCTTCTAAATATTTTCCTCTAAGTCTTAAATTTCTATAATCTAGATATTCAATATCTTCTCTAGGTATCTCTTTAATGTATATTGGCGTCAACGATTCTCTTTCTTGATTTAATTTAACTATATTCTTCTTTTCATCAGCTCTATCTATTTGCCATAACCCTAAAAATATAAATAGTGATATACAAGACAAGAAAAAAATGCTAGAAAGTAAAGAATATCTCATAAATTAATTTTACAGTTAAATATTTTGATTAAGTATATTATAGTATTTTTCTTCTTTTTGATTCTAATTAGTTTATTTAGTTCCTTATTTTTTCTAATTAAAGATAAGGGGACAAAGAAAAGGGCTGTAAAGGCTCTCTTTATTAGGATATCTCTTTCAATCATATTGTTTATAATTTTAATAGTTCTATTCCAGCTAGGGTATATAGAACCTCATGGTATAGATAATTACAACCAATAAACAAATATAAAAAGCCCTAACCATACAACATCAACAAAATGCCAATACCAAGCAACTGCTTCAAAAGCAAAATGCTTATCTGGCTTAAAATGCCCTACTAATGATCTTCCAAAAATGGCGCATAGCATTAAAGTTCCAACAGTCACATGAAAGCCATGAAACCCCGTTAGCATAAAGAAAGTAGACCCATATATACCACTTCCTAGATTTAAATTTAGATCTGTAAACGCATGTCCATACTCAACTGCTTGGTAATACATAAACAGCACTCCAAGAAGGATAGTAAGACCTAACCCAATAATTAATTGAAGTCTTTTCATCTCCTTCAAAGCATGATGCGCCCAAGTAATTGTTAAACCGCTAGTCAAAAGTATGACAGTATTAAGTGCTGGAAGACCCCAAGCTCCCATATATTTAAATTCTCCCCCTACTTGTGCTGGCCCGTTAGCAGTCTCTGGCCATATAGCTTCAAATCCTGGCCACAAATATGTGTTCGTAGACAATCCTGAACCTTCACCACCAAGCCAGGGTAACGCATAGATTCTAACGTAGTAGAGTGCACCAAAGAAAGCTGCAAAAAACATAACCTCGGAAAAAATAAACCAAACCATCCCCCATCTAAATGATTTATCAACTTGTTCATCATAGACTTCTGACTCACTCTCCTTAATTACAATACCGAACCACCCAACCATCATATAAGCAATGATTGCAAAACCGGCCATTAATATATAAACACCTGTATCACTCCCATTAAAAAGATTTGCTGCACCTACCATTGCAGTACACACACCAATAGTACCAATAATTGGCCATTTACTTCCATCTGGTATGTAATAAGATGATCCCGACATTTTAGTCTATCTCCTTAACCTCTGAAATTTTTGTATTTTTAAAAAAAGCATAAGATAAAGTAATCGTATCTATATTATCAGGTAAATTTTTATCTATTTTAAAATATACTGGTAACTTAACAAGTTCACCAGGTTTTAAAGTTTGCTTTTCAAAACAAAAGCACTCAATTTTCTTTAAATACTTAGCAGCAATGTTTGGAGATACACTTGGAATTGCTTGCCCTACAAAGTCTATATCAGTTTTATTTCTAGCGTAATAAAAAGTACTATGAATTTTCCCAGTCATAATTTCCATTTCAAATTCATCTGGATCAAATAGTATCTCTTTTGTATTTTGGTCTGATGCTACAAACTGTATTTTTATTTTTTTTTCTTGAACATTATTTTTAGAAAATGAATCTTCAAAATTTTCCTTAGTTTTTAAGTTTGATGTATTACCATTTAAACCAGTAATATCACAAATAATATCGTATAAAGGGACTAAAGCAAAAGAAAATGCAAACATAATTATAGATACAGCTACTAATTTATTTACAGTTTTAATTTTTCTCATAATCTATTTCCTCTACTTATAAAACATTATTAAATAGAAACCAAAATAAAAAGATAAAGTTAATATTGCTAAAAGAGTAACTGTTAATCTAACTTTTTTTATTGTTTTCATCTTAAAAAATATCCCTAACTATTTTATATTCGGTGGTGTTGAAAAAGAATGATATGGTGGTGGTGATGGAAGAGTCCATTCTAGACCTTCTGCACCTTCCCAAACTTCATCAGTAGCTTTTTCTCCACTTCTTATACATTTAAAAACAATATATACAAATATTAATTGTGCAAAACCAAACCCAAATGCCCCAATACTTGCAATCATATTATAATCTGCAAATTGAAGTGAATAATCTGGTATTCTTCTTGGCATTCCTGCTAAACCTACAAAATGCATTGGAAAGAAAGTAAGGTTTACAAATATAGTTGATAACCAAAAATGTATTTTTCCTAACCCTTCTGAGTACATATATCCTGTCCATTTTGGTAACCAGTAGTAACAAGCAGCCATAATGGCAAAGATAGATCCCGGTACCAATACATAATGGAAATGTGCAACTACAAAATATGTGTCATGGTATTGAAAATCAGCCGGAACTATAGCAAGCATTAAACCTGAAAATCCGCCAATAGTGAACATTATAATAAATCCAATAGCAAATAACATTGGAGTTTCAAATGTCATAGAACCTCTCCACATAGTACTCACCCAATTAAAAACTTTTACACCAGTTGGGACTGCTATTAACATAGTTGCAAACATAAAAAATAATTCTCCGGCTAATGGTATGCCAACAGTAAACATATGATGAGCCCAAACTATAAATGACAAAAATGCAATTGATGCTGTAGCATAAACCATTGAGCTATATCCAAATAATGGTTTTCTAGCAAAAGTTGGAATAATAGATGATACAACTCCAAAAGAAGGTAAGATTAAAATATATACTTCTGGATGACCAAAAAACCAAAATATATGTTGAAACATAACCGGATCACCACCTCCAGCTGCATTAAAGAAACTTGTCTCAAAAAATTTATCTGTTAATAACATAGTTACTCCACCAGCTAAGACTGGCATAACTGCAATAAGTAAAAAAGCCGTGATTAACCATGTCCAAACAAAAAGAGGCATCTTCATTAAATTCATTCCTGGTGCACGCATATTTAAAATTGTTGCAATTACATTAATTGCTCCCATTATTGATGATAGGCCCATAAAATGAATAGCAAAAATCAAGAAAGGAAACGCATCGCCAGTCTGCAAACTTAAAGGTGGATACAGTGTCCATCCACCAGCTGGTGCTCCACCGTCCATAAAAAGTGTCGAAAGTAACATTGCAAAAGCAAATGGTAAAATCCAAAAGCTCATATTATTCATTCTGGGAAGTGCCATATCAGGACCACCCACCATCATTGGTATTAACCAATTAGCAAGTCCAGTAAAGGCTGGCATAACAACGCCAAAAATCATTACCAGGGCATGCATAGTAGTCATAGAATTAAAAAATTGTGGGTCGACAAATTGTAGTCCGGGCTGGAATAACTCAGTTCTAATAATTAGCGCCATAAAGCCACCAATAAAGAACATAATTAAAGAAAACCATAGGTATAATGTTCCTATATCTTTATGATTTGTAGTTGTAATCCATCTCATTAACCCTGATGGATGGTCTTCATGATGGTCTTCAACAGCAGAACTCATAATCTTGTATCTCCTCTATCTATTAGCTAAATTTGTATTACCTTTTTTACTTGCCAACCAATCTTCAAAAGTTTTATCATCAACTGCTTCAATAACAATTGGCATGAAACCATGAGACCTTCCACATAATTCTGCACATTTCCCTCTATAAACTCCAGTTTCTAAAATTGTTGTAGACAATTCATTTATAAATCCTGGAATAGCATCGCTTTTTAGGGCTAAATCTGGTATCCACCAAGCATGTAAAACATCATTTGATGTTATTAAAAATCTCACCTTTTTATTAATTGGTAAAACAAGATTATTATCAACCTCTTGTAAATAATTTATATTTTTTTCTTTCTTATTATAGATTTCATCATAGGATGTTTTTAAATTACTATAAAAAGACACCCCGGATTCTAAATATTCATATTGCCATAACCATTGATAACCAGTTACCTTGATTGTTATCTCTGCATTAGAATAATCATACATTTTTATTAAAGTTTTAGTGGCAGGTATACACATAAGAACTAATATCAAAAATGGGATAACTGTCCATACAACTTCTAATTTTGTGCTCTCATGAAATGTAGCTGGTTTATATCCTCTCGATTTTCTGTGCATGAATATACTCCAAGCCATGGCACCAAATACAACTACACCTATCGCGACACAAATCCATAGAATTATCATATGCAAGTCATATACTTCATTACTAATAAGTGAAACACCTTTTGGCATGTTTAAGGCATCCCATCCAGAATGAACTACTGAACTTGTTAGACTTACAACCGAAAACAAAAGTATTTTTTTAAATAAAGCCATCAACTATACCTTCTTAATCGATTTTACTAGTATTTTTGAAAATTCAATTTTTTCTTTGTTTGTCAGCATTTTCCCTACTTCTATTTCCTTACCCTTCGATCTGATAAAAAGTCTATAAGGATGTCCTTTATAAATAGGCTTATCAAGTACCACATTGGCCCAACCCTTATCTACTTCGAAGGATACACCAGTATTTCTCTGTAAAAAAGATATACAAACTTTCTTGTCTGTAATCAGAACCCTCTCATGCAGTAGCTTTTTTTGGCAAATGTATAATAGCATAAAAGCCAGAAAAATCATCTCAAAACCAGCAAATGGCAAAATTATCCATAGTCCTAATTGAAAAAATGCGAAAGCTATCGATAGTGATATGAAGGAAATAAATAAAAAAAATATAATATTGCCTTTCATTGAAAGAGAATCATTGCCTCTAATTAAATACTCTTCAGGGGAGCTAGCAATCTTACTTAACATTCTTCAAATTTAAGGGTTTAACTTTCTTCCATCCATGTCCATATATTACCTCATAAGTAACTGGCAACAAACCATCTTGATGTCTAAAATTTTCATATTCTCTGTACATAGCTTCCATTTTACCCTTGCTATATAAAGAACCACTTCTCTCTTGTTTTTTTGTTATATGTGAGCCAATATTTTTTAAGTCCTTCTGAATATGCTTTACGCTATCATATTTTATAATTATTCTTTCAGAATCAACAACTGTGTCCATAAATTCTAAATTTAGCATAAGGTCAGCAATATCATGCATATCATAAAAATCATTCACATGCCTTCTATTATCTACAGACTCCCAGGCTGATCTTAGTTCAGTTAAAGTATCTGGCCCATACGTAGAAAAAAAGAATAACCCTCCTGGTTTTAGAATTTTATAAATTTCAGAAAAAGACAAATTTATATCGTCTTCCCAATGTAAAGATGACGAAGAAAAAACAACATCAAAACTATCATTCTCAAATGGGAGAGACTTAAACTCACCACAAACTATATTAACTCTTTCATTTTCATCAATAACTGAATTTTGTAAAGCATCAACAGAATGATCATACATAATAAGGTTAGATTCAGTATAACTTTTTAGCAAAGGTTCAGAGCTGAGACCAACTCCTGATCCAATATCTATAATAGAGCTAGGCAAAATATTAATAAGCGACATTCTGTCTATAAGTCTTTTGATAACTTCTTTTTGAACTATAGCAGAACTAATATAATTTTTTTTTAACATTTATACGTGTGTAGTCTAATTCCTCATAAAAATATCCACTATATCGGAAAACTCTTTTAAATGTGATACAAATGGCAAGTGCGCTGCCCCCCTAATTGTAGCAAAACTTGATGAAGGATGCTGATTCCGAATTTCTTTTATTACCGAATATGGTGCAATTGGGTCTTCTTCTCCGTAAATGAAAAGACATTTTTCTTCATCCTTAATAGATTTTTTTCTATAGTCTCCTGACTTTAAAATTTTTATGGTTGCAATTAACTTTTTTATATCTTCTTCCTTAAAGTATTCTATGTTTTTAAATAAATACTTCACCAATTCTTTATTACTATTATTATTAATAGAGTATAAATAAAAATTTTTAAGAGATTTTTTAAAGTCTTTTTTTATACCTTCCTGTAATTGTAAAATCTCTGCATTCTGAAAACCAAACTTCCAGTTTTTTTCAGCTATATATTTTGGCAGGTATGAAACGAATATAATTTTTTTTATCTCTTTACCTATTATAAAGTCTATCTCTCTACCTAAAAAACAACCTAAAGACCAACACAAAACCAGGTCAAATTTTTTATGAGAATTAGCCACAATTTTTGCAATTTCATGGAAACTATCACTAGACTCTAAGTGAAAATCATACAGATTTAAGTTTACTATCTCTGAATTAATAAAATTTCCTTTTAGGTATGTCTCCCATATTGAGGGGGGGAACCCCCAGCCATGTATCAATAATATTTTATACTTTTTTTTAGCTTTATCTTTATAATGCGACATATATAATATAAATGAGGTAATTTTGGACGAATCACTTATTATTTATACCATATTATTAACAGTAAGTTACCTACTAGGGGCTATTAATAGCTCTATATTACTTTCTAGACTTAAGAATCTTCCAGACCCAAGAGAGTATGGGTCAAAGAACCCTGGAGCAACAAATATTTTAAGATCCGGGGAAAAATTACTTGCCGCCCAAACACTATTTATAGATATTCTTAAAGGGCTTATCCCTACTGTACTCGCAAGATTTCTTGGTTTTGATGATTTGCTGACATTAATTGTGGGCTCTATGTCAATACTTGGACATGTTTTCCCTATATATTTTAGGTTTGCTGGCGGAAAAGGAGTAGCAACTTCCTTTGGGGTAATACTGGGTTTTGACATATTACTTGGCATCATTTGTTTAATAACGTGGCTTTCTATTGCTTTTCTATTCAGATACTCGGCATTATCTGCTATAGTTACATTTGTTTTTTTACCATTATATATATGGCTTAGTTATAGTAGCTCTTATATAACTTTTGTAACGGTACTTATAACGCTTATTGTGTTGTGGCGTCATAAAGGAAATATTCATAATCTAATTAACCAAAAAGAAATTAAAATTGGTGAAAGAGAATCATAAAATAGAAAAAATAATCTTGGCAAATGCAATCAGGGCATTGTCAATGGACGCAGTTGAAAAAGCAAAATCTGGTCATCCAGGCATGCCTCTTGGAATGGCTGATATTGCTGAAGTACTATGGAATGATTTCTTAAAGCATAATCCAAATAATCCAACTTGGATAAATAGAGATAGGTTTATATTATCTAATGGACATGGGTCTATGCTTTTATACAGTTTATTACACCTAACAGGTTACAAAATTAATATTGATGATATTAAAAACTTCAGACAACTAAATTCTAAAACGCCTGGGCATCCTGAACTAGAAAAATCCTATGGTGTTGAAACTACAACTGGACCATTAGGTCAAGGTTTAGCTAATGGCGTTGGTATGGCTATATCAGAAAAAATTCTTGGAGAGCAATTTAATAAAAAAGATATGAAGATAATAGACCATTATACCTATGTGTTTACTGGGGATGGATGTTTAATGGAAGGGATATCTCATGAAGTCTGTTCTTTAGCAGGTACCCTCAAATTAAAAAAATTAATTGTCTTTTATGATGATAATGGTATATCGATTGATGGAGACGTGGAGGGGTGGTTTACGGACAATACTCCTAATAGATTTAAAGCTTATAAGTGGAATGTAATTTCAGATATAAATGGACATAATCCTAATGATATATCTAAAGCAATTCTAGAAGCACATAAATCAGATAAACCAACTTTAATTTGTTGCAAAACAAAAATTGGATTTGGCTCACCAAATAAGGAGGGCAAAGAAAGCTCCCATGGTGCTCCTCTAGGAGATGAGGAGATAAATCTAACAAAGAAAAATATCGGCTGGGAATATGGACCTTTCTCTATTCCTAAAGAAATTTATAAAGAGTGGGATGCAACAAAAAAGGGTGAGGAGCTAGAAAATTTATGGAATGAAAAAATAAATAAGTACAAGAATAAATATCCAGACCTTTATTCCGAATTACAAAGAAGACTTAACTCAGAGTTGCCAAAAAATTTTAATAAGATTTTTCAAAATTATATAAAATTGTTAGAAGAAAAATCTGAGTCCATAGCAACTAGAAAAGCATCGCAAATTACTATAGAAAATTATGCAAATTCACTTCCTGAGCTAATAGGTGGGTCCGCTGATCTAGCAGCATCTAATTTAACAACCTGGTCTGGATCAAAAGATATAGCTGCAGAACAAGGTGGGAATTATATAAATTACGGCGTTAGAGAATTTGGTATGTCTGCAATTATGAACGGTATTAGTTTATATGGAGGATTCATGCCTTATGGAGGTACTTTCTTAACCTTTTCTGATTATTCTAGAAATGCTATAAGAATGTCTGCGCTGATGCAGCTTCAAAATATATTTATTTTTACTCATGATTCAATTGGGCTAGGAGAAGATGGTCCTACACATCAACCTATTGAACATATAAATACACTAAGAGAAATTCCAAATGTTACTGTTATACGACCATGCGATACAGTGGAAACTGCTTTTGCCTGGAAATATGCAATAGAAAATAATAATGGACCAACTTGCCTTATTTTATCAAGACAAAGTTGTGATTATCAAAAAAGAGATAATGAAAAAATTGCTTTAATACAAAAAGGTGCTTATGTATTAAAAGATTCACAAAATTTTGATTTAATATTGATATCAACTGGAAGTGAAGTTAGTATCACAATGCAAGCGGCAATTGAGCTTGAAAAAGAGAATATACATGTAAGGGTAGTATCTATGCCTTCAATGGAAATTTTTGAGAAACAAGATGAGCTATATAAGGACTCTGTCTTACCAAAAGAATGTACAAATAGAATCGCTGTAGAAGCTGGTAGTGAAACAGCTTGGTATAAATATGTCGGTTTAAATGGATCTATAGTGAGTATAAATAATTTTGGAGCCTCAGCGCCAGGCAACACTTTAATGGATTATTATGGATTTACTATTAATAATATAATAGATATCGTGAAAGAAACTTTAAAATAAAGGATCAAAGTTATGAAAATAAATGTTGGTATAAATGGTTATGGAAGAATTGGAAGAAATATACTAAGAGCAGTATATGAATCAAATCGTCAGAATGAAATTAATATAGTTGCAATTAACGATCCAGGCGACAACAAAGTTAGCGCACATTTAACAAAATATGATACTGCTCATGGAGTATTTAACCAAGATGTCAGCGCCGATGAAGACCATTTAATTATAGGTAACCATAAAATTTTAATGACATCAGAAAGAGATCCATCAAATGTAAAATGGAAAGATATAGATGTCGTTTATGAATGCACTGGAAGATTTACAACTCGAGAAAAAGCGTCAGTTCATATTAAAAATGGTGCAAAAAAGGTGATTATATCTGCTCCAGGGGATGATAAAGTGGATGCAACAATTGTTTATGGAGTCAATCATAATATTTTAAAAAGTACTGATGAAATCATATCGAATGCATCCTGCACAACAAATTGTATAGCTCCTATTATAAAAGTGTTAAACGATACTGTAGGCATTGAAAAAGGTCTATTAACAACAATACATTCATTTACGAATGATCAAAGATTAATTGATGCAAATCATAAAGATATTAGGAGGGCAAGATCTGCTGTTCAATCAATAATACCAACTAAAACGGGTGCAGCAAAAGCTGTTGGTATAGTTATCCCGGAGTTAAAAGGTAAGTTTGATGGCTATGCAATGAGAGTGCCTCTAGTTAACGTATCATTAGTAGACCTTGTATTTACGTCAAAAAAGGATACTAGTCATGAAGAAATCAATAAGATTATGAAGGATTCAACAAATAACGAAATGCAAAACATAATTATATATAACGACATACCGCTAGTATCTTCAGATTTTAATCATGTTTCAGCATCTGGTATTTATGATGCAAATTTAACTAAGGTTATAGACAAGCGCTTGGTTAAAGTATTTACCTGGTATGATAATGAATGGGGATTCTCAAATAGAATGATTGATACAACAATAGAGTTAATGAAAGCCAATTAATGTCAGATTACTATAGCATTACCGATATAAACATAAGTAATAAAAATCTTCTAGTTAGAGAAGATTTAAATGTTCCAATAAAAGACCAAGTCATTTTAAGTGAAAAAAGAATAGATGCTATTATTCCAAGCATAAAGTATATGTTAGAAAATAGAGCAAAAGTTTGCATACTATCTCACATGGGAAGACCTGATGAAGGAAGTTTTGATAAAAACTTAAGTCTTG
>MDSZ01190956.1_pt1 | contig 10258 bp, 12 predicted proteins | sample 811201 | NCBI WGS metagenome assembly MDSZ01 (sample SAMN05326647, study PRJNA326480) | marine metagenome | isolation source: seawater | place: Indian Ocean: North | collected 2010 | reverse complement strand
TTGTTGGCATGGTTTTGGACGCATTGAAAATCCGTTCCACCGCATCTTGTTCTATCCAGACTTACAGTCGAACGCTGTTTGATAGTTCTTTCAGATGCTTCATCAACACTAGTGTCAAAGTTGAATAACGTAAACTCAACCCGGTTTGCCAGGCTTTCCAGCTCACCGGACAACATCTCCAAGTCACTGTCAGAAACAGAACCCGATTGATCCAGATAAACAGCGATAGAAGCTCTGTAGTTTCGACGCGTACCTGGATGAATAGCAGGATACTTACGATTCAGGCGACGCACTGAAGATGTTCTGTCTGCTCTTCTTGTCATCCCACAGAACTGTTTGAGCACTGACTGCCATGGGATTTCTTTTGAAATCATTTTTCTCAGCTCTTGCTGCATCTCTGCGCTAACAGAACCCCACTTATTAGACTGGTTACATTTGTTGACGCCGTCTTCGATTGCCTTTTGAACAGTTGCCTTTACAGCGTCACGCTGCTCGTCAGTTAGCTCATCCCAACCTTCATGCGAATCCATAGAACCTTCAGCACCAGCACCTGGGACAACTGTTACCGGGTTGCCGTCAGCATCGACCAGGTTACCGTCTTCATCGATCATAACGTCGCCATCGGCTAGAGCCTCACTAAGTGATTTGCCGCCCATAGCCTCGGAAGATTCGATCGCTTGTTTGACGTCTTCGTCATCCATTAGCTGCGCAAAGTACCATTCAGAATATTCACCTTTTGGAAAACTTGCAATCTTAGCAGAAATCATTTCGTAACGCTCAGCGGCCTTTGCACCCATTTGTTGCTTTTGTTCAGGAGTGAGTGCAGAGAATGCTTTACCTGGAATAAGTCCGCCTTCAGGCAGCTCGTTTTCATCAATCAATGAGTTGATTGCAAGATCAGTTGCATAATTCCAGATGATGTGCGGCTTGTGTCGCCTCTTTGTTGTATGCTGATAGATTAAATGATAACACTCATGCTTAAGCAAACCAATAATCTGAGCATTCGTTAGGCCGGCCATGAACTTTGGATTGTACCAAAGATGCATTTCGCCGTCTTGAATAAACACGCCGGCTGTGGGAATGCGATCTGTGGATTTTTTCTTCATAATTCTAAAAATCTCTGCAAAGAATGGCTCTTTCCACATAAGACGAATAATATACTCATCAAGTTTGAAATTGCTGACTTCTTCAGCAGAAACTTCTCGCGAGACTAATGCCTCATTTCCGGTTTCTTTCTTTGACATATTCACTCCTTTTTGCTAGGTACATACTTAATTTATCCACTTTTTCTACGTCTTTCACAGATTTTACGAATTTATTTACATTTTTTGTAAGCGTACGAGGACTCACCTCGTCAATACTTCCGTCATAATGAACACAAATCAAATCCCAATCCGGGTTTTGAGATGATCGTCTAACGATCTCAACAACAATACCAAATTGCTGCGTTGATTTCACCATGACTAAATCACCTTTGTATATTCTGTCCATACGTATTCTCCAATAAACACAAGGGAGGAGGACTAGCCTCCCCCCATTCAACTTAGTTGAGTTGTCGGCTTTTCTTAACAGCTTCAACGATTTTTTGACCGATGAGTTTGTGCATAACCTGAATGTTTGCGATGTTCTGAGATTCAGTGATTTTGTTCCACTGGTCAACCATCATTTCACCAGGCAATGCTTCCATGAAGTCAGCAACGTTACGCGCCTGCTTTTTAGTCCACTGATTTGTTTTTGAGTGTTCTGATACCTTAGCAATGACACTGTTCATCATTGACACTTGAGCATCTTTGATAACTTCTTTTGTAACCTTGCCATCTAGAACATCTTCTGCAGAGATTTGGCGAGCATAGTTTTCCATGAAAGCGCAAAATGCAATAGCGGCTTCTGTACCAACCATACCCATAGACAATGCATATATTCCATCAGGGCGCGGCGCACCGGCAACCGATGTTGGACTCATATTCATGTGAGTCAATGCTTGATTGAGACGGTCCCAAGATGCAGGGTTTGGACAGACTGTACCAGGCTCAACAGTTGAAGGATCAACACGGAGATGAGCAGGATTTTGGCGAATAAAGTCCATCATCACTGGGTCGATGTCATTGTTACCGGCCCAAGACAGCCAGTCTTCAGTAGATGGCTCGATGTCAGCTACCCAAAATCGACGAAGAAGAGCAGGGTCCATTTCGTTGACGTCGTATTCAGACCCAAAGTTGATGGCAGCAATAACTCGAGTATCTGGATGTAAACGGTATGGCTTACCATTCTTATCGTTACCGAGCTCGCGGTCAAGAACAATCTGGAAGAATGCTTGTTGAACACCCGGAAGAGAGCGATTCAACTCGTCAAGCATAAGAACAACTGGTTCGTTGCAAGCGCGGACAAACCAAGATGGCATGCAGAACGTCATGATACCAGACTCTTTCATTGACTCGATGTCGGGATAGCCGCCAACGTCACCTTCAGACATTGTAGAACCGCGGACATCGATGAATGGGAGGTCGTGGTGATCGGCAATCTGTTTTGCTAGATGTGATTTACCAACACCAGTTGGTCCTCGCATCAGAACTGCAATAGAGGCCGGAAGATTTGGAGCAACTACATTGAAAGTTGCAATAGTGATCGGGTTTTTTGCTGACATATTGTCTCCTAGAGGTTAGCTGTAAGATTTCTTCTTACATATATAATTTATCTTGTTGTTATACAGGTTACACGGTTTTTAGATATTTTATTCACAAACATTTACAGCCTTAGCCGGCCAAACTTCGACAGTTGAACCAACGAGAACTGTGACTTTATGACATTTAGTGATGCGTTTTGGCGTACCAGATGGATAACGTTCATGGACATAATCCTCTGTTTCTAGCACAAGTCCAAACTTTTCACCGGCATGGTCTTCGCCTTCTCTTACAATCTGTGGTCTACTTCGCCATGTGACCATGTCGCCTTCACTGATGAAGTTTTGTCTGACGATGTGAGTTACCTCATCAACTGACTCTGACCGAACAATAGAATCTAATTCACGGCTAGCCTGTCTCATTTGATGCATTTTTTCTTTTCTAGCGCGTAGCTTCTCAGATCGCCATTCTTGACTCGGGCGAATGTCAGCTGAATTGGTATCAGACACACATTCTTCAGCTGACTCTTCTTGCTTGATGTTTTTGATGGCTTCACGTATTTCAGTTCTAGAAATGCCGGCCAAACGTTTTCTTCTTGCCATGGTAACTCCATTTTTTGCTATAACTTGATTGTTACATATATAATTTAGCCCGCTCGTAAAGGTTATACACAAAATTTCAAATTAAATCCAGTCTATATCGTCATCATCAGAATCGTTTTTCGGCTTAGGCTTCGGCTTTTTGGCAGCTGCTTTTGGTGCATCATCTTCTGGAAATTCATCTTTATCGTATTCATTAGACTTTATGTATTTTGAAAAATCGATTGTCGACTTGTATCTTGGTTTTGAAAATCCCGGTGAATCATCTGGATCACTCATAAGTATCTTACTAGGCATGCCAGTGACGAATGCCTTGAACATGTCGAGCAGCTCCTGCTCAATTGTAAGATTAGATGCCTCAGGTTCTCCAAGCCAGTCTAAACACATGACCCACCCTCTATCTTTCTGCCACTTCTCTAAATAGCCAGAAATAGAGTAGCCAGAAAGATCGGATGATGCGTATTCATCGGCATCCGGATTTTTGCCAAACGCAGCTAAGAAATCGCTAGCCGACATTTTGGTAATTCGAATTCGTACTCTGCCTGTTTCCACTTTGCCTAAATAAGACAGAGAATATCCCCACATTGATTCAAACGTTTTTGAATCTTCTGAAGAGCCTGTCGACACCTCGTAAAGTTTCTTAACAGTATATTCCGCACTTACGCCATTTAGTGACATATTTCCTCCATTATAAAAGTACATTTCATTATAATGGTCGTGCTTAAACTTTACAGGCTAAAATGCTCTTTTAGAACATTTCTTACCATTAATCGTATTTTACTTTCATTCATGGTCTTTCTTGTTATGCGATCGACTTGCATTCTTGCCCAATGATTCGCAGATGCTTCGTCATTAAAGATTCTCATGTGCGTTGAAAGCTTTGGGTTACTTATGCATTTTACTTCAGCTGACCATTTACCGTTGTCCATTGCAAACATGTTGACGTCAACGTCGGTGTTGTCCATCATACTGTATGGCTTGTTAAAATCCAAGTCAATCGTACTATAATTACGACCAATCTCTTCGCGCAGCTTCGACATTAGTAATCTTCGTTAGTTATAACAGTCAATGCAGATAGTCCAGCCATCATGATTGGATATATCTTTTCTATTGTCTTTATTGCGGTCTCAGCGGCGGACAAAGCCTTTCCTCTTAAAAACTTAATAATTTTTTTGTATCCGATAGTTGAGTTTACCAACATTACAAGTGGGTCGTGCTGTATTCCAAACTTTACAATCTTCTTTATCAATCCGTCCTCTTCGTTGGCTTGCTCGGTGTATAGATCTTCTAAAAAGTCTATCGTAGCATTAATACCATCTTGTACGAACTCCATCAAAGCTCCAGGGACATGGAAAATTTCTTTCATCCAATCGGGAACTGAATCATATGTTTCCGTGAACAACTTAAATGCATCATCTGCAAACTCACTTAGAAAAGTCTGTACAGTAGCATCAGTGCCTGGTATTGGACTAAGAAGTCCGATCATGTCACCAGCTGGCTTTGCAACTTTCTTAAGAAGATTTTGAAATGCATCTGTTATTTTTTCCATCATTTCATCGAAATCCAAACCCAATCGCTCGAGCAAATCACCAGCACCCGATATTGCTTCCTGTACCATATCGTATATATCTTGAGGCTCATCTTCTATTGATGTACTGAATATATCGATCAAAAGTTCCTTTACGTCCATCAGATCAGAAAATATTCCTTTTGCAGATACTACAAAGTCGCCAACAGAGTATCCGAAGAATATAAGGTCATTTATAGCTTCAGCCACAGCACCAGCACCTGCACCCAAGCCGGCAGTACCAATAGTTATTCCGCCCTCAAGTGCTACGCCAATAGCTCCTTGAAGTAGATTGACTAAGTTATCCATAATGAAGTCTTTGAGACTAAACTCAAGCAGCAAATCACCTTCACAAACCAATCTACAATATTCATCCACTTGATCGATCTCATATGGTGAATCCCAAAACTCAGCCAGCTTTTGTTCCATAAGAGCTTTTTGGTCAATTAGTCCTAGCTGTGAGCCAGTATTTGAAACTAGGCTGTATGATATCATAATTATTTCTCCGTCATTACATTATAAATATGCATGCAAATCAATAAAATCTATTTCAATCTAAGTCCAGTCCAAAGACCCACAACAGTATCTCTGATCATTTTATCAGTAAGCATATGAGGTATTTCCCATTTAAGCGGCAATTCTTCTTTCGGCTGATGAATCGTAGTAGTCGTACCACCTCCTCCGAGCATTCCGCCATTCTGCTGATTTACAACGACAGTTGTTTCTTGTTGCTTAATCCAGCGGACAATCTTGTTATCGGTCTGTGTTGATGTTGATACAACTTGTGCATATGAATCATACAAGGTCGATCTTACAACTAATTGATTGTCATCAATGGTAATTATTGTTTCCATGAAATACTGAGAATTAGTGATTGTGCACTTCAAAGGATCTCTACGGTAATTACAGTCAGGCCAATGATAGCCGATCGTTCTTTCGTTATATACCATCATTTCAACGCCGGCGAGCGAAAGTGGTTCATATATTCCGCGGTCATTGACGGTCTTTACGTTTCTCGGAGCATATGAACCGGTATATGCAAAAGCAGAATCTTCATCGATAACCGCCTCAATAGTCTGGCCTGTGCTCAGGTTATTTATCTTTATTGGCGCAACAAATACTTCTATATCCTTACTTGCAACCACTTCTATTTCTGCATCAGCTACAGTTTCGATGGTTTCTGGTTCTTCTGCAAAAGCTAAACATGCTAAAAGCAACAACATATGTACCTCTCTGTTCTATAAATATAATTATATGCAAAAACAAAAAATGCCCGGAAAACCGGGCATTTAGATGTCGAACACATGTCAAGTGTATACAGATTAATCGACAGTGATTCTTGTTCGACGGTTTTGATTGTCTTCAACTGGTACTTGGATATATAGAATACCAGCATCATATCGTGCAGTAATACCATCTAGATTAGTATTATCTGGCAGTGAGAATGATCGTTTAAATGTTGAGTAAGACCACTCTCTCTGTCTGATACTATCGTTTTCAGACTCGGTATCTTCCACTTTCCCATTTAGTGAAACGGTGAGCGTACCATTTTCAATGTCGAGATTGAAGTCTTCTCGAGCAAATCCAGGTACTGCCATCTCTACAGAATAACCTTCGTTGTCACGATAGTAAACATTCGCGCGGGGAACTGTTTGGTAGAATTTATTGTCATTACGTGTAAACTGCCTCATGAAAGGCGTAAAAATAGAATCAAAATCAGAGTAAATAGTATTTGGATATGTTGATCCAAAATAAGTTTTTTTAATAAGGTTAGACATACTTTATGGTCTCCTGCTGTTTGGTTTAACTGTAACGTTCGTTTGAACAATTACATAATATAAAGCATGTCTGATATTTACAAATTAATTTTTAATATTTTTAGCCTGGCATTTTTTTACGTGCTTTGACAATGATTCAAGTGCTTTTCCAGCACGATAGTTGTCTTCTCTCTTGATATATTTCGAAACTTCTTTTATGAGAAGGTGTATTTTTTGATAATCACTAGTTTCCATTATTCACCATACATTTGGGCTAAAAGTGAGTATTTTTGTGACCGAGACTCTATAATGGGCCTCAGGCCTAGAACGTCCATGAACGCCAATAGTTTTTGACGGCCGCCGACAAAGTATGCAGCTAGTTCTCTTGCTTCTGGATCTGTTACGGCCTGTTCGAGAATATATCTGAAATCTGATGCGTGAAAGTCGGCAGGGTCTTTTGATGGGTTTGAAACTGATGGCATGGTCGTACTATATTTTGAACTCATTAAAGCTGCTAGATAAGCTGGTTCATGCTCAATTGCTGGCGCTGCATTGGCTACCGGATCTGGAACTATTAAGTCAGGGCTGGCACTGGCTAACGCATATGAAAATCTTTTTGCGTCATTTCCCTTTTGCGACGAACCTAGATATACTGTTGTACCAGGCTGATATGGCGTTCCTGCATAATTTTTTGCCGGATTCGCCGGCATGATTGAATCATACGCAATAGATACTGGACTTGGCTGTGGACTAATAAGAACCTCAACGTTTGGCTTGTTGGCCAATAATATCCGCCACATATCCCTAGACATTTCTGGGGTTACCCTGGATCCTCCAATAGTTCTCTGCGACTTAGGATTTTTTGGATCCGAAATGTATACAATAACCTTATCAGCCAACGTCAAGTAGTAATCAACCATTCCTGCGTGGCCGATGTGCGGAGGTTTAAATGCGCCTGGAATAACTGCAACAGAATCAAACGATTGTCCATTTATTGCTTCATATAACATCTCAAGCTCCTCCAGAGAATATATGCTCTCTGATATATCAACAGCCTCGTCAGCGACAGCTGGCTGACCTTTTGCTCGTATCTGCGGAGTTGGTAATCTTTTGGCTCGTCCTATGATTTGATTTGCCATGGCAAAAGATCCGGTTAGTTTTACAAGATTCTTCGAGCCTGGTGGATATTCGAAAATTATTCCTTCAAGTGAAGATGCTATGTTTTCAATATCACCCAATTTCTCTAGCTGGCGTTCAAGCATTTCACCGTATTTTCCAGAATCATCGCCTGAATAATTTTGCAAGTCTTCGATTGAATCAGTCAAAACACTTCGTAGTCTTTCAACCTCGGCAGTTGTATCCGTTACAAAAAAGGATTCTAAACCTCGTAGAACCTCAATTGCAAAATCACTTATAGCCCGGGCTAACGGAACTGTTGCCTCTCCAATGAACTTTTTTGCTTTGGCGACACTGCCTATCTTTGTTACCAAAGATTTTTGATCTGCACTCAAGCCCTGTTTTATTGTATTAACGGCTGGTAAATCTTTGGTTTTTGCACCCTCAGAAATAAGTCTTATTCTTTCAAGCAGGATTGATGACTTCTCTTGAGGTAACCCAACACCATACTCGCCGTTAAACTTGTCCTCAACCAATCTAAATATTTTTTCTTCGTCCGCGTATCCAAGACTGTTTATTCCGGCCATGGTTTCTTGAAGCACCGTTCCATCTGAAAGGCGGTTTAACTGAACGAACTTTGGTCCGAACAGTTGCCACTCTTCAGCGTCTTCTGTTTTTATTTGATCTTCAAGCGACTCAACTATCACATCAAACTCAGGATTACCGGTGAGATATATATCAGTCTGTACAGGTTTACCACCAATAATAGTAATTTCTTTTAAATTGTGGAGCACAATGTAATTTCCGTCATACAGAATTAGGTTTTCGTTTTCCGGGTACATGATTTCACAGTTGCAGAACCGATACGAATTCGGCTGTAGAGACTTAAATGCCTCTTTTGCCTCTTCCGACAGATTTTCAACGGCCGACTTAATTTTTTCAAAACCCTTGATAAACGCATCTTCAGCCGGATGGCCAGACCACATTGCTCTGTATTCTGCTTCTGCAATACCACCTTTCCTCAAATGTCCCGCATTTCTAGCGCACATTACTCCCTCTGGAGTCCATCGAAAATGTATGTTTTGGCCATCAACCTTTTCTATTGGCGATAACTCTGCAGATGCAACTTGCGTTAGGAACGACTTAATCTCACCAAAAGTCAACCAAGTGTTTTCGTGTAAATGCGCCATATGGCCGCCGGCACCACCCATAATTATCTCCTCGTTATCTTAACTAATTATATGATATAAACTTTTATATCTAATTTAATCTATACCGAACAGTTTTACACAGATTCACTCGGTTTTTTTGGAGTCGTTTCACTTGCATATTTGACGCCCATGATTGTTCCAATTATAGAAAAAGAATTTGTCAATAATATACCAAGCAAATTTGACCATGTATTGCCAATCAGGGTTGTGTCTGGACCGTTTCCATTTAGAAAAAGTGCCACAACGTAAAGAACAGTCGTTGTAACACCTACTGCCATGATGACCCAAAGAGCAACGTTTACAATGTTTCCTATTAGCTCGAACTGAGTTTTCTTTTGTAGTAGATCTAGATCGTCTATTGCAGCCTTTTTTGCTCCCTCAGCAGCTTCAAGCGCTTCTTCCAAATTTTTTAAAAGGCCTTCGTTTTCGACTGCTTTTTCTTCTAGCAGAGTTTTTTTTAGTTCTAGATCTTGCATTTGAGATTGCACTTGTTTCGTTATTGCAAGTCTATCTCTTCTTGCTTTAGCATCGGCTTCTTTGGCGTTGTCAATGTATTTTTTAAATTCTGGATTATCAGTCTTTATCAGCTTTAAAATGTTTCCTTCTAGTTGTACACCGCGATCCTCTAATAAAGCAATAAAAGAATCCTCTATTTCTTTTGTAAGTTTCATCGATATACTTTAAACTCGTTAGTGCGGTTTTTATATCCGGCATAATCGTTCTTAAAAAGTTCTAATCTGGGTTCGATATCATCTGATTTAATAATCCAAAATTGGGATCCCGCCAGTTTTGATTTTTCTATCTCAGCTTGGTCAGCAGAAGATGATATGATTCCAACAACAACGCCGTTGCCATATTCATAGTTAATTTTTTTAATAAGTTCAATACCATCAAATGATGATCCTATGATATTTAAATCAACGAAAACACATTCTGGCTTGCCTTTTGGGTCGTTTTGCCATTCAGCAAAAAGCTTTGCTGCAGCATCTGATGATGTAATGCTACGCAGATCTAAGGTTATATCAAGCAGGCTACAAGCATCTTCAAAAACAAGATGAAATAAATTTTCATCATCAACTAAAAGTATCGACTTTATCATTACAAACTCCAACAAAGATCCACGAATATAAATATATGAAATTATTTTAAATTTCTTATCAATGTGCAATCATCTAGATAATCTTCGTTTATTTGAATAAGAATCCTCGTCCCTTGTTGCAATTCATCAATCGACATTCTAAAACCATGCTCATTAAATATTGCGACTGATATGTTTAATCCCAGGCCAGAACCCGGCTCCTTTTGACCTTTTTTGCGTTGGTAAGGCTTGCAAAACTCTTCGAATTCTTTCTGAGATAATCCGCGGCCGTTGTCTTCTACCGCAATA
>MDSZ01159049.1_pt1 | contig 10258 bp, 9 predicted proteins | sample 811201 | NCBI WGS metagenome assembly MDSZ01 (sample SAMN05326647, study PRJNA326480) | marine metagenome | isolation source: seawater | place: Indian Ocean: North | collected 2010 | reverse complement strand
TTCTTAAAGTTATAAATAAAATTTTATGAAATTATATAATTTTACAAAAATGCATGGGCTTGGAAATGATTTTTTGATCTTTCCATGGAGTGAAGAGCTACCCCAAAAAAAAATTATTAAAGCTCTATCTTCCAGATCAAAGGGAGTTGGGTGTGATTTGGTTGTTTTTCTTGTAAAATTAAAAAAAAATATTGCAAATTATAAAGCACACTTTTTCAATCATGACGGAACAAGAGCAGAAATTTGTGGTAATGCGTTGAGATGTATAGGAAAATTACATTATGAAAAGTTTAGTTCGAAAAATTGCCTAATTGAAACTGACGCAGGGCTTGTCGACGTAGAGTTTAATGATGATTCTACGGTAAGCGTCGACATTGGTTCACCAAAATTTAATTGGAAAGAAATACCTTTAATTAGAGAAATGGATATTCTTAACCTCGGTTTTGATTTTTCATACTTAAAAAATGGCTTTGCACTTAATGTAGGAAATCCGCATTTGGTTTTTATTGTTGATAAAATTGATAAAAAAAAACTTACAGATGATTCATTAAAAGTTCGAAAGAGTAAATTTTTTCCTGAAGGGGTAAATATCAATATTGTCGAAATTTTAAAAAAAAATGAAATTTCGGTGTTAACAAGTGAGAGAGGAGTTGGGGTAACAGAAGCATGTGGAACTGGAGCCTGTGCAAGTGTTATTGCGACCAATAGGATGCAACTAGTTGAAAAGAGAGTCTCAGTTAATATGCCTGGAGGTTTTTTAAAAGTTGAAATTACTTCTAATAAACATATCTTCATGACAGGTACTGCAACCAAAGTATTTGAGGGAAAGGTAAATTTTGAGGATTTCAGAAATGTTTAACAAAGAAAAAACAAAAGTAATAAATTTAGGTTGTCGTTTAAATTTTTTTGAATCAGAAATTATCAATGGTATTTTATCAAATAAAAAGCATGAAAAAAAAATTGTTGTTAACACATGTGCAGTTACAAACAATGCAGTTCAAAAATCAATTCAAGAGGTAAGGAGGCTTGCCAAAAATTTTCCTGATAAAGAAATTATTGTTACCGGTTGTGCTAGCCAGGTGGAAAAAAGCCTTTTTAGGAATTTAAAAAATGTTTCTAGAATAATTGATAATAAGCAAAAGACTGTTCCTGAAGCTTATGAGTTTGGAAAAAATTTAGGTGAAAAAAAATATGAATTTCCAGAATTAATAAATATAAAATCAAAAAGAACTAGAGCTACAATTCAAATTCAGCAAGGGTGTAATCATAGATGTACTTTTTGTATTATACCTTATGGAAGGGGAGATTCATTGAGTCTTCCAGTTGGTGAGGTATCAAGAAGAGTTGAGACCGTTTTAAAGAATGGCTTTAAAGAAATAATTTTTACTGGAGTTGATTTGACATCTTATGGAGAGGATCTTCCGGGTAAACCAAAATTAGGAAACCTTCTTAAAAGAATTTTTAAACTTCATCCCAATTTATCGAGATTAAGGTTGTCATCCATAGATCCAGCTGAAATAGATGATGACTTAATGGAAGTCATAAGATTTGAAAAAAAATTAATGCCACATATTCACCTTTCCGTTCAGTCTGGGGATAATTTAATTTTAAAAAGAATGAAAAGAAGGCACAACAGGGAAACTGTAATTAAAGTTTGTCATGATTTAAAAAACCATAGAAAAGATATTACTTTTGGGGCTGACTTAATAGTGGGTTTTCCAACAGAGACAGATCATCACTTTAAAAATACACTTGATCTCATATCTGAATGTAAATTTAATAATGTTCATTTTTTTCCATTTTCTCCGAGAAATAAAACCCCTGCAGCGAAAATGCCACAGGTATTAAATTCTGTAATTAAATCTAGAATTAAAAAAGTAAAGAACTTTACGAATAGTCTCATAAAGGAGGTTGCAGAAAAAAAGATAGGAGAGAAAATTGAAATTCTATATGAAACAAAAGACCTAAGTTACACAAATAATTTTTATAAGGTAACTGTTGATTCTCAAAATAAAAAAATTGATAAAATGAACGGTCAAATAATTAAAGTAAAATTGAAGTCTTTTTCTAACGGCAAGTTTTTTGCGGAGGTTTAGTTTTGGTTTTTGGATGGTTTAAAAAATTAACATCAGGTCTTTCAAAATCATCAGAAAAAATTTCTGATGGAATTAAAAAAGTTATCAAAGGGAAAAAAGTTGATGAAAATACTCTTGATGAGCTTGAAGAATTGTTGATATCATCTGATTTAGGTGCAAATTTCTCGTCTGGCATAATTGAAGATCTAAGAAAATCCAAGATGATTGAGCCAAGCTCAGAAAAAGTTAAATCTATTATTCAAAAAAAAATTGAAAATTTGTTACAACCCTTGGAAAAAAAAGTCGATTTAAAAACTAAACCATTTATTTTTCTCATTGTGGGGATTAATGGAGTTGGTAAAACAGCAACTGTTGGCAAACTTGCTAATAAATTTATTAATGCCAAAAAAAAGGTTGGTATTGTTGCTGCTGATACATTTAGAGCTGCAGCTACTGAACAGTTAAAAATTTGGTCAGATAAGACTAATTCAGAGTTTTTTTCTGCAAAAGAATTTTCCGATCCAGCTGCACTTTCATTTGAATCTATTCAAGAGGCAATAAAAAAAAATCTCGATGTATTAATTCTAGATACAGCGGGAAGGCTTCATAATAAATCAGATTTAATGGACCAATTAAAAAAAATTATAAGAGTTATTAGAAAGATTGATGAGTCATTTCCAAATCAAATAACACTAGTTTTAGATGGAAATATAGGACAGAACTCAATTCGGCAGGCCGAGGTGTTTAAAGAAATTTGCGATATTGATAGTTTAATAATTACAAAACTTGACGGAACTGCTAAAGGCGGTGTAATAGTTCCAATAGCTGAGCTTTTAAAGATTCCAATCTTAGCTGTTGGAACTGGTGAAAAAAAGGAAGACTTAATAGATTTTAATGCAAAGGATTTTTCTAAAGCGCTGCTAGGTTTAGATTAAAACTTTAAAAAAGAAGAATTTTTTATATCATACAATTATTGATAAACTATAAGAATTAAAATGGAAATTGAAACTTTTAAAAAATTACACGGTTTTTTTATAGAAGATCTTAGACTTAATCAAACTGATGAGATTGAAAGGAAAATTACTGAGAGAGATATAGACAACTTTGCTAAATTATCAGGAGATGATAACCCAGTTCATACTAATTCAGATTTTGCAAAAAAGACAATTTTTAAGCAAAAAGTAGCACACGGGTTTTTATCAGCAAGTTTAATATCCACATTAATTGCTACTAAACTTCCAGGACCCGGGAGTATTTACTTAAGTCAAAATTTAAAATTTCTTGCTCCAGTTTTTATAGATGATCATGTGAGAGTCAAAGTAACTGTTCAAGATATCGATCACGAAAAAAAAAAAGTAAAATTACAAACAGAATGTTTTAAAAACGAAAAAAAAATCATCTCTGGAGAAGCAGTTGTTCTTGTGAATTCAAAAAAAGATTTTTAAAAATAATGAAAGTCTTTAGATCATTTACTATTCCAAAAAAATTTAATGATTCTGTTATAGCTATTGGAAATTTTGATGGCCTTCACTTAGGTCATCAGGAAGTTATAAATGAAGCTAAAAAAATTTCTTTAAACCTAAAAAAAAAAGTTGGAGTCATGACATTTGAGCCACATCCCAAATCTTTTTTTCAAAAAAAATATGATTTTTTTAGGCTCACGCCTTTTCGTATGAAATATGAACTTTTAAAAAAAAAAAAAATAGATTTTATGCTAAATATTAAATTTGATAAAAACTTTATGAAAATTTCCTCTTTAGATTTTATAGAAAAGATTTTGTTAAAGAATTTAAAAGCAAGTCATATTGTAACAGGTTTTGATTTTGTTTTTGGAAATAGACAGACTGGTAATGTTGACCTTTTAAGGGATTTCTGTAGATCATCAAAGAAACTCAAATTTACTGAAATCGAAGAAAAAAAAATAGATGGGTCTGAAGTTTCCTCTTCACTCATTAGAGATTTATTGAGAAATGGAAAGATTGAAAAGGCCAACAAAATTCTTTCAAAAAAATGGACAGTGTTTGGAAGAGTTTTAAAAGGAGAAAAAAAAGCAAGAGAAATTGGATTTAGAACAGCAAATATGAACGTTAATTCTTTTTGCGATATATGTTATGGTGTTTATGCGGTTCTAGTTGAACTACCAAAAGAGATTTCGAATAAAATTTTTTACGGAATTGCAAATTATGGTGTTAAGCCAACTTTTATGAAAAAAATTCCAATATTAGAAGTTCATATATTTAACTTCAACAAGGAAATCTACGGAAAAAAAATTAAAGTAAGTTTTTTTAAATTTATTAGAAAGGAAAAAAGATTTGAATCAGTTGAGAAATTAAAAGATCAAATTATAAAAGATATTAAGCAAGTAAAAAAAAATGGAATTTTCAAAAACAATTAATCTCCCAAAAACTAATTTCTCTATGAAAGCTAATTTATCTATTACAGAGAAGAATTGGTTAAAATTTTGGGAAGAAAAAAAAATATATGAGAATTTAAAAAAAAATAATTCTAACTTTCAAAAATACATTCTTCATGATGGACCTCCCTACGCAAATGGCGATTTACATTTAGGTCATGCACTAAATAAAATTCTCAAAGATATTATTTGTAGGATAAAGTTTTTGAATAAATTTGACGTAGATTATGTTCCAGGATGGGATTGTCACGGTTTACCAATCGAATGGAAAGTTGAGGAGGAGTTTAAAAAAAAGGGTAAAGAAAAAAGTGAAGTTGGACTGAATGAGTTTAGGGAAAGATGTAGATCGTTTGCTGCATATTGGGTTGGAGAACAAAAGACACAGTTTCAAAGATTTGGCATTCAAAGTAATTGGAAAGAAATTTATTTAACAATGAACAAAGATTCAGAGGTCAAAATTGTTGAGGAGCTTCTTAAATTTTTTGAAACTGGAGACTTATATTTAGGTTTTAAACCAGTGATGTGGTCAGTTGTTGAACAGACGGCTTTGGCAGAGGCAGAAATTGAATATCACGAAAAAATTTCTAAGTCGATATATGTCAAATTTCCCGTAAAAAATTTAAATCAGACATCTGTATTGATATGGACTACTACGCCATGGACAATCCCGTGTAATAAGGCAATTGCATATTCAAAAAGTCTAACTTACAAAATTATAGAATTTACAGAAAAAGCCAATAGCTCAAATATCAATAAAAATGAAAAAATTATTATTTCATCTGGGTTAATTGAAGATTTTACAAAACTTCATTCACTCAAAAATTTTAAAATTAAGAAAGAGATTTCTCACGAGGAATTAGAGAACCTCACGTGTGATCATCCTCTTCATCAAAATGGATTCATTTTTGATGTTAAAATTTATCCAAGTGATCATGTGACAGATGAAACCGGTACTGGTTTTGTTCATATTGCTCCAAATCATGGTGAAGAAGACTTTAGTGTCGGTAAAAAGTATGGACTGGGCAATGTAAGCACCGTCAATTCAAAAGGTATGTACGAAGATAATATAAATTTTTTTAAGGGAACACATGTTTTTAAGGCAGATGAAATAGTTATAAACCAATTAAAAAGCTTTTCTAATCTTATTAGCTCAAATGATTATAAACATAGTTATCCGCATTCATGGAGATCGAAGGCTCCATTAATATACAGAGCTACATCGCAATGGTTTATCTCAATGGAAAAAAATGATTTAAGAAAAAAAACAATAAGGGCCATTGAAGATGTTAAATGGATACCTGCCAATAGTAAGAATAGAATTTTGTCAATGATTAATGAAAGACCTGATTGGTGTGTTTCAAGACAAAGAAGTTGGGGTGTTCCAATTACAATTTTTATTGAAAAAAAAACACAAAAGCCACTATTGGATTTAGAGGTAAACAAAAAAATATTATCGGTGCTTAAAAGAAAAGGTGTTGATAGTTGGTTTACATTAAATAACGATGAATTTTTAACTGAAAATTATGATCCGAATGACTACGTTAAGGTAAACTCAATACTGGATGTTTGGTTTGACTCAGGTGCAAGTCATGCCTTTGTTTTAAGAAGTAAAAATATCAATACAGCTGATTTATATCTTGAAGGTTCTGATCAACATAGAGGTTGGTTCCAAACTTCTTTGCTAGAATCTTGTGGTCTTTATGGTACAAGCCCTTATAAATCTGTATTAACTCATGGTTTTGTTATTGATGATAAAGGAAAAAAAATGTCTAAATCTTTGGGTAATGTAATTTCTCCAAAACAAGTAATTGAAAAATATGGTGCTGATGTGTTAAGAATTTGGGTTGCTAGTTCAAATTTTACAGAAGATGTTAGAATAAGTTTTGAAAATTTAGATAGACATGCTGAAAGTTACAGAAAAATTAGAAATTCAATAAGATTTATTTTAGGAAATCTTAATGGATGGAAGCTTAAAAATAGAGTTCCTTTAGAAAAACTTCCAGAGCTAGAAAAGTATATTCTTCACAGATTATGGAATGTGAATACTGAAGTAAAAAAAATGTTTAATGAATTTAATTTTAATAAAGCTTTTCAAATTATTTTAAATTTTTGTAATACTGAGCTTTCAGCATTTTTTTTTGATATTAGAAAAGATAGTTTATACTGTGATAGTGATAAATCTATTTTAGTAAATTCATCAAAAACTGTAATGAGCTTTTTGTTTGAAAGCTTGATACGATGGTTATCTCCGATAATACCATTTACCACTGAAGAGGCATGGCAGTCATGGAGAGAAGAAATTGATAATGGTGGAGCTTTAAGTTGTCATTTATTAAATGATCAGGAATTACCATCTGACTGGAATGATAAGAAATTGGAGAAAGACTGGAAAAAAATTCTTGAACTAAGAGATGCTTTTTTATTTTTTCACGAAAAAATAAGAAACGATAAACAGATTAAGTCAACAATGGAGGCTGATGTTTGTTTTTTTTTAAAAGAAAAAAACTTAAAAGATATTGCTAAGATTGAAAATTTATCTGAAATATTGATTTGTTCCAATGTATCTTTTTCTGATGAGTGTAGTGAAGATTTTGAAGAGTACAAAGAGAACAAAAATATATTTGTGAAAATTAAAAGAATTGATGGCTATAAATGCCCAAGATGTTGGAAAATATTTAAAGATAAATTTAAAAATGAGTTATGTGGGAGATGTGAAAAAGTTATTGATGAAAATTTTTAAAATTATCAATAAAGAACGCCTCAGTTATCTAATTGTGACATTTTCTGTTCTTTCTGATCAAATTACTAAGTATTTTGCAGACCTTTATAAAGGCTTGTTATATCCGCCTTTGGAAATTTTTTCATGGTTTAATATTGTATATGTAGAGAATAAAGGAATAAGTTTTGGAATTTTGTCAACGTTCAATATTTCATTTTATTTAGGCTTAATTTCTTTTTTGATAAGTTTTTATATAATTTATCTACTGAAAAAATCTAAAAAAAATATTGAAAAAATTGCTCTTTCATTAATTTTAGGTGGTGCAATAGGTAATGGCATAGATAGAATTTTAAGAGAGTATGTTATTGATTTTATTGATATTTCTTTAAATGATTTACATTGGCCAGCCTTTAATATCGCTGATTCATCAATAACTTTAGGCGGAATATTATATTTTTGGTTAATGATTTTTAAGAAAAACCAGTAAAAATTGATAAAATACTCTTTTCAAAGGCTAAAACTAATGATATGTATATATTAAATTATAACAAAATGTTTGTGTTATAATATTTTGAAACACTATATATAGTATATAAATGAATGTTTTTAGAAAATTTGTAAAGTTTTGCATAGCTTTACATCTACTTCTTATTTCTTCATGCAGCTCAATTGAATCTACACTTGATTCAACTTGGGATTCAATTAGTGAGGCTGGGGATTACATATATGAATCAGTTAACTTCTGGGAGGAAACTGAACCTGATCAAAGTGAAGCAATTATAATTGAAGAGGCAGTTGAAGTTCCAGATTATGCTTTGCCCGATCAAACCCCTCAAAGCATTCCAGTTCAGCCCAGTTTTTCTCAACAGCCAACAATGCAACCCTATTATGACCCAATTTACAGAAGCGCCAGACAATATTATTTTGTAGGGCCTAACGGCACGCCTATGTTAGCTCCACAGCCGCCGCCTTTTCCTCAATATTCAATAGATCAGGTTTCGCCAGTCCTACCTTATTCTTACAATAATAACTTAAATTTTGTTCCACCAGCAGTGCAACCCCAAAATAATTCTAATGTAAATTTAGCGCCTGCGAAACAAATCCCCAGAATGCTTACTGAAGAGGAGGAGATGGAACTTTTTGGAATACAGAATAATTGTATACAAGTTGCGAAAGATCTGGTTAATGGAGGTTACATCTGCGATGACTTTGACTAAGAAGAAAAGTTTAATATTCCTTATTTCATCATTTATATTTATGTCTTCGTGTGAGACATTAAACGAAATTTCAGGTTTGAGTAAAATCGAAATTGATGAGTCATTATATGAAGGTACACCTGAATTGATTTTACCACCGGACTTTGATAAAGATCCAAAACCAAGAGTTTCTTCCAGAAAAAATATTAACCAACAAACTGTACAACCCAACTATCAACAAATGTTACCTTATCAAACAGTAAACCCTAGAGTTACAAATTATTTTTCACCTAAAATAAATGTTGAGTCCTCCTCAACTCCTTCAGACTCATTAGAAAGATTTAAGCAAAATAAAAGATTTACAATAGGTGAGTGGGTCTACAGTCAGTATGTAGATGGTTTTAAAAGAGGAAATATTTACTACAGGCCTGTTTATGACAAAGGTTACAACTTTTCAAGGAGATATGTTCCTGATAGAAATGTAGCTTCCTTTCAAAACCCTTTAATAACTCCAAATACAGAAAACTACTTACCATCTGACAGTGATTTTATCCAACCTTCCTCTAGTCCAACAGAATACGAAAGTTTAGACCAATTACCGGTTTTAGACTAAATGAGATTAGTTTTACTAATTATACTTTCCCTTTTTTTTTCAAATTCATTTAGTGACGAGATAAACTCTCCTTATTCTTTCGTACTAAAAAATGGTATGAAGGTTATAGTTATTGAAAATAAAAGAGCTCCAGTTATTGCGCAGATGGTTTGGTATAACTTTGGTTCTGGAGTTGAAGAAACAGGAAAAAGTGGGTTAGCACATTTTATGGAACATTTAATGTTCAAAGGAACTCGAAAGTTTCCTGATAATTATTATTCCAACTATATCTCTAAAATTGGTGGAAGTGAAAATGCTTTTACGAGTTATGATTACACTGCCTATTATCAAGTATTTCCAAAATCAGAATTAAAACAGATGATGAAAATGGAAGCTGACAGAATGACAAACCTAACACTTACCAAGGAAAATGTAGAGATAGAAAAACGGGTTATACTTGAGGAAAGGTTTCAGAGGGTAGAAAGTGATCCATCATCAAAGCTAGACGAGTCAATGAGATCTATTTTATTTCCGAATCATTACTATGGAAGACCGATAATTGGTTGGAGACATGAAATTGAAGGATTAAGCTATGAGGATGTTTTAAGTTTTTATAAAGAAAATTATAAGCCTAATAATGCTATATTAGTCTTATCAGGAGACGTTGATTTAGAGAAAGCCAAAAAGTTAAGTAAAAAATATTATGGAAAAATTAGAAAAGGTAAAAGTAAACCTAAACTTAAAGTTATCGACCCTGATTTAAATACAAATATATTTGTAAAAATGAAACATTCAACAGTAAAACAACCAATCTGGAAAAAATTTTACAGAACAATTTCCTATAAGTCAGATGTTAATAGTTCAATTGCACTTGATATGGGATTTAAAATGGTAGCATCAGGAACCTCTAGCTTACTTTACCAAAACCTTGTTGAAGAGAAGAAAATTTTTTCAGTTGTTGGGGGATACTTTCAAGGGCTTACAAAAGGGGAAGGAAATGTTTATTTGTATGCAATTTCGAAGGAAAAAAAAACATCTCATGAAATTGATAATATTATAATGAATGAATTTATGGAGATTATAAAAGAAAAACTAACACCAAAAAGATTTGAGATAGAAAAAAAAAAGTATTTCTTTGATACAATCTATAAAAAAGACGGAGTCTTAAACCCTGCTCAAATTTATGGTGAGGCTTTAACAGTCGGATTGTCTTTAGATGATATTAAAAAGTGGCAAGAAAGAGTAAATAATGTAAGCCTAAAT
>MDSZ01126269.1_pt1 | contig 10260 bp, 13 predicted proteins | sample 811201 | NCBI WGS metagenome assembly MDSZ01 (sample SAMN05326647, study PRJNA326480) | marine metagenome | isolation source: seawater | place: Indian Ocean: North | collected 2010 | reverse complement strand
TCAAGTATTAATTAACTATGAGTAAGATAGATAAAAAGAAACTACCCAGTCGACATACATCATTAGGTCCTGATAGAGCACCGCATCGATCTTTTTATTACGCTATGGGTGAAACAGAACAAGATGTTGCTAAACCTTTCGTCGGAGTAGTTTCTACTTGGAATGAAGCAGCTCCATGTAATACAGCTCTAATGCGCCAAGCGCAATCAGTAAAAAAAGGGGTTAAACAAAATGGCGGAACTCCCAGAGAGTTTTGCACAATTACTGTTACGGATGGTATAGCCATGGGACACGAAGGTATGAAGTCCTCATTAATTTCAAGAGAAATTATTGCTGATTCAGCTGAATTAACAGTCAGAGGTCATTGTTACGATGCTTTGGTTGGTATTGCAGGATGTGATAAGTCATTACCAGGATTAATGATGTCTATGTTGAGATTAAACGTTCCAAGTGTTTTTATTTATGGAGGTTCTATTTTACCAGGCAAATATAAAGGAAAAGATGTAACTGTTGTTGATGTATTCGAGGCCGTAGGTAAACACTCTTCAGGAAAAATGTCAGACGAGGAATTAAGAGAACTTGAATTAGTTGCATGTCCTAGCGCAGGTGCTTGTGGAGGACAGTTTACTGCTAATACTATGGCATGTGTTTCTGAAGCTATTGGTTTAGCTCTTCCTTTTTCCGCAGGAACACCCGCTCCATATGAAGAAAGAGATAAATATGCATTTCAAAGTGGGGAAACAGTTATGAATTTATTGGAAAGAAAAATTAAACCTAGAGATATAGTAACAAAAAAATCATTGGAAAATGCTGCAACTATAGTAGCTGCCACTGGGGGTTCTACTAATGCAGCTTTACATTTACCTGCGCTTGCTAATGAAATTGGAGTTAAATTTGACCTTATGGATGTTGCTAAAATATTTAAAAAGACGCCTTACTTAGCAGATTTAAAACCTGGTGGAAAATATGTTGCAAAAGATATGTGGGAAGCTGGAGGCGTACCTATGCTTTTAAAAACATTATACGATGGCGGTTTTATTCATGGTGATTGTATGACAGTTACAGGTAAAACTATGAAAGAAAATCTGAAAGATATAAAATTCAATCCAAATCAAAAAGTTTTGAGAGAATATAACAATCCATTATCTCCTGATGGTGGTGTTGTTGGTTTAAAAGGAAATTTAGCTCCAGATGGCGCTATTGTTAAAATTGCCGGATTAAAAAAATTACAATTTACTGGTACAGCAAGATGTTTTGATAATGAAGAAGATGCCATGAGAGCTGTTCAGACAAAAAAATATAAAGACGGTGATGTTATTATTATAAGATATGAAGGTCCCAGAGGCGGCCCTGGGATGAGAGAAATGTTATCTACAACAGGTGCCATTTATGGTCAAGGAAAGGGCGAGAAGGTAGCTTTAATAACTGATGGAAGGTTCTCAGGTGCCACAAGAGGTTTTTGTGTTGGACACGTTGGTCCTGAGGCAGCACTAGGCGGACCAATTGCGTTATTAAAAAATGGAGACATAATAGATATTGATGCGAAAAAAGGAAAGATTAATGTAAGGTTAACAAAAAGCCAACTAGCTTCTAGACGAAAAAAATGGAAAGCAAAAAAATCTTCATTTGGCTCTGGAACTTTATGGAAATATGCTCAGACAGTTGGACCAGCTTATCTTGGCGCACCAACCCATCCGGGTAAAAAAAAAGAAGTAAAAGAATATTCGAAAATTTAATGAAAATTAGACCAGTAATATTATGTGGTGGCGCTGGAACAAGGTTGTGGCCTAATTCAAAAAACCATCAAGCAAAACAATTTATAGATTTTGGCGGATGGACATTATTAGGAAAAACCCTAAAAAGAATTAAAAATCCCTTATTTGATTATCCAATAATCAGTACAAATCTAAAATACCTTAAAGAAGTGAAAAAGCATTTGCAAAAAGAAAAATTAATTAAATATAATATCATACTTGAGCCTAAAAAAAAAAAATACTGGTCCAGCTATTTTATCAAGCGCATTATTAAAAATCATACCAAATAAACAGCCCATGATAATTTTATCTGCAGATCATCTTATTGAAAAAGTTGACAAATTTAATAAAGAAATTAAAAAAAATAAAAAAGAATTGTCAGAAAATAATATTTTTATTTTTGGTATAAAGCCTTATACCGCTTCGGATCAATTTGGATATTTTACAACAAAAAAAAATAAAAATCTCAACAAAGTGTTAAAATTTATTGAAAAACCTAAACACTCAAGAGCAAAAAAAATTATTAAAAAAGGTGGTTATTGGAATTCTGGAATGTTCTTTGCCAGAAAAGACTCTATTATTAATAATTTTAAAAAATATCAAAAAAAAATTTATCAAAATTCTTATCGCGCAATGAATTCAGCAAAGGTTAAAAATAAGATATATTATTTAAATAAGAGAGAATTTAATAAAAATGTCTCAATATCATTTGACTACGCGATATTAGAAAAAATGAATAATATAAACGCAATTAAGTTAAACATACCCTGGTCTGATTTAGGAAGCTGGAAGGAAATTTGTTTAATGTATAACAAAAATAAATCTAAATACTTTAATAAAAAAAATGTATTTGTTAGACCTTGGGGAAAATATGTAAATTTATATAAAGGAAGAGAATTTTTAATTAAAGAATTATATGTAAAAACTGGAGGAATTTTAAGTTTACAAAAACATTTTCATAGATCTGAACACTGGCTTGTTACTCAAGGTAAGCCTAAAATCACTTTAAATAAAAAAAAGATTACAAAAAAACCTAATGACACAATTTTTATACCAAAAGGCGCTATACATAGAATTGAAAATTCAAAAAAAACTCCTGTGAAAATAATTGAAGCGCAAATTGGAAGAATTTTAAAAGAAACCGATATTGTCAGATTTCAAGACATATACGGACGTGTTAAGCAATAACGATTTCAATAGGAGTATGATCAGATGGCTTTATCTTAGATCTTGGTTTTTTATTAATACTTATTGACTTAATCAAATTAATTATAGTATTAGATACTAAAAAGTGATCTATCCTCATTCCATAATTTTTTTTCCAAGAATTTCCAAAATAATCCCAAAATGTATATTCAATTTTAGATTTATTAAAATATCTATAAACATCAACCAAACCAAAATTAATTAGCTCTCTGTATTTTTTTCTAATTTCGAGTTTATACAAGGCATCATTCTCGTATCTTTTATGATCATAAACATCAATCTCCTCAGGTATTACGTTAAAATCTCCTGAAATTATCAAATTTTTATTTAAATCAATTTCTTTTTTGATTTTCTTTATAAATAAGTCTAACCAATTTTTTTTATATATATATTTTTCAGTTTCAATTGGATTACCATTAGGAACATAAATATTAATTAACTTGACCTTTTTTTTGTTAATTCTTATCTCCCCAGTGATTATTCTTGATTGTTTCAATTTGTCATTAATAAAATCTATTTTGACATTATCGATTTCAATTTTGGACAAAAAAGCTACACCGTTGTAACTTTTTTGCCCAAAGACATGTGAATCGAAACCTAAATTCTTAAATTCTTCATATGGGAATGTTTCATTTTGTGTCTTGATTTCTTGTAAAAATAAAATGTCTGGCTTGGAGTCTGCTATGTAATTTTTTATATTTTCAATTCTAGCTCTTACAGAGTTTACGTTCCAGGACACTATTTTCATTAAACTGAGAAAGATAAACCACAACCACAAGAAGCAGAGGCCTTTGGATTTTTAATAGTAAAGGACTCTCCTATCATTTCTATTTTAAAATCAATAATAGAACCATTTATAATATCTAAAGATTTTTTATCTATTACGGCCTTATCAAATAAAATATCATCACTGTTAGTTTTTTTATCAAAAGAAAAACTATATTTAAATCCAGAACAACCACCACCTTTTACTGAAATTCTAAAATATTTTTTTGTATTATCTTCAGCAGTAATCTTATCAATTTGTTTTTTTGCACGATCGGTAAGTTCAATTTTTTTTGTCATAATAAGTTAATATATAGTATATATTTTAATATATATTTATGCAAAGTAATACCTTTTCTAAATTATCTACATCGACACAGTCTAAAGGAAGATTTTACAAAGAAAAAAAAAGCAAATTAAGATCTCCTTACCAAAGAGATAGAGACAGAATTTTACATTCTACAGCTTTTAGAAGATTGAAGCACAAAACTCAGGTATTTGTTAACACTTCAGGAGATCACTATAGAACAAGAATTACACATTCGCTTGAGGTTTCCCAAATAGCTCGCACACTTGCAAAGTATTTCAATTTAAATGAGGACTTATCAGAAACTTTAAGTTTAGCTCATGATTTAGGTCATACGCCTTTCGGCCATGCTGGCGAAGAAGCTTTAAACGAATGCATGAAAAATAGTGGAGGATTTGATCACAACATTCAAACTTTAAGAATAGTTACAATATTGGAAAAAAAATATTTTCATTTCAAAGGTTTAAATTTATCTATAGAAACACTAGACGGTTTAATAAAGCACAATGGACCTTTATCAGATAAAAGTAAAATTAATAAAATATTAGGTAAAAATTTTTTTAAAAACAGAATAAATTTTAGGATGAGGCCTTCACTAGAAGCTCAAATAGCATCAATCTCAGATGATGTTGCATATAATAGCCATGATTTGGAGGATGGTGTTAATGCAAAATTATTCTCAATAAAAGATATAAGCAAAATACCAGTTATTGATAAATTAATTAACAAGCATAAAAATAAAATTAAGAAATATCCTAAAGAACTGGTTTTAAGAGAAATAGTAAGAGGTATTATTAATGAAATGGTTACAGATATAATTATAAATACTAAGAAAAATCTAAAAAAAAATAAAATTAGAACTATCCAAGATGTTTATAAATGTAACAAGCCGTTGGTTTGTTTTTCTTATAAAATGAAATTATTTGATAAAAGTGTGAAAAATTTTTTAAAAAAAAATATGTATTATCACAGAAATGTTATCCACAAAACCAAGTATGGAAAAAAAGTGGTAAAAAAATTATTTTTTAATATAAAAAAAAATCCAAAAAAATTTCTCAAAGATTACAATAAGAAAAAAGTTAATATTGACAGATTAATATGTGATTTTATAGCTGGTATGACAGATAGATATGCAATAAATTTATACAATAGGATAAAATGAATATATTTGAAAATTATTTAAAAGAAATATCAAATTTAATTAAAAAAAATTTAAAAGGATTAAATCTGAAAGAAACTAAAGACTTTAAAGGTATAATTTTAGACGCCCCACCACAAAATATTGAGTCGGACTTATCAACTAACGTTTGTATGATTTTAGCTAAATTGAATAATTTGAAACCTAATCAACTGGCTATTAAAATTAAAGATTTAATGATAAAAAATATTAAAGATTTTAAAAGTGTAGATATAGCTGGTCCGGGTTTCATAAATATAAATTTAACAGATGAAGCATTAATTAATATTATTAATAAAATATTTAAAGAAAATAAAACTTACGGATCATTAAAAACAAATTATTCATATAATATTGAGTTTGTGTCAGCAAACCCTACCGGTCCAATGCACATAGGACATTGCAGAGGAGCAATTTTTGGAGACGTTCTTTCAAATTTACTTAAATTTAATGGAAACAAAGTTACAAAAGAATATTATATTAATGATTATGGAAATCAGATTAAAAATTTCGTTAAATCTGTTTACTTAAGAATACGGGAAATTAAGTTTAATGAAAAATTTGTTGACAATAAGGATCTTTATCCTGGTGATTATATTAAAGAAATTGCAAATAAAATTTTAAAAAAAAGTAAAAATAAATTTAATTCTTTAGAGAAAAGTTATGATTTGTTACTTAAAGAATCTTTGGAGCACTCTATGGTTATGATTAAGTCTGATCTAGAAAAACTTGGGATTATTCACGATAGTTTTATTTCAGAAACAAATATCGTTAACTCTAAAGCGGTCGATAAAGCGATCAACCAATTAAAAAAATCAGAATTTATTGAAGAAGGGTTTTTAGAACCTCCAAAAGGTGAAGAGAAAAAAGAATGGAAAAAAATAAAAAGATTAATTTTTAAATCAGTTTTATTTGGCGATGACACTAACAGAGCTTTACAAAAGAATGATGGATCATGGACTTACTTTGCTAACGATTTAGCATATCACTATGATAAAGTTACTAGAAAATTTGACAAATTAATTAATATATTAGGAGCAGATCATACCGGATATGTAAAGAGAATAGAGGGAGCGGTTAAAGCATTATCAAATAAAAAAACTACTTTAGAATGTAAAGTTTGCCAGCTTGTAAAACTTTATAAGAAAGGTGAACCATTTAAAATGTCCAAAAGAGCAGGAGAGTTTATATCAGTAAACGATTTACTTAATGAAGTAGATAAAGACTCAATTAGGTTTATGATGCTTAATAGAAGTAACGATGTAGAATTAGATTTTGACTTCGACAAAATTTTAGAAAAAAATAAAGAAAATCCAGTTTTTTATGTTCAATATTCCTACGCAAGAATAAATTCTTTATTTAGATCATTAAAAATGGATTTGAATAAAAAAATTCATTTAGACAAAAATAATTTTTTACCAAATCCATATGAAACTAAACTTTTAAGAAAAATTATTGAATGGCCAAAAATTATTGAAGCATCAGAAAACAAATTAGAACCCCACAGAATACCTTTTTATCTTTATGAACTTGTCACAATTTTTCATTCTTACTGGACCAAAGGAAATGAAGAGGCTAAATTTAAATTTATAGTTAACGGAAAAATAAATAACAAATTTTCTTTTAAGATTTTTCAATTAATATCAATTATTTTAGAAAATGGTATGGGCATACTTGGTGTATCTTTGCCAAGAAAAATGTAATGTTTTATAAAATAAAAAATGTAACATATATATTATTGTTGATATTATTTTTATTATTTAGTTTTTTTTATTATTTTTCTGAAGAAAATAGGACCAGAATTAATAAAAATAGATTAAATTCTACAAAAAATTTTTCTAAAGTTATTGAAAATATACCTGTTTTAAAAAATGATACAGAGAATATATTTGAATATGTATCTGCCGAATCTTCTGAAGAAAAAATAAAAAAAAGATTTTTTTGGAATTTATTAAAAACTAAAAATGAATAGAAAACCTGCTATAATAAGTATTAAAGGCTATAATTTAACAAAAAAAGAAAAAAAACTTATCAAACAGGAAAAGCCATGGGGAATAATTTTATTTAAAAGAAATATTAAAAATTTTGATCAGGTTAAAAACTTAACAACAGAAATAAGAAAATGTTTAAAAGATCAATCTTATCCTATCTTGATTGACGAAGAGGGTGGAATTGTTTCAAGATTTTCGAATCTTATTAATAGCAGTGAATTCTCTCAAAAATTTTTTGGAAAGATATTTGAGATGAACAATACAAAAGGGAAAATGATTTATGAATATTATCTCAATTCAGTTTGTTCAGTTTTAAAAAACACGGGAATAAATATTAACACAATACCTGTTATGGATTTACTAAATAAATCAAGTCACAAAATAATCAAAAACAGATGTTATTCAAACAAAACCAAAGTCATAAAGTCATTAGGAAAAATTTGTATAGACAATTTAAAAAATAATAAAATAGGAAGCGTGGCCAAACATATACCGGGACACGGGAAGGGCAATGCCGATAGTCACAAAAAAATGCCAATTGTTAATGACAGTCCTAAAAATCTCTACTTGAATGATTTTTCAACTTTTAAAGATATTAAATCACATTTTGTTATGACTGCTCATATTTTGTATAAAAAAATAGATCCCAAATTTGTAGCTACTCAGTCAAAAATAATAATTGATAAAATTATTAGAAAAAAACTTGGCTTTAGAGGCCTTATCATTTCTGACGATATATCAATGAAAGCTTTAAAAAATGATTTATTATCTAATGCCAGAAATTCTTTAAACGCAGGTTGTAATCTTATTTTATATTGTGGTGGCAAAATTGGCGAGTCATCCATGATACTTAAAAGCTTGGGCAAAATTGATAATTTTACGATAAAAAAAACACAACAGTTTTATGAATTTTTGAGATAAGATTGCTTAATGGAATCAAATACAAATATATCTGTTGATATACCAAACTATTCTGGACCACTTGAAACATTGCTTGATTTAGCAAAAAACCAAAAAGTCGATTTAAACCAAATATCCATTACGATTTTAGCAGAACACTTTTTGGAATATGTTAAAAAATCAAAAAATTTAGATTTAGCATTTGAATATTTAATAATGGCTACTTGGCTTGCGTATTTAAAATCAAAATTACTTTTACCCGAAGATGAAGATGATGATTTTAAAGCATCTGAAATAGCTAAAAAATTAAAATTACAACTGAAAAAACTTGAATTGATAAGACTATTGTCAGATCAATTGTTAAAAAAAGAAAGAATAGGGAGGGATATTTTTTATCGTGGCATGAAAGGTGGAATTAAGTCAATAAAAAATCCAGTCTATAAAGTTACTTTGTATGAATTATTGAAAGCCTATTCTAGTGTTAAGGTTCAATCGTTATACCAAAAAGTAAGTATACCTAAATTACCAGTCATGACTACACAAGAAGGCATTAAAGAGATTAAGGACAATATGGATTTAATTAATGAATGGAAAAATATACAGGAACTTATTCCTGAATCGATGAAGAAAACAAATAAATTTAAAAGAACTGGTTTTGCATCAATATTTGCAGCAAGCTTAGAACTCACAAAAGACGGGGTAATTAATTTGATGCAGAAGAGTCTTTTTGAAGATATTTTTATAAGAACAGCTAAACATACTCCGTTAAAATTAAAAGGAAAATGATCAAAGAAACTAAAAATAACAATATAATAAGTTTTCCTAAAAAAAAAACTAAACTCCATAGAGAGGTAGAGGCAATTATTTTTGCTGCTGAAGAACCTTTAGATATCGACACAATAGAAAAGAGAGTTGGAAGCAACAATAATATCAAAAAAATATTGGAAAATTTACAAGAAGAATACTCTACAAGAGGAATAAACTTAATTTGCAGTTCTAACAAATGGTCTTTTAGAACAGCAAATGATTTATCTAAATTAATGTCTTTACAAAAATCAACTCAAAAAAAACTTTCCAAGGCTACTATAGAAACACTATCTATAATAGTGTACCACCAACCTGTAACAAGATCTGAAATTGAGTCAATTCGTGGAGTAGCTTTTGCATCTAATACATTAGAAATCCTATTGGAACTTGACTGGGTTAGGCCAGCAGGTCGAAAGGACGTTCCTGGTAAACCAATTCAATATGCTACAACTGAAAAATTTTTAGAACATTTCAATATAGAAAAACTTTCAGATTTGCCAAGTGTAGACGAATTAAGTTCAGCAGGTTTAATTGATGACGACACACTAGATTCATCAATTTTTGGAACTGGAAAATTTTTTAAAGAACAGTCAAATGAAAAAAAAGATAATATATACGAAGATATTGATAAGGTAATAAAAGATCCAAGAAAAAAAGAAGAATAAAGATATTTATTTAATCATTTTTATTGTATATAATTTACTTATATGGGAATAAGTTTTTGGCAAATAGCAATTGTAGTCGTTCTAGTGGTCTTATTATTTGGAAGAGGTAAGATTTCTAGTTTAATGGGAGATGTTGCCAAGGGCATAAAAAGTTTTAAAAAAGGTATGTCCTCAGACGAGAAGGATCAATCTAAATCAGATACAGACAAAGATTCAAATTCACAAAGTTAGCAAATAATAATGCCACAAATTGGATGGTTTGAAATACTAATTATTGTGGTTGTAGCCATATTGGTCATAGGGCCAAAAGATTTTCCTAATGTTTTAAAAAAAATTGGTTCTTGGATAGGTTCAAGCAAAAAGTATTTTACCAATATTCAACAGGAAGTTACAAAATTGGAAGAGGATGTTGATGTAATATCCCCTGAAGAAAAATATAGAAAAACAGACAAAGAAAATAAAAATGAATGATAAATCTACGGAAGGTTCCTTTGTTTCTCATCTTACTGAATTAAGAAAAAGATTAATTCACTCTTTAGTTTTTATATTTATTATTTTTATCATTGGATATATTTTTGCTGAAAATATTTATAATTTTTTAGTTGAACCTTATGCAAAAGCCGTAAGAGACGATGGCGTTGATAGAAGACTTATTTTTACTGCTTTACATGAAACTTTTATTACTTAT
>MDSZ01048218.1_pt1 | contig 10260 bp, 11 predicted proteins | sample 811201 | NCBI WGS metagenome assembly MDSZ01 (sample SAMN05326647, study PRJNA326480) | marine metagenome | isolation source: seawater | place: Indian Ocean: North | collected 2010 | reverse complement strand
TATTATTAAAGCAAGTGTGACTGTACCTTGTGCAATTAAATTCATTAAAGGTCCAAGGCCTTGGTGAGCAATTAATGCGGCTTCAGAAAGTATAGACTTTGAAAGTTCAGCGCTATTTTTGTTTAAAAACCAGCTGTAAGGTTGTTTGAGATAAGTTTCCATCAACCGTTTTCCAATACTATAATCACGCAACATAATAAAGCGTAATTGGAAATAGGACGTAAGAGCTTTAACACTAAGAGAAAAAATAAGAAATACAAAAACTATAATGCCTAAAACAAAAATGAACTCATTGTTTGTATTAACACCAAAATTATTTGTTAAGTCGAATAGTTTATTTAAACCAGAATGGGTTTGAACTATACTTGGATTTGTTAATACAGCCATAAATGGCATTATTGAAGCAACACCAATCATGTCTGTAAGAGCCATAATCAATATTAGAATTAAAATTAAATTGGCTTTTTGTTTTTCCTTAGGTGATAAAAAAAATAATAGTTTTTTTAGTATTTGCATTAATTTATTATAAATCCCATATGTATCTTTATAATCTTATTCACAATATTTTAGTTAAAAAAAAACGATACTTTTGTTTGTGGTTGCATTAATTAAAGATATTTTCATTCACATAATTTTTTTATTAAGTCTAAAATAATTAATTTTTAAAAATTATTGTATTTAATATTAAATAATTTAACTATTATTATAATTTAAATAAAATTCATATAAATATTATTATAAATAACAACTCAATTTTTTTGAAAGTTTATTATGAAAAATACAAACAAAAAAAGAATAAATTTTTTAGTGACTATTGAAGCTAGAATGAATTCAGAAAGACTCCCTGGAAAAGTTTGTCTGAAATTTGAAAATTCTAAGACAGTGCTGGAAGTATTGATAGATAGAATAAAAAAATCTAAATATTCTAAAAAAATTTTAATTGCTACAACAAAAAGAAAAATTGATAATAAAATAGTTAATATTGCAAAACAAAAAAAAGTTTTAATTTTCAGAGGAAGTGAGAAAAATGTCTTAAATAGAATTTTTCATGCAACAAAAAACAAGCGTGAGAATTGTATTATACAATTGACTGGAGATAATCCATTTATAGATCCACTTGTAATTGATTATGTGGTGGACTTTTTCCTATCAAATTATCCGAAATATGATTATGTCACAAATAACAATATGTTTAATAGAAAGAAATCTATTCCACTTGGTATGATTGTGTCAGTTTTCAAAAAATTATCTCTTCAAAAAATAAATAGATTAGCTCATAAAAAAGAGCATTTTGAACATCCATCATTATTTTTTTATGAAGAAGGAAAAAAAATATTTAACATAAAAAATTTAAAAATGCCAAAAAAATGGTGCTCTAATTTAAATCCACGTCTTACATTAGACACGAAAGAAGATTACATTTTTTTAAAAAAAATTTATAAGGATCTCAAAAATGTTAAGGATTTTACACTAGTGGACATCTTAAAGTTCTTAAAAAATAATAAAAATTATCTAAAAATAAATACACATATAAAACAAAAAGTACCTAAAATTTTATGAATTAATCAAATTAAATCTTTAAATTTAATTAAAGTATCCTTTTGAATGTTTTTTTTAGCAATCTTACCAATAATTTTTTCTAAATGAAAAGGCTCAATACCAGTGCCTGGTCTTTTAAAATTTAAATCTTTCTTTGATATTTTTTTATCCTTCTTAATAAGATTATTTGCTACAATACTTCTTCTAGCAAAAATCCTAGACTTTTTTTCTGAATTAATTACCTTTTTTTTCATTTGACCTAATATGACTTTATTTAGTTTTAGAGAATTTCTCAGTTTTTTTAGATCTTTTTTATCAGCTGAATGATAGTGATCATTACCACTCAATTTTTTATTAAATGTAAAATGTTTCTCAACTAATACACATCCTAGATTAAAAGCAAGATTTGTTACAATCATATTTTTTGGTTCTGTATGGTCAGAGTAACCAATTTTAATTTTAGGAAAGTTGAGTTTTAAGTCGCTGATCATACCTAAATTTGCATCCTTGTCTTTTGTGGGATAACTAAGAATGCAATGAAGAAGCATAATTTTTTCTTTTGGTAATGATATCCAGGAGAAAGCTCTTTTAATTTCTTTCATACTTGATGCTCCAGTTGACAAAATAATAGGCTTATTAAATTTTGAAATATACTGAATAAACGGTTTATTTGTTATGTCAGATGAAGATATCTTAAAAACATCTAACAAGGAATTTAATTCTTTTGCGGCCTCAAAATCAAATGGTGTGCATAAAAAATCAATTTTTTTTTTTTTACAATGTGCTCTTAAAATTTTAAAGTTTTTAATATCAAACTTGTCATATTTTTTAAAAAGCTCAAATTGAGACTTGGTTTTTTCTTTTTTCAAATCCCAATAAGCTGGGGAATATATAGAGGCAAGTTTCTCAGCTTTATAATATTGAAATTTTATTCCATCAGCACCTCCAATTGCTGCTTCATCTATTAGTTTGATCGCGTTTACCATTGAACATTCATGATTAACTCCTGCCTCAGCTAAAATATATGGTTTTTTAAATTTATTACTAAATAATTTTTTAATATTTGACATTATTTTTTTTTTAAAAGCTTTTTAGAAAATTTTAAATCCATTTTTTTATTTTTTGTCATATTTTTGCTATGTTGCCTATATCTATAAAGTGGCAATTCTAATCTAGAAAGTTTAAATTGTTTTAAGAACCTTATCATAAGATCTTTATCTTCATGCAATAAAAATCTTTTATCGTACATTCCTAACTTAATTATTTGGTCAATTCTAAATATAATTCCACACCCTATTGGTTTTTCTAAACAATTAACTCTTTTTAAGATTTTTTCATTATCATCAACTAAATAATAATCAACAGCAACAGCATCCATATGTTTATTTAATTCAATAAAACTTAGTAAAAAACTTAAAAAATTTTCATTTACAAAATCATCTGCATCTACTCTTACAAAATAACGAGTCTTAATTTTTTTTATTCCAACATTTAATGAACCAGGTAGGCCAATTTGTTTTTTGTTTTTAATGTATAAAATTTGATTTTTATAATTATCAATAATTAAATCAGTGTTATCTGTACTTGCATCATCAATAACAATTACTTCGTAAAGTTTTTTTTCTAACTTCTGAGAAAGTAGAGATCTTAAACAACGACTTATGTATTGACCATAATTATGTGTGGTAACTAAAATTGTAACTAATGGTGACATGCTTAATTATATAAATTATAAACTAATTTAAATTAAAATTGTAATTTTACAGATAATTTTACGTCAGATACTACTGATTAAATTATTTTTCTCAAGTATATCAACAACATCATAAAGACTCCAAACAGGAGTATTTAAATTTTCAGCAATATCAACTAATGAATTTTCTCCATCACAAAGACTTAGTATATCCATCATTAATTTTACTTTTAAATCAGACTCTTTGGTTGATAATGTTGAGTAAAGGCCTCTCTTGCTCATTTGGGGCTCACACAAAAAAGATGCTTTGTATCTTTTGTTTCTTTCTATTGCTATAATCGCTTTCTTTAATACCCAATAACCTCCATCAAGGCCTGTGGGTGTAACAACTTTTTCTAAATTATCCAATGATGTGTGATATTCTGGATATGTTCCATACTTACTTCTTAAAATTGAGGCGATTGGTAAATCAACTCCAGGTGCACAATATTGACGTTCGTCACTCCCCCTATCAAGCCAACTATATTCCTTAAAATTTTTATCAGTCCATTTAAGAATATGCTTTGCTACCAAATCGCTTAAAGTATTACCGTTGCGTGAAGGTAAATAAGAATATGCTCTGTCGTCACCAACACATGATACATTAAATCCAGCTATAATTTTTTTTTTCATTTCTTTATAGTTCATGCTGAGATAAGCAATTGATCCAATTGTTTCAGGAATAAAAATAATTCTATAGCTATATTCGGTGTTATTAATTCCAAGCAACCATTTTGCAAGATATGTAACAACAGTTATTCCGGAAAGTTCATTGTTAGCCATTGATGGGTGGCATATATAAGTGCTTAAAAATATTTCTTTGTCACTTTTACCTTGAATTTCTAATTCTCCATAATCCATTTGACCATCAAATAAAGTTGAGTCTATTACAACCTCATAAGTTCCATTTACTAAAGTATTCAGTTGATCATATGTGATACAAAAACCCCACCTACTTTTATAATAGCTAGTAACATATGGAATTGCATTTGGTTGGTCAGGCAAGGTGTGCAGATGTTTTTTTAATTCTTCAAGTTCAATATTTCCTTTAAAGGGTACACTGTAACCAACTAGATGAAGATTGTTAATTGAATAATCACAAATCTTTTTTCCACTAGGATCTATGATATATGCTTCTTTAACTTTCCACTCCTTAGGAACAGTCCAATCAAAAACTTTTGTACCAGAAGGTATTGATTTAATATTTATATTTGGAATATATTTAGATATTACATCTAATGACTCTCTAACACCTTCTCCAGAAATACTCCTGTTTAAAGGCCATAATTTTTTTGCTAATTGATAAATTTCATCACCAATCATTCAAATATTTTTCATTAATAAGAGTTCAAGTATCATAAATTATATTTGAAATAAAGTATGCTTTTATATGTTTTTTGTAAAAGTAAATATAATTAAATTTGTATCTTTGAATATGATTATATTTTTATTAAATTTATAATAGTGTATGAATAAAAACTATAAGTAATTTGAAATGTATTAAATTAAAAATATTTAATAAATTAATTTAAATATGATTGAGACAGAAAAATTCACAAAAAATTTAAAAAACAATTTAAAAGAAATTGGGATTAAAAAAGGGGATTCAGTTTATCTTGGTATAAACTTAGGAGAAACATTTAAATTTTATAAGAGTTTAATATTACAAAATTCAAACTTAAACATAGTTAGAGAATTATGCTCCAAATTAATCTTAAAAACTTTATTAGAACACATCGGAAAAAAAGGAACAATTATTTGTCCTACTTTTTCGTTTAATTTTATTAATACTAAAATGTATAATATAAAAAAAACTAAAAGTGATTTAGGTTATTTTGAGAATTTTTTTTTAAATCAAAAAAATACTGTTAGAAGTTTTCATCCAATCTACTCAATTGCAGTTCTTGGAAAAAATAAAGAAATTATATGGCCCTGTGGTAAATTTAGTTTTGGTGTTAATAGTCCATTTGCAAACTTTATAAAATATAATGTTAAATTCTTAAATTTAGGAGTTAAATGGATAGAGACTTGTACTTACCTACATCATCTTGAGCATTTAAATGGTATTAATCATAGGTTCTACAAGCCAACTAAAGGTAAAATTGTTTTCAAAAAAAAATCAAATATTGATATATTTTATAATCCTGTAAGGTTTATGAATTTAAAATCTGAAAAGGCTGAGTATAAAATTGAAAAACATTTAAAAAAAAATAAAGTCTTAAAAGAAACTAACAATAAAATTTATTGTTCTTCCTTGAAAACAAAAGATATTCATGATTTAGGCTTAAAAATATTAAAAAAAAATCCTAGTTATTTTTTGACTAAAGATAGAAATGTATATATTGATAAAAATGATAAGTTAACTATAAAAAATTAATCATAGATAAATTTTAAATAATAAAATTTTAAATGTCTCTAAAAACTAAAAATCTAATTTCTGTCCCATGGTTCGAGTCAATTTTTGCAGATAAAATTTTAAAAAGTAAAAAAAATATAAAATCTGATCACAAGAGAAAAGCAAAGTTTTTTATAGATAACGGATACGTAATTATAAAAAGTGTTGTAAATGAAAAATTTATCCATTGTTTAGTTAATGATTTCAACAAAATAATAGAAAGTAATGAGTATAAAAAAAATCCCAAGTATTTCCACTATAACTCATCTCCAAGAGTTATAGAAGGCTGGAAGAAAAGTAAATTTATAAAAAAATTATGTTTTCAAAAAAAAGTTATTTCATTCTTAAATTTTGTTTATGGAAGAAAACCATTACCTGTTTCGACTATTAATTTTCTTAAAGGAACTGAACAACCTTTACATAGCGATTATATACATTTTGGAACTTTACCAGAATTGTACCTAGCTGGAGCATGGTTCGCATTAGAGGATGTTGATAATACGAATGGTCCTTTAATAGTTTCTCCAAAAAGCCACAAACTTGGGTCCATAGATTTCACTGATTTAAATCTTTCAATTCCCAAGACTACAACAGAATTAAAACAAAATTATACAATTTATGAAAATTATTTAAAAGAAATTATTAAAGAAAAAAAATTAAAAAAGAAAAAAATTCATTTAAAAAAGGGCGATGTATTAATTTGGTCAGCTAATTTATTACACGGTGGTAGCAAAATAATTATGAAAAGTAAAACAAGATTAAGCCAGGTTATTCATTACCATTTTGAAAACTTAAATAAAATCTATAATCCTTGCTTTTCAAGTAGATCTAATGCTATATTCGCTGACAGAGATATTAAATCTATCACTGTAAAATAAATGAAAATTTCAGAAAAAGAATTAAAAAAAATAATTTCTAAAGCCCTAAATGTTAAGCTAAGTTTAATAACTGATAATACAAATTCAGATAAAATGGAAGAATGGGACTCACTTGGACAATTATCAATAATAAGTTCTTTAGATAAAAAATTTAGTGGAAAAATTGATTTATCGAAAGCGAATAATTTAAACAGTTATAAAAATATAAAGAATTTTCTAAAAAAAAAATCAATTATGAAATAAATGGAATCATTTATATCTAAGATTGATTATGAAATACCTAAACTAAAAAATAATCTTAAAAAATTAAAAGATTTTGGTAAAATAGTAAAAAAGACTGGAATTTTTGAAACATTTAAGGTTAAACATGATAATTCAGTCATAGATTTAGCTTTAAAAATTTGTCTAAGAAACATAAGCTATCTTAAAAAATGTGATACAATTATATTTGTTACTCAAACGCCAAAATATTTACTACCATCTTGTTCCTCAATAATTCAGGGTAAATTAGGACTAAAACAAAACATTTTAACTTTTGATATAAACATGGGATGCTCAGGTTTTATACACGGATTGTCTGTTGCAACCAGTCTCATTAAATCAAAGCTATCAAAAAATATTGTTCTGATTTGTGCGGATACTTACAGTCATTATTTTACGAAAAACAATAAAAATAAATTCATATTTTCTGATGCTGCAAGTTTAACATTAATAAAAAGTAGAGAAAAAAAAAGTATAGGACCTTTTTTGTTTGGCACGGATGGTAATAATTTTGATAAAATTTTAATATCTAAAAATAAAGATAATAATCTTGAATTTTACATGTCAGGTTCAGATGTTTATTTATTTACACTGAATAAAATTCCTGCTCTTATTAACAAATATCAAAAAATAATAAAAAAAAAATTAGATGATTTTTTTATTTTCCATCAAGCAAGTAAATTAATATTGGAAAGTTTAAAAAATAAATTAAAAATAAAAGATAAAAATTTTATAATCGATCTTAAATATGGAAATACGACATCCTCTTCAATACCTATAGCTTTAAAAAGAGCCATGGATCAAAAAAGAATTAAAAGAAATCAAAGAGTTATAGTTTGTGGTTTTGGAGTAGGTCTGGCTTGGGGAGTAACATCAATAACATTATAAAAAATGAAAAATGTATACATAATTAATGGTATAAATTCAGAGTTAGCACAACTTTTTATAAAAAAGTTATCCAAAAAAGATAAAATAATTGGTTTTTATAGATCGTCCTATAAAGGTAAAACAAATAAAAATATACTAATAACAAAATCAATAAATAAATTAAATCATAATATAGAATATAAATTTAAGGGTAAAAAAAAACTAATTTTTATAAATTTTGCAGCAATAAGAGATGAAAACTTACTTATAAATTTAAATTTAAAAAAAATTAACCCAATAATAAATTCGAATATATTAACATCATTAAAAATTGCCAAACAAATCATTCCACTAATGATAAAATATAATTTTGGCAGATTCATATTTCTAAGCTCAAAAAAAGCTGAAAAAGGATCTGAAGGAAATATACTTTATTCTTTTTCTAAATCTGGACTGTTCGGGTTATCAAGATCTATAAGTAAAGAATATAGAAAATTCAATATAACATCAAATATAATTAGCTTAGGATATTTTAAATCTAAAATGTGGATTTCGTTAAACTCAAATGTTCAAAAAAAATTGTTAAAACAGACTTTATTTGGAAAGCTCGGAAATCCATCAGTATTATTTGACACAATTAAATTATTAGTTAAGCATCAATTCATCAATATGACAAAAATAGACTTGGATGGAGGCATGCTTGAGTAAAGATCATATAGTATATAGTTTAAACAACAAAAAAAAAGATCAAATAAAGTTATTATTAAATAAAGGGGTTTTTAAACCAACAGAAACTTCAAAATATTTGCTTGAAGCTGTAGTAAAAAATTTTCCAAAAAAAAAAGTCAATGTTTTAGATTTAGGTTGCGGTAATGGTATCCTAGGAATTTACCTACTTAAAAAATTTAAAAATATAATTAATATGACTTTTGCAGATATAAGCACAAAAGCTATTAAAAATGCAAAAGAAAATTGTATGCTAAATAAAATTCCTGAGAATAAAATTAGACTTCTTAAATCAAACGTTTTTAGCAATTTGGACTCAAATAAATTTGATGTCATAATAAATGATGTTTCAGGAATTAGTAGCAAAGTTGCAAAATTGAGCGATTGGTTTGTAAATGTTCCGTGTGAAAGTGGTGAAGATGGTGTGAAGTTAACATTGGATTTTCTTATTAAATTCAATCTTTATTTAAAACCAAATGGTTATGTATTTTTTCCAATTATATCATTATGTAATGAAAAAAAGGTTTTTAATTTTTTTAGAAGAAAAAAAATTATAAATAAAATTATATCAACTAATGATTGGCCAATACCAAAAAATATGTACAAGCACATCCTTACTTTGAAAAAATTAAAAAAAAATAAAAAAATTAATTATGAAGAAAAGTATGGCCTATTCATTGCAAATACGAAGATATTTCAAATAAAAATTTAAAAAAATAAAAATTTTATTTTTAAAATTACAAGTTATCTCTGAATTTAGATTTTATAAAAACTGTTATCGTTGATATAATTAACCCTAAAATAAAACTAATAATAGTATAACTTTGTGTAGATATTACAGGAGTGCTTGGTCCATTTAACCCATCGGCAATAGGATTATAATCAAAGCTCATGTCATCAATTTGATTTAGCAAATTATTTAATTCAGTTAAAATTTGAGATAAAACTTCTGTCCCTTTAAAAAATAACCCATCAATATCATTTTCGAAAGTATAAAGCTCATTTAAGGATTTTAAGGTATAAAACAATGTAGATGGTTCATTTCCTAATGTATCTGCATCAGCCATGGATTTTAAAATTGGTTTATCTAAATTTATTTTTTTTGCAATTTTATAATGATCATCATAAACAGCAATCGCATCACGAATAATTTTTTTTATATATGGTTTAAATATTTCTAACGTTTGTTGTTTTGTAAATAAAATATATTGGCTGAAGAATTCATGACCATCAATATAACTTGGATATTTTAGATAATATTTATTATTGTCCTTATTTTTTCTTGATGTTACAGATCCAATTTTGCCTTTAAAATATGTTTTTTTATCAATTTTTTTTTCTTTAAAATAGGACTTTAAGTCTTCAATATTATTATTTTGTTCAACAAAAAGCATCAAATTATCAAAAGATAATATTTTTGCTCTAAACTCATCATTAAATTCTGTAGATAATGTTGCTTGTGAAGAAAATATAAAAGGACTTAGGCTAAATAAGTGATTAGGAGCATATCTAATTGTAAATTCTGATTTAAATATTTTTGTCTTAAAAGTACCATATATATACCCAATGATAGCAATGATAAGTGTTATAGAAATAATCAAAATCTTCTCTTTCCAAATAAGATTTATTAATTCTAAAATGTCTATTTCATCGTCTCTTGAAGATTTATTGTTGGATTTCATAAATAGATTTGTAATTTTTCTTTTAAATATTTGAAGCAAAACTTAGTTTATCTAATTAATAATTAAAAATTATTTGTTTTCAAAATTTTTTTCAGTGCATAAATCAAGCCAATTGAGCTATTAGTACTGGTCAGCTGCACACATTACTGCGCTTCCACACCCAGCCTATCAACGTGGTGG
>MDSZ01010139.1_pt1 | contig 10260 bp, 10 predicted proteins | sample 811201 | NCBI WGS metagenome assembly MDSZ01 (sample SAMN05326647, study PRJNA326480) | marine metagenome | isolation source: seawater | place: Indian Ocean: North | collected 2010 | reverse complement strand
TGATGCAGCTGGTGCCTTTAAGGAACTTGAAGTTTCTGGTGGTACTTTTGTAACAGTAGGTGCGCTATAATATTATTTACTAAATATTAACTCTAAAACCCAGCATATAAGCTGGGTTTTTTTATTTCTACAAAACTCTTATAAAATAATTAAAAATTATACAAAATTTTTATCATTAAATATTATTTTTAGTTCGTTTCTATTAATATATAACAATAAAAATGAATGACATAGTTTGTGTTTTAAAAAATATTAGCAAAACTTTTGGCGGAGAAATATACGCGTGCAAAAATATAAACTTAAATTTAAGAAGTGGAGAGGTGGTTGGTCTAGTTGGAGAAAATGGAGCAGGTAAAAGCACTGTGGTTAAATGCTTGTATGGATTTCATTCTCCCAGTTCAGGCAATATAATAATTTCAAATAAAGAAGTTTTCTTTAAATCCCCTAAAGACTCAGAACAACATGGAATATTTTTTATACCTCAAGAATTAGATCTATTTCCTGAACTAACTATTATTGAAAATTTATTTATCGGTAAGAAAATACCTAAAAACTGGATAGGAAATTTTAATTGGAAAAAAATGGAAAAAAAAGCAGATGAAATTTTTAAAAAACTAGGAGTCTCTTTTGATTATTATATGCCATTAAAATTATTATCAGCTGCAAATGCAAAATTAGTAGAAATTGCGAGAGCTTTAATTAATGAAGCCAAAATAATTATAATGGATGAACCTACTGCCGCACTCACACAAAAAGAAGTAAAAAAAATATATCAAATTATTAACAATCTTAAAAAAAATCAGGTCTCTTTTATTTATATTTCACATAGGTTAGATGAAATTTTTGAATTAGCAGATAATATAACTGTTTTAAGAGATGGAGAATTAATTATATCTGATAAAAAAGAAAAATTTACTAAGTCATCACTAGTTCAATATATGGTGGGAAGACCATTAGAACAAATTTTCTATAGAAGTAAAAATCAAATTGGTAATAAAATACTAGAAGTTAAAGACTTATCTCATAAAAATGAATTTAAAGATGTAAATCTAGAATTAAAAGAGGGTGAAATAGTAGGCTTAGCAGGCTTAATTGGTGCTGGAAGATCAGAGTTAGCACAAACAATATTTGGCTTACGAAAAAATACTTCAGGTGAAATCTATATTTATGAAAAAAAAATAAATATTAACTCTGTCAAGGACGCTATAAAATTTGGAATTGCATACTTGCCAGAGGAAAGAAGATCACAGGGATTAATATTACCTTTTACAATAATTTGGAATATGACTTTCTCTAGTATTAAAAACTTCTCAACTTTAGGATACATAAATAATAAAGATGAGTTAAATTTTGTAAAAAAATCCTCAGAAAAATTCACTATTAAAGGTGCAAAAATTTCTTCACCGGTAAGTCAGTTATCTGGTGGTAATCAACAAAAAGTGTTAGTTGCTAAGACAATTGCTACTAACCCAAAAATAATAATATTAGATGAGCCAACTAGAGGAGTAGATGTTGGTGCAAAAGCTGAAATCTATAAAATTATTGATGATTTAGCAAATCAAGGAAATGCAATTTTACTTATATCTTCGGAATTAAATGAAGTGTTATCAATGTCAGATAGAATTTATGTAATGCATGAAGGAAAAATAAAAGGTCAATATAATAAAAATGAGTTTAATGCAGAAAAAATAGCAGCAGTTTCAGCAGGTATAATTTAAAAATGAAAAATAATTATAATGACATATTATTTAAATTTTTTTCTAGATCAGAAACACCTGTATTATTATTTTTAATTTTTTTAACTATTATAATATCTTTTTTTACCCCTAATTTTTTAACTCTAGGAAACCTAAAAGGTATTTTAGAACAAGTAGTTGTAATATCTATAATAGCCCTAGCAGTAAATCAGGTTATTTATAGTGCTGAAATAGATATTTCCACAGGATCTCTTTTAGCTGTTTGTGCATTTGTATATGGTTTTGTAGCTATGGAAACAGGTGGTTCATGGTTTGCTTTGATTGCATCTTTATTGTGTGGTTTTACGTTTGGTTTATTTAATGGTTTCTTATCAACATATGGTAAAGTTCCCTCAATTATTGTAACTCTAGGAATGCTGTTCATATTAAGAGGTGGGTTACTGCTATCAAATCCGGGTACAGTACTAAATTTAGTTGAGCCTATGCGTTTTTTTGGAATGGGAACTTTTTTTGGATTACCTGTATCTGTAATCTGTCTAATTGTAGTAATGTTAATATATCATTATTTAAGCTATAGTACACAATGGGGTAGAAATATTATAGCTATAGGTGGAAATCCTAGAGCAGCCGAAAACATAGGCTTACCTAAAAATAAAATTATAATGTTATCTTTTATTGGTAGTGGGACTATGTGTGGTTTTGCTGCTGCAGTTTATTTAGGTCAAGCTGGTCAAATTCAAGCTACAGCAGCGACTGGTTTTGAACTTAAAGTAATAGCTGCCGTTGTTTTAGGAGGCACAAGTATTGCTGGAGGCAGAGGTTCAAACTTTTCTCCAGTAATAGGAGCTTTGTTAGTTGGAATAATTCTTAATGCATTAACACTAAATAGAGTACCTGCTTACTATGAATTATTAGTTTTAGGATTATTAATTTTATTTGCAGTTTCGTTTGATGGCTTTAGAAGAAAGATATTAGAAAATGAGGTTTAAATAATGATGAGAAAACTGAATTTTTACAATCTAAATAGAACTCAAGTTTTAGGAATAATATTTTTAATTCAAATGATTATTCAAAGCATTTTTATACCTTACTACTTTTCAATATACGGTTTTTTTGATGCTTCAAGAGCATTTGTTGAAATTGGAATAATATCATTAGGAATGACATTAGTTATTATTTCAGGTGGAATTGATTTATCAGTTGGAGCATTGTTGGCCTTAGTATCAGTAGTTATTGGATTTAGTTTTGATGCTGGTTTTCCAATGTGGGTAGCAATAATATTAGGTATTCTAGCAGGAACATTAGGAGGAGCTTTTAATGGAATAGTAATTGCTTTTTTTAGGGTGCATCCTTTGGTTGTTACTTTAGGAACTTTTGCTCTTTTTAGAGGTATAGCTTTTGCAATTTCAAAAGGTGGGGCTATATCAAAATTTCCTGAATGGTTCGGATTTTTAGGACAAAGCTATCTGTTCGGGTATATTCCGGCTCAACTTTTTTTATTTGTTATTTTGTCAATAATTTTTTGGCTAATTTTGTCTAAAACATCATTAGGTAGATATATTTATGCAATTGGAAATAATGTCAAAACAACAACTTTTTCTGGAGTGTCAGTAGGTAAAGTTCAAATATATATCTATACATTAACAGGCTTTTTAGTTGGAGTTGCGGGCACAATCCATACATCAAGAATATTTACTGCAAGAGGAAATGCTGGATTTGAATTAGAGTTAGCTTGTATCGCTGCAGTAGTTCTTGGAGGTGCAAGAATTACTGGTGGATCTGGAACTATTGTAGGGACAATTTTAGGGGTATTAATATTAAATTATTTAAAAGATGGATTTTTGTTTTATGGTTTAAGAAGTGACTGGGGGCTAGTAATTATTGGAGTGGTATTAATAACAGGTGTATTTATAAATGAGTTTTTTCGCAAAAAATAAACGTTTTTTGTACCTAAAAATTACATATATTTTTTTGTATTGTTAACTAATTTATTTTTTTTAGGTTGATTAGTATGATTGACAATTAGGGAGGTAATGTATGATCAATTTAAAATCTAGATTAACTTTTGTTAAAAATTTAGTCTTAGTAGTTTTAGCATCTTTTCTTTTCATTTCATCAGCAAATGCAATCACTATTGGTTTAATGCCAAAATTTACAAGTGATCCTTATTTTGTTGCTGCTAATGAAGGCGCACAAGAAGCAGCAAAAGAACTGGGTATAACAGTTGAATTTAATGGACCAGTGAATGCAGACGTTTCAGCTCAAGTTGATATAGTTGAAAAATGGATTAGAAGAAATGTTGATGCTATAGCAGTTTCAGCTAACGATCCTGATGCTCTGGCACCCGTGATGAAAAAAGCACAGGCTGCTGGAATAAAAACTTCAACATGGGATGCTGATGTGAATGGTGGAAGAGATGTTTTTTTAAACCAAGCAACATTTGCAGGTTTAGGAGCAACATTTGTTGAAATGGCTGTTAGAGCTGCCGGTACTTCAGAAGGTGATTTCTTGATTGTAACAGCAGTTTTGACCGCTCCAAATCAAAATCGTTGGATTGATGAACTTAAAAAATATGCAGCTGAAAAATATCCAGGTATGAATTTTCCTGCTATTCTTCCAGGAGATGAAGATTTTGAAAAAAGTAAAAATGTTACATTTAATTATCTTCAAGCAAATCCAAACACTGCAGGTGTAATATGTGTTACAGGTGTAGCAACACCAGGAGCAGTTGAGGCTGTTAAGCAGCTTGACATGGTTGGAAAAGTTGGAGTCACTGGACTAGGCGTTCCAAGTCTTATAAGACCATTCTTAAAGGATGGGTCTTTAAAAGAAGCAGCATTATGGAATCCTATAGATATTGGTTATGGTGCTACTTATATAGCTCATGCCCAAGTTACAGGGACTCTTGATAAAGCTTCTGGAGAAGTTGATGCAGGTCGATTAGGGACATTAAAATTCATTGGACCTGATACAGTGCTTTTAGGTGAACCATATATTTTTACTAAAGATAATGTAGATTTATTCAGTTTTTAAATAAATCTTTTATTTAAAATAGGCCGATATTGATATCGGCCTATTGTAAATTTTTATAAATATTAATGCAAAAATCATTATTAAAGAACTTTGGAAGAAGAATTAGAGTTGGTTTTGTTGGAGGTGGGACAGACTCTGTAATAGGCAATACTCATTTAGCAGCAATGAGAATGGATGGTAAATATGAATTGGTTGCTGGAGTAATGTCAATAAACAAAAAAATTTCAAAATTATCAGCCATAAAACAGTTAATTCACAAAGATAGAATATATGAAAATTATATCGAAATGGCTCACAAAGAGTCCTTTCGAAAGGATAAAATTGATGTTGTAGTAATTTTAACACCTCCTGATTCACATATAAAAATCGCAATTGAATTTTTAAAAAAAAATATAGATATCATTTGTGAAAAACCACTTAGTACAAATTTGAACGACGCTTTAAAATTAGAAAAAATCCTAAATAAATCAAATAACTTTTTCATCTTAAATCATTGTTACACAGCATACCCGTTGGTAAGAGAAGCAAGAGAGTTGATAAAAAAAAATACAATAGGTAAAATTTTATTAGTAGAAAGTGAGTTATGTGCTGGAATTCCTGATGATCCAAAAGACAAAAACAATAAATCCACACAGCATTTTAGATTTAAAAAGTCGATGGGCAAAGGTATTATTTTAGGGGAAGTAGGATCTCATCCATTAAGTTTAGTTTCTTATATAACTGGTTTAAAAATTAAGAAAATATCATCCTATCTTGAAACAATATCAAAAAATCGTAAAGTTTTTGATAATGGATATATAAATATAAAATACAACAAACAAGCGATAGGAAGAATGTGGGTTAGCTATATTGCTCAAGGTAATGATCATGGATTATCTTTTAAGATACATGGAGAAAAAGGAGCCCTTATATGGTTTCAAGAAGAGCCAAATAAACTAATTCTAAAGAAAAATAATTCTCCTATAAAAATATTTAAACCAGCTCATAATTCTCTTCATGAAATTAGCCAGTTATCATCTAGGCTCAGACCTGGGCATCCAGAGGGTTTAATATCTGCTTTTGCAAATTTATACAGTGAGTTTGCTGAAGCTATTTTTGCTAAGAAATTAAATAAAGATAACTACAGAGACTACTTAAATAACTTGCCAAGTATTAATGAAGGTATAGAAGTTTTAAAAGCAATTAAAGTATCTTTAAAATCTAATGAAAATAATGGTAAATGGACTAGTTTTTAAATAGAAATTAATCAAATATGCAATTAAAAAATAAAATAGTTTTCATTACTGGTGCTAATGCAGGAATAGGAGCAGCTATTGTTAATATATTAGAAAAAGAAAAATATACAATTATTGCTACTTCAAGAAAGATAAGTAAAAAAAATAAAAAAAAATATTTTTTATTATAATTTAGATGTGACTAATGAGAACCAGTGGCAGGAATTAATCAAGAACATAAAATCAAAATTTGGCAAATTAGATATTTTAATTAATAACGCAGGAATTAGAGAAAGTGGTAATTTACAAAACACGTCACTTGAACAATGGGAAAATATTATCAATACAAATCTTACAAGCATATTTTTAGGATGTAAATATGCATTACCTCTTTTAAAAAAAGGAAGAAATGCATCTATAGTCAACCTTACTTCAATTTCAGGCATTAGAGGGATTAAAAATATGATTGCCTATTCTGCTTCAAAAGGTGCTATTGTATCTTTTACATCTTCATTGGCTTTAGATTTAGCAAAATATGGAATAAGAGTTAATGCGATCGCCCCTGGAGCAGTAGATACTAAAATGGTATGGTCTTTAAAAAAAGAAATTAAATCTGAAAAAAAATTTAATAATAGAATTCAAGAAACTCACCCGCTTGGTAGAATAGCTAAACCTAATGAAATTGCAAATGTAGCGATCTTTCTTGCAAGTGAAAAATCATCTTTTATGACTGGTATAACAGTGCCAGTTGATGGTGGAAGAAGTATACGTTAAATTGTAATTTAAAATACTTTTTTGATATTGACAATTTTTCCTTTTTTAGCCGACTCTAATAAAGCTGTTATTGCTAAAATATTTTTTTTACTATCATCCAAAGATATAATTTCTCTTGTTTTGTACAGAATTGTTTTTGAAAATAAATCTACCTCATTAAAATAAGCATTGTCGTTAAATGATTTAGAAAAAAATTTCTTTTTTATTTCATCTCCAAATGTAGATTTCTCATTTTTAATTTTTTTTTCTTTTACAATATTTACAAAACCTGTTTCTTCATGATTGCAATAAGGTTGAGTAATTTTAACTGCGCCTTTACTGCCAACTATATTAATTTCTTCAAATGGAAATGATCTAAAACTTGAAAAAAAATGCATTTCGACTCCTCCGTCAAAAACAATATAACCTGATAAACTTGCATCAACTTTACTATCTCCCAATGTATGAATTTTTTTTGCAAAAACATTTCTGGGTTCTTTTTGTAAAACATATCTCGCAAAACTTATACAATAAGATCCTAAATCCCAAAGAGAGCCACCCCCATTTTTATATTTAAATCTTATATCATTCAAATTTTGCATATTTATTGAAAAAATAGCGGAAATATATCTAGTTGCACCTATGTTATTACTTTCTAATAATTTTTTTATATACATAGTTTGAGGGTGGAAGCGCATCATAGTGGCTTCTTGAACAATTACACCATATTTTGATACTAATTTTTTAATTTTATTAATTTCATTAATCGTAATTGTTATTGGTTTTTCGCAAAAAACATGTTTTTTTTGTTTAACAGCTTCACAGATCCATTTAGCATGTAAATGATTAGGGGTTGAGATATAAATAATATCAATATTATCATCTTTGATTAATTCATCATAAGATTTATAATATTTAGGAATTTTTCTTATTTCAGCATAATTTTTAATTTTTTTATTTTGGTTGCTAGCAACAGCATATAAATTTGCATATTTTGATTTTTTTATTGCAGGAATGATTTTATCATTAATTCTTGCAGTACTAAGTAACCCCCAATTTAATTTTTTAATCATTTTTCACTTGGAATCAAATTAGACCAAATAACAGTATAAGGATGAGAGCTTAATTCAATAATATTACCCCACGGATCTTCACAATAGCAAATTTTATACGGTTTATTTTTGAATAAATTCCAAATTTTGCTTTTTTGTTTACCACCAGTTGAAGATATTTTTTTGCATGTTTCTTCAATATTTTTAATAGTAAAAGAAATATGAAAAATTCCAGTTTTCCAAAATTGAAAATTTTCTTTAGGACTCACATTTTTTGGATTAACAAATTCAAAAAGCTCAACACCAACACCATCAGCTGTACACATATGAACAATTTTAAATGTTTTAAAATTATTTTCAAAAACATCATTTGCAATTTCGTCCGTATCTGCATTCACTTCCATTACTTCTGAAATTTGAAAGATATTAAATGTAGCTTTATACCAATGAATTGCATCATGAATGGATGGAACTGAAATACCTATATGGTTTACTGAAGTCGTCATAAACTTATTATAAACCACAAAAAATCTATAATTTCTTTAAATATTTATACTAAATTATTATGTACATTTTTTTTATTCATTTTTTTTTGATTTGTTATATTCTTAATCATTAAGAGGTAATAAAAATGAAAATAGGTGTTTTGTCTAAAATATGGGACGATCATTTTATAAGAGCTGGTTTAGGAATTAAAGAAGCAGCAAAAGAATTAGGTATATCAGTTGAGTACGATGGACCTAGTAGACCAGATTCAGTTAGACAAAAAGATATACTTGAAAAATGGCTCAGGAAAGGAGTCAATGCAATAGTTGTTTCTGCAAACGACCCCGATACTCTTGTACCTATAATGAAAAAAGCTCAACTTCAAGGTATTAAAACTTCAACTTGGGATTCTGATATTAGTAATGGGAGAGAGTATTTTTTAAATCAAACATCTAATCAAAGTATGGGTAAATGTTTAGTTGATATGATGACTCACTCACTTGATAATTCTGATGGAAACTATTTAGTTATAACATCATCATTAGATGCACCTAATCAAAGCCAGTGGTTGAAAGAAATGAAAAATTATTCTAAAAAAAAATATCCAAAAATAATATATAAAGATATTATAGAATGTAATGAAGGTGCAGAATGTGCAGAAAAATTAACCCATAATTATTTATTAAATAATTCTAATACTAAGGGAATATTTTGTTTAACTGGAAACTCAACTCCTGGGGTTCTTAAAGCAATTAAAATATTAGACTTAGTTGATAAAATTCCTGTGACAGGAATTGGTGTACAACCCAACATAAACACATTTTTAAAAGAAGGATCAGTAAAACAAGTAGCTTTGTGGAATCCTGAAGATTTAGGTTACGGAGCAGTATATTTAGCTAAATCACAAATTGATGGAAAAATATACAAATATAAGGAACATGTAGAACTTGGAAGGTTAGGTAAATTAAAAATCGAATCAAATAATACAATTATTTTAGGAGATCCACGCATCATAACTTTTAATCGAGATACCAGGAATTTTGTAAATTATATTGATTATAAACTTAATGAAATTTCTAATTTTGATGAGGTAAATAAATATTTTTTACAATCAGCAACTCATCGTATAATTTCTTTAATTGTTATGAAGTATTTCTATGAAGATCGAGACCTATCAAAACATAACCTATTAGAAAAAGTTGATTATTATTCAAAAAATCTCAATAGTAAAACTATAACCACTGAAGCAAAATATGTTGATAATGCTATTCATAAAGGTTTTTTAATTAATACAACTAGTTTATCTGATCAGCGAAAAACTTTAATTAAGCCATCAGAAAAAATGATTAATTCCCTTGAACTAAATTTTGAGGAACGTTCCTCATGGTTTAAAAATAAATACATAAAAAACAGTACCAAAAAAAATTCTTAAATAATTTAGTTCTAAAAACCCATTTTTTGCTGAGTTTTTTTATAAATTTAAAAAAAATTAAACTAAAAAATAGCTTAAAACTTGATTAATCTAGAAGTTAGTAATTTTTATGAATGCCTTACCTTTTCTGGAATAATACCTCTTGGACGGTATCGTAATATTAGTAGCAACACCATTCCCATTAATAAATACCTAAAATAAGGTACACTATCTAGCAAGTGTAATCGAATAGCATTCTGAGGGTCCAAACCAGATGTAAATATTTCGATTAAAAAGGTTGTTAGTGGTGCCACTTCAATCCAGGCAAACCAAATAACAAAGCCACCAAAAATAGCTCCAAGGTTGTTTCCACTCCCACCAACAATAACCATTATCCAAATAATAAACGTAAAACGAAGTGGTCTATAACCTGAGGGAGTAAATAAGCCATCTAAAGTAACAAGCATGGCACCTGCTACACCTACAATTGCAGCTCCAATGACAAAAATAATTAAGTGTTGCTTCACAATATCTTTACCCATGGCATTTGCAGATACTTCATTATCACGAATAGCTCGCATCATACGCCCCCAAGGAGATATCTGTGCTTTGTT
>MDSZ01259220.1_pt1 | contig 10261 bp, 6 predicted proteins | sample 811201 | NCBI WGS metagenome assembly MDSZ01 (sample SAMN05326647, study PRJNA326480) | marine metagenome | isolation source: seawater | place: Indian Ocean: North | collected 2010 | reverse complement strand
CCAAGGGGAATGTGGATCTGGTCTTTATTGGCGACTCAATCACTCAAGGTTGGGAAGGTCGCGGCAAAAAAATATGGGCTAAACATTATGGCAAACGCAATGCAGTTAACCTCGGCATAGGTGGAGACCGAACTCAACATGTCATCTGGCGTCTGGATAATGGAAACCTTAAAGATATCACCCCTAAAGCTGCGGTCATTATGATCGGCACAAATAATTCAGGTAATAACACCTCCAAGGAAATCGCTGATGGTGTCGCTGCCATTGTTAAACAAATTAGAACCAAATCCCCAAAGACCAAAATTCTCCTACTCGGTGTTTTTCCTCGAGGAAGCAACCCCACTGACAAACGTCGTCAAGTCAATGAAGGTGCCAATAAGCTTTTCAGTAAACTCAATGATGGAAAGCACGTCCACTATCTGGACATCGGCCCCAAGTTCCTGCAAAAGGACGGTACGTTGACCAAAGAAATCATGCCCGACCTGCTTCACTTAAGCGAAAAGGGCTACACGATTTGGGCTGAGTCGATTGAAGCCAAACTGGCTAATCTCCTATACGAATAATACTATCACAACCTCATAGGCGCGTGAGAAAAATGCGGTTCGATCTGCTTTCAGTAATAATATTGCCACTGATCCTTTGTGGTTTTTTCGTTAAAAAAGCATGGGCAGAGGAGCAGAGCAAACCAACAAATATTATACCTTTCGGTGAATACGGAAAATTCAAGATGCTGTACGATTGCCGGCAACGTCCACAGTCGGTTCTCCTAAACGATAGACTCTATATCGTATACAACGGAGATGCGAAGCCCTCCGGAAATGGCAAGGGTAAAGCCTACCCACTACTGATCACGTATAACCCAAAGGATCGAAGCTTCTCCAAGCCGGTCCGACTGGGACAAAAGAGCAGCACTGACCATCATTACAGCCCGATCATCTGGGCAGATGAAGATGACTTCCTGCACGTTCTATTTGGATGCCACAGAACTCCAGGCACCCATCTTATTTCAGATCATCCCATGCAAAAGAAGACTTCTAATATAATCTGGAAAAAAATGCCCCAGATCGCGCCGAAGCTTTCCTATCCCACCGTCTACCGAATTCGTGATAACAAGGAGATGATCTATTACCGAACCGATGGTCATACCAGTTCCTGGACCTACCGGATCACTGGGGACAATGGCAAAACCTGGAAAGGGCCTATAAAGGATGTCACCGACCTGGATAGCAAAAGAAAATTGGACTGGTCTTCCTACCATACAAAACTCCCGAGCAAAGACGGCAAACACTTGCACGTGGTGTACACCGATTATGATGACAACAAAAATTCACCAAAAGAAGAGAGGTTTTACAATCCGCGTTATGACCGATTAGTGTCCAATGAATGGAAGTATAATCTCTCCTATGTGAAGATTGATCTACAGACGCAGGTTGTCCGCAATGCTGCAGGAGATATCCTAAAGACACCCATTGATTTGGATTACTCAAAGGCAAACTGCCAGATTTGGGACACGAAATGGCGCGGAGCCGGCATACCACCGGTAATTTCTCTGAACGAATATGATGAACCCACTTTTCTACATGTTCTTTCCGAAGATAACATCAAATCCCACCGCTACTACTATGTGCGACGCGAAAAAGGGAAAGGGAAATGGAAACAAACGCCTATTTGCAATTCAAACCATCAATGGAATAGCTCTTACCTCGCCAGAGATAAAAAAGGTGTTCTTCATGCCTATGTCATTGCCGGGGAAGACTACCTGGAAGGCGGCTATATGGACCGGCATGGTGGCGGTCGCATTGAGGAATGGATTTCACAGGATAAGGGTAATAGCTGGAAAAAATTCCGTGATCTGATGGCCGATCAAAAAGATTATGCTGGTTGGCGATTCAACAATATCCAACCGGTCCTCCGACCCGATGGAAGCATCGTGGAAGGCATGCTGCTCTTCTACGGCTGGAAGGATAAGGATGCTCCTGAAGCAAGAGCCTTCCTGCTGCACGAATAGCCGTGATCTTTCCCACTGTTGCCTTTTGGGCTACAACCGATACAATCACGCTCAAGCCAAAGCCATGAAAAGACTCATCGCATTACTCACGATCATCCTAACCTTTAATCTTTTAGCCGCTCCCAAGGGTCAGCTCACCTACGAAACACCTGAGGCAGCCGCAAAAGATCCCGACTTCGCCATTCAGGGCGAATACACCGGTGAAGGCGTGGATGGATCAGGAGAAAACCATCAACTCGGCCTGCAAATCGTTGCGCTTGGTGAAGGTACGTTTCAAGCCACCGCTTTCAAAGGTGGCCTTCCAGGAACTGGATGGGATAAAGAAACCAAATGGGTTTATTCAGGTAAACGCAAAGGAAAAAGTGCCGCGACCTTTAGTAATGATGAACTTCCCATCGTATTGAAATACAATAACGGCAAAGTAATTGCCTCCAAGGGGGATCAGCAGGTGGGGTCCTTCACCAGAAAAACCCGCAAATCTAAAACCATCGGACTGAAGGCACCCAAGGGAGCCAAGATTCTCTTTAACGGGAAGGATAATGGCTCGCTCGATAAACTGCAAATCACCGATAACGGCTTGATGAAGGAAGGTGCCATCACCAAGGACAAGTTTCAGAGCTTCAAATTACACGTGGAGTTTCGCTTGCCCTTCAAGCCCACTGCCCGCGGTCAGGCCCGCGGTAATAGCGGACTCTACCTTCAGCGCCGTTACGAGCTGCAGGTGCTCGATTCCTTCGGCATCGAGATGACACCGGCCAAGAATGATTGCGGCTGTCTCTACAAGCAGAAGTATCCTGATGTAAATGCCTGTTTCCCTCCCCTTACCTGGCAAACCTATGACGTGGAATTCACCGCCGCCAAATTTGACAATGCCGGTAAAAGGACTGCGCCAGCCCGCATCACTGCCCACCTCAATGGAATTCTCATCCATGATGATTACGCATTAAAAAACAAGACCGGTGCCGGTCAAAAGGAAGGAGCTGCCCCCGGCCCCATATGGTTTCAGAACCACAGCAATCCCGTGCGCTACCGCAACGTGTGGATTCAGGAAAAGTAACCCTAAAGCACGATGCGATTTCTAGTCATATTATATGCGGCAGCTACACTTTCTGCCGCACCCCTAAAAATTAATATTGGCACCCTTCCCGGCCTGCAATACGACATTCCCCGCTTTGAAGTGCAGCCCGAGCAGAAGGTGATCCTTACCTTCAAGAATACTGACGAAATGGCCCATAACCTTGCCATTGTTGCACCAGGCAAACGATTAGAGATCGTACAAGCAGCTCTCACTTTGCCTCCAGATTCCAACTACATCCCCAAGAGCAAATCCGTTCTTTGGCATACAAAAGTCCTTAAGCCGGATGAAAGCGCAGTGCTAACCTTTAAAGCGCCTGGGGAAAAAGGAATATACCCCTATGTATGCACTTTCCCCGGCCATGGCCTCATCATGTATGGTGCAATGTATGTGGGCATCAAAATGCCCAATATTGCCCAGGATGACAACGTTTCACCCATGGCCCGTGCTCAGAGCAGCAATAAAAATCTTCACGCCTGGCCTCATCGTCGACCGCTGATGTACCGCATCTTCATGCCTGACGCCTCCCCCGCAGCCATTGCTGTAGCACTGCCACACGGTGTCTCCTACTGCTGGGATGCCGGCACTTGTCATCTGCGGTATGCATGGATAGGAGGCTTTGTTGACCCTATGCCCGTCTGGAAGGCAAACGGAAATGGCTTGGCCAAAATAATCGGAACCAAGTTCTGGACTGGCTCAAAGAATTTCCCGTTCCACAAAAATACCCCATCTGATTTTAAACCTCAGTTTCAAGGCTACCGCAAAATCGATGGCCATCCCGAGTTCCACTACACTATTGGTGACATTGATATTTACGAACGCAGCACTGCTCTGCCCTCGGGCATGGGGTTGACTCGTCATTTTCGAATCCCAAATATCACTTATCCCCTACACATCACGATCGCCTCGGTAAACACAAAAGTCTCGAAGGGGAAAATCAATCAAGGAGTCGTCACTTTGACCAGTGAAGAAGCCAAAAGTTTTACCATTACCCATAGCCACACCCAAGGGAAATGAAACGTACAATTTTACTACTCTTCCTAATCGCAACCCTTTCCATTCGCGGAGCCGGCATCAATGACTATTACAAGATTGAGAATATCCCCGCCCCCAAGGGACTGGATGTGCAAATTGGCGGCCTGACTTTCCTGCCCGATGGCCGGCTGGCCGCTTGCTTCCACCGGGGCGAGGTCTATACGTACAACCCAAAGATAAAAATATGGAAACTCTTTGCTGACGGACTGCACGAGCCACTAGGGATAATCGCCGAGGATAACCACACACTGGTCGTTATGCAGCGCCCTGAGCTAACGCGCCTGCGTGACACCGACGGCGATGGCGAGGCTGATCATTACCAGACTATAAGCGATGACTTTGGCATGACCGGCAATTACCACGAATTTTCCTTTGGCCCCACCCGTGACAAGAAGGGAAACTATTACATCGGCCTCAACCTCGCATCCAGCGGAGCGAGCATCCGGCCTGAGATCCGCGGTGAATTCCGGCATTACGGCATTTCGCGTGAACAGTTCTATAAGAACCATAAAGCCGGCTCTGGGCGCATGTATTCAGCTACGCCTTACCGGGGATGGATCATAAAAATCACACCCCAACAGAAAACCATTCCTTTTGCGTCGGGCTTTCGCTCCCCCAACGGGGTCAATTTTGATATGCAGGGAAGACTGTGGGCCACAGACAATCAGGGAGATTGGTTGGGAACCAGTAAACTGTTTCATGTAAAGGAAGGTAACTTTTATGGACACCCTGCCAGCCTTGTGTGGACCAAGGAATGGGAAAAAGGACGCAATCCACTCAAGGTGCCCCCGGCTGAATTTGATGAAAAGCGCACGCGAGCCGCGGTGCTTTTCCCTCAGGGGAGCATGGCCAACAGTCCCACTCAAATGCTTTCTGATACCACAAAGGGAAAATTCGGCCCCTTTGTTGGGCAACTGCTGGTGGGTGAAATGAACCGACCACGCATTATGCGAATCCTCGTTGATGAAGTAGCTGACGTAACCCAAGGTGCCTGCCTGCCCTTTATTGATAATGGCGGACTGCGCCGGGGCATGCACCGTTTTGCTTTTGCTCCGGATGGAAGCCTGTGGGTTGGTCAAACCCATCTTTCATGGGTCGGAGCTAATGGCATACAACGAATTAGCTGGACAGGGAAAATGCCTATGAGCGTTTTGGCCATGAACCTGACCAATTCCGGCTTCAAGCTCTCCTTCACCAAGCCACTCTCTAAAGTTACAGCAGAAAACTTCGCTTTCCAGCGTTACTACTACAAATACCACCAGAGCTACGGCTCGCCACAGCTCGGAAAAGAACTCATCAAGGTCACGAACCTCAATCTTGCCCCCGATAGAAAATCAGTATCCATCGATCTGGAGAAACTCAACCCGGGCTATGTCTACCAGCTCAATTTAAAGAATGTCACTGCATCCGATAAAACACCCGCACTAAACACTTATATCTGCTACACGCTAAACCGTCTCACCAATGGTGATGACAAGGCGCCGCATCTCACTATCGGCAATAGCAGCAAGTCTAGACCAGCCAAGTCGGCAGCAAAGGTTGTGCAGGCCAAACTGGCAACTCTCAGAGGAACCAATCAAATTTTCGAAGCGGAAGATGCCGGGAGAAAAGGACCCACTATGGCCAAGAACAATGGCGGCTACACCGGTAAAGGTTTTACCGACTTCCAAGCTGACTCAGGAGAACACCTCAACTGGCTGATCCAAATCAAGGATGGGGGTGCATACTCTCTTTCCTTTCGTTATGCCTTGGCCGGCGGTAACCGCCCATTGCAGCTCAAGGTCAATGGCAAGGACATCGCCAAGGCTCTGCCCTTCATCAGCACCGGCAGCTGGTTAAACTGGAAATCCATCAGCATTGATGCGCCCCTGAAGGTTGGACTAAATGAAATCCTTGTGGAATCCACCGGAGCCAGCGGTCCCAATATTGACCATCTCCTTATCAGGCGCAAATAATCTGAATGCATACCGTCGCTACATTCTACCGGTTTACAGATTTGCAAGACCACGAAATTTGGCGAGATCAGCTCAAAGAGCAGTGCGAAAAAAATGATGTCTTGGGCATCATCATTCTGGCCAATGAAGGACTTAATGCGACCATCGCTGGGCCGAAAAAAGGAGTTAAAGCGGTTTTGGAATTCATTGGTTCGGACCAGCGTTTCAAAGGGTTACCTCACCGCGAATGCACCTCAGAGAACCCACCCTTCAACCGATTGCGCATTATCATTCGTCCTGAAATCGTCACATTGGGCGACAAATCCGTTAACCCTAATGAAGCGGTCGGAGAGTATGTGCCCCCAGAAAAATGGAACGAACTAATCAACGATCCAGACTTGCTACTCATTGACACACGCAACGATTATGAAGTGCAGATTGGAACGTTTAAAAATGCCATCAATCCGAACACTCAAACTTTTGGACAATGGGACAAATACGTTAAAGAAAACCTAAATCCGGAAAAACAAAAGAAAGTGGCTATGTTTTGCACTGGTGGCATCCGTTGTGAAAAAGCCTCCGCCCATATGTTAAAAAATGGGTTTGATAAAGTATACCATTTGCAAGGCGGCATTTTGAATTACCTCGAAAAGATAAAACCTGAAGAGAGCCTGTGGGAGGGCGAATGCTTTGTCTTTGACCACCGCGTCTCGGTTTTACACGGATTAGAAGAAGGAACTTGTGAAATCTGTTTTGGATGCCGATGGCCACTAGAAGCTGAGGATCTCAAATCTGAAAAATACGAACCGGGTATCTGCTGCCCTCGATGTGCGGATGAATTAAGCTCAAAAAGAAGAGCCAGCCTTACAGAACGACACAAACAGGTCATGCTTGCCCAAGCCAATAATCGCGAACATATCGGCCAACATTTTGAATCTTTAGAAGAATGATTCAGGGTTTGTAAACCCTCTTGGCATTAGCCAGCACTTCCTCACGCTTAAACCATGTTCTGCGCTCTTTCTCTTCCGAAAAAAGTGGCGATTGATCACTATAATGTGGAGATTTTGAATCCACCGTTGCACTGCCAAATTGATGAATAGCCCATGACTGAAGCTTGCCATTTTTATCCCACTCTACAAATTGAATAAAACAATCACCGGCTTTGGCGCTCAAAGTACCATCCTTTTGCGGCTCACCATAAATGGCTCTTAAAGTGTCTGACGCGCCCCCCAGCGGAAAACTTTCAACCCCCCTTACGAGACGATTCACTTTACCCCACTCTACATCCACTCGGCCAAAATTCTTACGCAAAGCCTTAGAAGTTTCGCGTAGATTCTCAAGAAATTTATCCTGATTAAATTTCAACTTCACGGCATTGGATCGTGGCCGGAAAGTCATCAATACGAGTGCTGCAGAACGGTTGGCTTTATCAAAAGACCCATCCCAATCTCGTATTAGCTCCAACTCCTCCTGCAGCTCTGCATCTGCAAGCTTTACAGTATCTATAAAATTACCAATCACCTTTCTAAAGTTGGATTTGGCCGCGTAAGATTTATCATACTTATAAGCGAAAAATTCTTCTCGAGTAATTTCCTTATCGCCCCCAAACAGCTCCAATGCGCGGCGTGCTCGGTTGGTCATTTCTTTCTCAATCCCACAAGACGGATCAAACTTTTCTTCATCTGGGTTGCCATCGCCTAAAGTAGTTTGGAAGGGATTACTATTGCAGTTCTGAAGAAACCCTGCAGCTGGATTCTCTACCTGAGGTAAATCATCAAATGGAATATATTCGTCCCAGATCAAATCACGTCTATTGCCCTCCAAGGTTCCACTCCAATCATGACCAAGAGCACGTTTAGGTATTAGCCCATTATAGACATAAAAAATATTACCTTCCTTATCTGCATAACCAGTGTTGAACATTGAAAGGGCTTGCACCCTCATGGCTTCTTTAAATTCACCAAGATTTTTTGCTCGCCCCATCCTCCACCATTGTTCCAGCTGACGGAATTGATCCATACCACCGTATCTAATGGCATAAACTTTTTCTCCAACACGCATGGAGGGCCCGAATATAGAATATAACAATTCTCTCTTAACTGTTAGCCGATAGTCTTTAATTAATTTAACTTCAATTGGAGCCACTCTCTGTTCTAGCTCCAGCCATTTTCCATCAACCTTGTACTGGTTTTTGTTATTCGGATTTATCTCTAGTTCAAAAATATCAACCAAATCAGGCTGATTTACTGTATGGCCCCAAGTTATGTTTTCATTATGCCCAGAAAGAATCACCGGAGAGCCTGGAAATAACCCTCCATATACATTATTCTTATCGGTAACCAAATGAGCCTCATACCAAGAAACCGGCCCAGTCCAAGGCTGATGCGTATTAATACAGACGCGCGTAGCTTGATCAGCAGAACGACTCGGACTGACAGCCAGAAAATTTGAGCCAACCGGGGCTCCACCCGGATTCAGGACACTGGCATTTTTTTGAGGTTTATCAGACGGCTTCATAAGTCTGCCAATGTCCCGATGTAAACCAATGAATAAAGGTAACTTGTGAACAAACCCGGCGATCAAATCCTGTGGTTTTGCAGGCCAGATAGACGGTATTAGCAAACCTCTATTCCGACTGGCATATAGATTTAGGCCATCAGCATAACCCTGGCACAACGACTGCAACTCAGGATCTAGTTTGACAAATCGCTCATCCATTCCTTCCCAAATTTTGGTTAGGTGAACATAATAATCATTGGGTGCCGCTTTAATTCCTTCGACTGAGGCAAGCTTCCCACGAGCAGCCAAAATCACCTGCTCAATTGTTTTGAAATCATCTTCAGCATGTGCATAGGCCAAACCGTACGCGACATCTGCGTCGGTTTTACCTATGACATGCGGAACTCCCCATTTATCACGGATAATTTTTACTTCATATTGATCAGCACGTTTTAAGCTAGCAGAAAAGTCCGGAACGTGTTCAGCAGCAAACAGCTGATTCACCCCAAGGTAGGACCCAAAAAAAAGAACCCCCAATACCGGCACACTTTTAAAGGGATTCTTATATAACACATCCAATAGCCACGCGGGGCTCACCAACAAAAATTGAATGTCTTCAGTGAAAGCCGGCCTTTTGCCTTCCATGTGATGCCCAATAAACTGACCCACCCAAGCCAAAACAAACATAACTAAAGACACCATCAACAGCGAGTAGGGACTCATCTCAAAACTGATGCACAACAGGCTTGCCATTAAACCAAAAACCACCATCCCTAAAAAGCTACCAACCGACAGAGTAAGGTAATACAGAGCTGCCAAACAGATGAAAATAGCGCCAACATTCAAGGTCAGAAAATATTCAGTTGTTGGAATGGCCACATCGGCAATCTTTATACTCCAAAGCAAACCAATTAAACTCAGCGCGATGGCAGGCACACAGAAAAAATGAATCAATCGATTGGTGGAATGTTGATGAAACTCTTCATACCTCTCTATGAGTTTCTCGCACTTACTCAAACCTGATGACTTGGATTGATCATTCATGGTAAAGCCCGCTAAAATCGAGAAGCTAAAACTTAAATAGCCGTAAGGTCAAGCGATGCAGCATAACAATGGAGCCTAAAACGAAAGAGAAAAGCCAATCCAAGATCTTAAAGGTAATTAGCCATATTGCACCTATTGCCCTTGGCCTTTTTTTTATCAAGGTTGGCATTATGCATTTTACTGAGCCGGATTGGTTTGAACCAATTGTTCCAAAAATTCCAGGAAGCGCAAAATTCTGGGTATATATCAGCGGTGCTGCCGAGATAGCACTTGGGATTGGGCTTATTATTCCATTCTCAAGGAAATGGAGCGGCTACGCTACCGCCGCGTTTTTAATTCTAATTTACCCCGCTAACCTGAATATGTGGATCAATAATCTAGAACTTGGAGACGGCACATCCCTTTCACCCACCGGCCATTTTATCCGCTTAATAATACAGCTTCTGGCCATTGCAGTATGTATATGGATTAGCCGAATACAGGATACAATTGTGGAAGTCCGAAAGCAGAACGTACTCCTATAATGCTCCAGTTAGCATAGGTTAAAGGCATTTCAACTGTTGACTGGCTCAGCCTTCTTGATGTAGTCAGGATCAATCTCTACGCCCATACCCGGATCCTTGGGGCATACAACGATTCCGTTCTCAGCTTTGAGAGACGAACTCT
>MDSZ01196152.1_pt1 | contig 10261 bp, 10 predicted proteins | sample 811201 | NCBI WGS metagenome assembly MDSZ01 (sample SAMN05326647, study PRJNA326480) | marine metagenome | isolation source: seawater | place: Indian Ocean: North | collected 2010 | reverse complement strand
AGGGGGAATTTGCTTGTGAAGCTCACCAGTTATATTGCCGGAGAGTGGGTCGAGGGCAGTGCCGCTGGCAGCGTGGTTCGTGACGCGGTCACGGGCGAGCCAGTTTGTGAAGTCAGCAGCAGCGGCGTCGACATGGCAGCCGCGGTTAGCTACTCCCGAGATGTCGGCGGCGTCGCGCTGAGGGCCATGACCTTCCACGAGCGCGCCGCTGCGCTGAAGGCAACGGCCAAGCACCTGATGGGGCTGAAAGAGAGCTTCTATGAGCTGTCATTCAGGACCGGGGCCACACGGGCCGATTCCTGGCCTGACATCGAAGGCGGCATCGGTACCGTGTTTAGCTACGCCAGCCTGGTTACCCGGGAGTTCCCGAACGATGTGATCATGGTGGAAGGGGACATGGAACGCCTGTCCCGTGAGGGTAGTTTTGTGGGTCGTCACGTCCTGACTCCAAAGCAGGGCGTAGCCGTCCATATCAACGCCTATAATTTTCCCGTCTGGGGGATGCTGGAGAAACTGGCACCCAGTATTGCAGCCGGCATGCCCGTCATTATCAAGCCAGCAACGGCGACCGCCTATCTCACGCAAGCGGTCGTCGCAGCCATGATCGAACTGGGCGCGTTGCCCGAGGGGGCTGTTCAGTTGATCTGTGGCAGCACAGGGGACCTGCTGGAGCATTTGCACGAACAGGACGTAGTGACCTTTACCGGCTCCGCGGCCACGGGCCAGCATCTGCGAAACCACCCTAACCTTCTCGCCAACAGCATTCCATTCACCATGGAAGCGGACTCCCTGAACTGTGCCATCCTGGGGCCTTCGGTACAGCCCGGTGACGAGGAATTCGATCTGTTCGTTAAGGAGGTCGCCAGGGAAATGACCGTCAAGGCCGGCCAGAAATGCACGGCCATTCGCCGGGTGATCGTCCCTGAAGCCTCGATCGATGCAGTGGAGGCGGCCTTGGTTGCCCGCCTCGGCAAGGCGACCCCCGGTGACCCGGCTCTGGAGCAGGTCCGTCTCGGTGCGCTGGTGAGCGCAGAGCAGGCGGAGGACGTGCGCGACCGCGTTGCGGAGCTGGCCAGCGAGGCACGGATTGTCACGGGCGGTGACGAAGACATGGTGCTGGAAGGACTGGACAACAACGCCGGCGCTTTTTATCCCGCTACCCTGCTGCGCTGCGACGCGCCCCTCGCCGCCGAGAAAGTCCACTCTGTAGAGGCCTTTGGTCCGGTCGCTACGGTGATGCCTTACGCCACCATCGAAGACGCTGTGTCACTGGCACGCCGGGGCAGAGGGTCTCTGGTGGGGTCGGTGTTTACCCGGGATAACGAGGAGGCGAAGGCGTTCATCCTCGGGTGCGCGCCCTGGCACGGTCGCATGCTGGTGATCAATCGAGACTGTGCCGGGGAGTCGACGGGTCACGGTTCGCCCCTGGCCAACCTTATCCACGGCGGGCCCGGGCGTGCCGGCGGTGGTGAGGAATTGGGGGGCGCCCGAGCCATCAAGCACTACATGCAGCGAACCGCGCTGCAGGGGAGTCCAACCACGCTGATGGCCATTACCAATGAATATCATGCCGGGGCTGCGGAAACCCATGACGCAGTGCACCCCTTCATGAAACACTTTGAGGATCTGTCCATTGGTGAAACCCTGGTCACCCACCGGCGCACAGTGACTGAGGCAGATATCGTTAACTTTGGCTGTGTCAGCGGTGATCATTTCTATGCCCACTTCGATGAGATCGCCGCCCGGGATTCTTTCTTCGGACAGCGGGTGGCGCACGGTTACTTTGTCATTTCTGCGGCGGCGGGCATGTTCGTGCATCCGGCTCCGGGACCGGTTATCGCCAACTACGGGCTTGAGAACCTGCGTTTCGTTGAGCCGGTGCCCGCCGGCACGACTATTCAGTGCAAGCTCACAGTGAAGCGCAAGATCAAGAAGACGCCAAGGGGCGACGAGAAGCCCAACGGTGTGGTGGTTTGGGCTGTGGAGGTCAGCAACCAGGATGGTGGCCTGGTGGCGGTGTATGACATCTTGACCCTGGTCGAGCGGCGGGAGGTTTAAGCGATGGCCTACGAATCTATTCTCTATTCTGTGGCCAAAGGAGTGGCCTACCTGACGCTCAATCGCCCTGACAGCCTGAACAGTTTCACTGCCGATATGCATGCTGAGCTGGCCGAGGCCCTGGATCTTGTCGCCGCTGATACTGAAATTCGCGCACTAGTTATTACCGGTACGGGTCGCGGTTTCTGCGCAGGTCAGGATCTGAATGATCGTAATGTCGCGCCGGGTGACCGTGTGGATTTGGGAGAATCTGTAGAGCGTTACTACAACCCGCTCATCCGCAGAATCACCGCCATGGAAAAGCCAGTGCTTTGTGCCGTAAACGGTGTCGCGGCGGGGGCCGGCGCCAATATAGCGCTCGCCTGCGACATAGTATTTGCCGCACGATCCGCTAAATTTGTGGAGTCTTTCGCGATGCTTGGCGTGATACCCGATTCGGGTGGCACCTGGCACTTGCCGAGACTGGTTGGAATGGCCAGGGCCAAAGGTATGGCCATGCTGATGCCCAAAATTACCGCGGAGCAGGCGAAGGAGTGGGGCTTGATCTGGGAAGTGGTAGATGACGAAGCGCTGATGGAGGAAGTCACGGCCTTGGCTGAGCATTTGGCGACTCAGCCAACCCGGGGCTTCGCGCTCACCAAGCAGGCCTTTGCAGCATCTATGACTAACAGTCTTGATGAGCAGCTTGAGTTGGAGAAGGAACTGATGCGAGTTGCTGGATTCACTGACGACTACGCAGAAGGGGTTGCAGCGTTTTTGGAAAAACGCGCCCCCAACTATAAGGGACAGTAAGCGTGGATGCGGGCTCGGTTGCGGAAGCAGTGGCAGCCGTCATGTGGTCGGATGATCACGCCTGTCAGGCGCTGAATATGAAGCTACTGAAGGTAGCCGACGGAGTCGCCGAGATGGAGATGTTGGTTCAGCCGAACATGATCAATGGACACGATGTGTGCCACGGAGGTTACCTCTTCACCTTGGCTGACAGCGCCTTCGCTTATGCGTGTAACAGCCGCAATCGCGTTACCGTTGCTTCTGGCGCTCGCATTGATTTTATTCGACCGGCGAAACTGGGAGACCGGCTGCTCGCTCGAGCCCGGCTCCTGCACCAGGGGAAGCGCTCTGGCGTTTACGATGTCACCGTGAGCAATCAAGCCGGTGAGCAAGTGGCGCAGTTTCGGGGTAATTCATCAATCATTGGTGGCGAGATCACGGCTTTGGAAGTGGGACGGGAAGACTGATGCCGGAAGCGTTTATTTGCGATGCTGTCCGAACGCCGATCGGGCGTTATGGGGGAGCTTTATCAGGGGTGCGTACAGATGATCTGGCGGCTATTCCTCTGACCGCGTTGCAGTCGCGCAACCCCAGTGTGGATTGGCAGCGGTTAGATGACATGTGGATGGGCTGCGCCAATCAGGCCGGCGAAGATAACCGCAATGTGGCGCGCATGAGTGCGCTGCTTTCAGGCCTGCCCATAGAGACGCCCGCGGTAACAATCAATCGCCTGTGTGGCTCGGGGCTTGACGCGGTGGGGTCTGCCGCCCGGGCGATCAAGGCGGGCGAGGTAGATTTGGCGATTGCGGGAGGGGTCGAGTCCATGAGTCGCGCGCCGTTTGTCTTTGGTAAGGGGGCAACCGCTTTCGATCGCAATGTGCAGACCTATGACACAACAATAGGATGGCGCTTTGTGAACTCGCGCTTCGAAAAACAATGGGGTACCGACTCAATGCCCGAAACGGCGGAAAATGTCGCGGAAGCATTCGATATTTCCCGAGAGGATCAGGATGCCTTTGCTCTGCGATCTCACCAGCGCGCGATAACTGCGCAACAAGCAGGTCTTCTGGCCACAGAAATGACTCCAGTGACGATACCGCGGCGCAAAGCGCCGGAAGTCGTCGTCGATACTGATGAAGGACCTCGAAGTGAGACATCTGCTGAGCGGTTGGCGACGCTGCCGACGCCCTTTCGTCAGGGAGGTACGGTCACAGCGGGTAATGCGTCGAGCGTGAACGATGGTGCCTGTGCGCTGCTGGTTGCGTCTGAAACGGCTGCAACGCAGCAGGGGCTGACACCATTAGCGAGGGTGGTGGCGATGGCGACCAGCGGGCTGGAGCCACGGATCATGGGATATGGGCCTTACGGGGCCACTCTGAAAGTGCTGGAGAAGACGGGGTTGAGCATCAATGAGCTTGATGTGATTGAGCTCAACGAGGCTTTTGCCGCACAAGCCCTTGCTGTGACTCGGGCACTGGGGATCGCAGACGACGCGAGTCACGTGAACCCCAACGGTGGAGCGATTTCGCTAGGGCATCCGCTCGGAATGAGTGGCGCTCGCCTCGTGACCACTGCGACGTATCAATTGAGGCGTATCGAAGGCCGGTATGCCCTATGTGCTATGTGCATCGGTGTGGGGCAGGGCATAGCGCTGCTTCTGGAACGGGTGTGATTGTCAGGTTGAATAAGGAGTAGTTCGTGAACGACAGGTTTTCTGAGTTGCCACATGAGGAGCGCTTTCAGGCGCGCGTGGACGCAGAGCAAAAAATTGAACCCAAGGACTGGATGCCCGACAAGTATCGTCAGAACCTGATCAGACAGATTTCGCAGCATGCTCACTCAGAAGTCATAGGGGAGCAGCCCGAGGGTCAGTGGATTACGAGAGCCCCCTCTCTGGAGCGCAAGGCAATTCTCATCGCAAAGGTTCAGGATGAAGCCGGTCATGGTCTCTATTTATACGCCGCCGCCGAGACACTGGGCGTAACGCGCGAGGAATTGATAAGACGATTGCACTCTGGCCAGAGCAAGTACGCTTCGATATTTAACTACCCTTCATTGACATGGGCCGACATTGGCGCCATCGGGTGGCTGGTTGACAGCGCGGCGATTGTTAATCAGGTCTCTCTACAGAATACTTCCTACGGACCCTATGCCCGGGCAATGGTTCGGATCTGCAAGGAAGAAAGTTTTCATCAGCGTCAGGGTTACCACATCATGATGACGCTCATGCAGGGGAACTCAGAGCAGCAGCATATGGCACAGGACGCCCTCAACCGGTGGTGGTGGCCCACGTTAATGATGTTTGGGCCACACGACTCGGAGTCAGCGCGCTCAGCACAGTCGATGAAATGGAAGATCAAGCGACGGAGCAATGACGAGCTTCGTCAGCAGTTTGTGGATCAGGCCGTGCAACAAGCTGAGGCGATTGGTTTGGTGATTCCGGATGCCGACCTGTGCTGGAATGAAGCGCGGGGCCATTACGATTTTGGTGAAATCGATTGGGATGAATTCGACCGCGTAATTGCTGGCGATGGGCCTTGCAATCAGGAGCGACTTGATCACCACATCAACGCTCATAAGGAAGGCGCATGGGTTCGTGATGCGATGCGCGCTTATGAGAGCAAGCGCTTAAACGCTGCTTCCCCGCGCAAGGTGGCGTGAGGTTGCCTGAATGCAGCTCTATGAGGTGTTTATTCGTTCGCGACGAGGTTTGGACCACAAGCATGTGGGTAGCCTGCATGCGGATGATCCTGAGCAGGCGCTGGAGTACGCCAGAGACGTCTACACCCGCCGCGGCGAGGGTGTAAGCGTCTGGGTCGTTGAGTCACGCAACATTACGGCGTCTCAGGAGGCTGACTGCGAGAGTTTTTATGACCCGCTGGACGACAAGCCATACCGGCATGCCGCGATGTACACACTGCCTGAAGAGATCGATAGTCTGTGATCATATCGGACCACGTTGCCCGTTATGCCGTTCGGCTGGGGGATGACTCGCTGATCCTTGGGCACCGGCTCTCGGAGTGGATTAGCCATGCGCCGTTTCTCGAGGAGGATATAGCGTTAGGAAACGTAGCACTGGATTTTGTCGGGCGCGCGCGCTTGTTCTACCAGTATGCCGCAGAGCGCCTGGAGGGCGACGCATGCGAGGACAAGTTGGCCTATGGCCGCGACACGCAGGGGTTCAGCAACCTGCTGATTTGTGAGCTCCCGCGCGGCGACTTCGCCTTTACCATGTGCCGCCAGTTTCTTTACGACGCGTTTAGCCTGCCACTCATGCAGAACTTGTGTGGCAGCAGTGATGAGCGGCTGGCAGCGATCGCAGCCAAAGCGGAAAAAGAAAGCCGCTATCATCTGCGCCGCAGTCAGGAGTGGATGCTGCGGTTGGGAGGTGGAACCGATGAGAGTCATCGACGTCTTCAGGTTGCGCTTGACGAACTCTGGGCCTATACCGACGAAATGTTCCAAAGCGACTCGCTCCTCTCGGCCCTTGTTCAAGAGGGTGTGGCGGTAGATCCGGCTGACTGGCGGGAGTCATGGCGCGAAATGATCGCCGAAACGTTTACCGAGGCCAATCTCGATCTGCCGGTGAGCAGCATCACCCAGAGCGGTGGCCGTGACGGCGTGCACAGCGCTCATATGGAGCCGCTACTTCAGGAACTGCAGTACATGCAGCGGACTTATCCGGGGTTGAAGTGGTAGTCCAAAATCTCGCTCAATTGGCGCAGCGGATTCCCTTGATCCCGGTGGAAGAGCTCGCCAGACGCCGGCGTCGAACCGACTCCCAGTATCCGGAGCTTTGGTCAGCGCTGGACGGAGTCATGGACCCCGAGATACCCGTCATCTCATTGTATGAGCTCGGTGTGCTGCAGGATGTTGTGATGTTGGAAGACAGGGTCAAACTGGTGCTGACTCCTACCTACGTCGGGTGTCCTGCGTTGCGTGTGATGGAGGAGGACGCACGCGCAGCGCTCGCCAAAATCGGTTACATCGAGGTGGACGTTGAAATCAGCTTGTCCCCGGCATGGACGACCGCCTGGCTGAGCAGGGAGACCCGGACGAAGATGCATGATTACGGCGTGTGCGCGCCCGAGAACGAGGCGCCGACCTGTCCCCAGTGTGGCAGCAGTGAGGTGTCGGTGGTGAGCGAGTTTGGCTCAACCGCCTGTAAGGCGCTTTACCGCTGCTCGGCCTGCCTCGAGCCGTTTGATGTGTTTAAGGCAATCTAGGGGATGGCGATTTAAACGATGGGTGGCTCCGTTTTTTATCCCCTTACCATATCTCATGTCACACCCGAGACAGACTCTGCCGTGCGGGTTGGTTTTGTGATCCCCGAGGCGCTCAGTGATCAGTTTAAGTTTCGTTCAGGACAATATCTGACGCTCAGAACATCGATTGACGGCGAGTTAGTCAGTCGCTCCTATTCCATCTGTGTCCCCGCTGAGAGCGACTCGCTCGAGGTGGCCGTGAAGCGTGTAGACGGTGGCGTTTTTTCAAATTTTGCGAATGATCGACTGGTTGCAGGTGCGGAGCTTGAGGTCATGCCTCCCCAGGGCAATTTCTGTATTGATCCAAGTCCGGGCGCCAAGGCGGACTATCTTTTCATTGCCGCCGGGTCGGGTATCACACCAATGATGGCTCTCATGCAGAGCGTATTACTCAACGAGCGCGGTAGCACGGTCACACTGATATACGGCAACCAGCGCACGGCGACCATCATGTTTCGCCAAAAGCTCGCTTTCATGAAGAATCAATATATGGAGCGGTTCCAGTGGGTCAACGTGCTCAGTCGCGAGGAGCAGGAAGCGCCGGTCTTGAATGGTCGTATCGACAATAAAAAGGGGGCGCAGCTGCAAAACGGCATTATTGATATACGCCGCTTTGACAAATTCATGTTGTGTGGCCCTGAATCCATGATTTCAGAGGTGTCGCGCGGCTTGACCGAACTCGGTATCGACGACTCCAGTATCAGCTATGAATTGTTTGGTAGTTCGGCCGAGGATGCTCAGGCACGGGTTGCAAAGCATCACGCTCGTTCGCAGACGCACGCCCGATTACTGGCCCAGGTCACGATGATCAGCGATGGTCGCTCCAACACCGTTGCGGTGGCCGCGGCAGGAGAGAACCTCCTGGATGCCGGCTTGAATCTGGGTCTTGATTTGCCCTACGCCTGCAAAGGTGGGGTCTGCGCTACCTGCAAGGCCTTGTTGGTTGAGGGAGAGGTCGAGATGGATATCCAGCGAGGTCTCACCGAAGAGGAGGTGCGCAACGGCATGATTCTTACCTGTCAGGCGCATCCACTGAGCGACAACGTGGTGGTTGATTTCGACAAACGTTGGGCCGGACACTGAATGCCCGTGTCGGAGGTGCTTATGCCGTTGAGCGTAAAACAATAAGAAGAGGAACACATACCATGGACTCAAATGAAGTTCAGCTAAGACAGCGCACACGTCGACGCTTCCTTTTTACAGGCTTGCATCTCTGCCTTTACTTTTCATTTTCCTTGAACTGGACATCTTGGGGAGACGCTTTTGCGGATCGTTTGGGGGCGACATATGTCACGGGCGCGCTCCTGATGTTTATCGCCTTGATCTTAATCTTCATCGCGCTTGAATCGGTCTTCCTCTGGTTATCAAGGCGAGGAGAGCAAGCATGAGGGTTTTGCTGCAAAGTGGTCGTCTTTTCTGGGCTGGCTGGATGCTGGCAGCGCCCTCGCTGGCGGCGGGCGCGATTGAGGGAGAGGCAGCTCCCCAGCCAGTTAATCAAACTGCGGTGATCATGTTTTTGGTCTTCGTGCTTGCGACCCTATTCATTACCTGGCGGGCTTCCCGCGCCACGACTACAAGCTCGGTCTTCTACAACGCCGGCGGTCAAATAACAGGCGCTCAAAATGGGATGGCCATCGCTGGGGACTTTATGTCCGCAGCGTCTTTTCTGGGCATCACGGGCTTAATGTTCGTTGGCGGCTTTGATGGCTTGATACTGTCGTTGGGCGCCTTTGGTGCATGGCCGGTGCTCATGTTCCTATTCGCCAAGCGAGTCAGGAACCTGGGAAGCTTCACCTTTATCGACGTTATCTCTCAGCGGCTGCAGAAGAATCCCATCCGGGTGGTGACGGCTTTCAGTACGATTGTGGTCGTCGTGATGTATTTGATCGCTCAGATGGTAGGGGCTGGCAAGCTAATCCAGTTGCTCTTCGGGCTGCCTTATGAACTGGCTCTGGTCATCGTGAGTGGGCTGGTACTGGGCTATGTGGCATTTGGTGGGATGCTGGCAACGACTTGGGTTCAAATTATCAAAGCCATCTTGTTGCTGACGGGCGTCACTCTCATCGCTTTTTTGCTTCTCGCCAAACTCGATTTCAGCTTTTCAGGGTTGCTGGAGCAGGCGACTCTCAATCACCCCAAAGGAGAGGCTATTTTGTCCTCGGGGGTCATATTTGACGATCCTGTCCAGATACTGACTATTCAGGTGTCCATGCTCTTCGGCACCGTCGGGTTGCCTCACATTTTGATGCGACTGTTTACGGTGCCGGATATGCGGCAGGCCAAACTGTCCGCTTACTACGCCTCCCTGTTTATCGGCTACTTCTACCTCGCACTGTTGGTGCTCGGGTTCGGCGCCATTGCCTTCGTTTACAACACACCCGAGTTTTTTGATGCCAGTGGCCGGCTGATTGGCGGGAGTAATATGGCCGCTATACATATCGCCTCAGCGGTGGGGGGTGATTTGTTGACAGGATTCATGTCAGCAGTCTGCTTTGCCACCATTTTGGCCGTGGTTGCGGGGCTAACACTCTCCGGCGCGGCGGCGATATCGCACGATATCTACGCTGAAGTGCTGAAGCAGGGCAAGCCCAATCCCGAGACAGAGCTCCGGCTCACCCGAATCAGTGTCTTTGTCATCGGACTCGCTGCGGTGCTGCTGGGAATGTTGTTTCAGCATGAAAACGTTGCCTTTATAGCTACTATCCCGATGGTGGTGTCGGCGTCCGTCACGTTTCCGTTACTACTGTTATCGTTGTTCTGGGGCGGTTTTACGACTCGCGGTGCGATTTCGGGGGCGCTGGTGGGGTTGTTCACCTCTGTCGTTCTCATCGTGCTCGGGCCACAGGTATGGGTGTCGGTGCTCGGCAATTCCGAACCCCTGTTCCCCTACGATTATCCGGCGCTTTTCACCATGCCCCTGGCATTTTTGGTCATGTTTTTGGTGTCCAAATCAGATTCGAGCGAGAGGGCGACGACCGACAGGGGAAACTACCGTGCGTTGTTGTGGCGCGCAGAATTTGGTGAGGATCAGCCTTGACGCGGTGGGGTGGAGAGAGCTACCGGGGGTTCGGGTTAGCGTCAAACAGGTGGGGTTTTCAGCAGGCAGAGACTCCACTAGACTCGGTAACGCGTTACCTAAGTTGTGTGGCGTGGTGTGCGCAGGGGTT
>MDSZ01091589.1_pt1 | contig 10261 bp, 4 predicted proteins | sample 811201 | NCBI WGS metagenome assembly MDSZ01 (sample SAMN05326647, study PRJNA326480) | marine metagenome | isolation source: seawater | place: Indian Ocean: North | collected 2010 | reverse complement strand
ACGAACTCATCACCATCACTACTGGTAAGGCTCATTTGACAATACATAAGAGTCATACGACTAATCATCTGATAGGAGTAATCTTTGAAGACATCCATCATGGCTACCTTACTCATCTTCTCATTATATTCCTTATCTGGATTGCCCCAGAAACTCATATTTATGATAGCATCACGCTTTACATCTACTTGACCTTTTTGCATAGTGTAATATCCATTGGCTAACATATTCATTAGTTCACCAAAGACATCTGCACCCCATGTTTGAAACTCGGATACAGCCATACGCTCGTTATTCATTTTACCGATGAGTCCTAATTCTACGGAATTGAGATCTTCCCCGGACATAGCACCAAACAAACCGGGAATGGTGCACAGTTTACCTGTAGAAGCAATACCACAAGGCACTAAAGGCTCAATAACATTTTCAATTAAGTGGTCTTTACCTTCGCCCATGCTGGTGATAACAGCCATGTGAATCATGTCTTGTTTCTTGAAAGGACTCAAGCAACTAAGCATCACAGCAGATTTAATAGGAGTTTCTGCATAAACGTGTCGCCATAAAGTAGTATCGTCCATCATTACTTCCATGGGATTAGTCCCATGTTTACGACAGAGTTTTACGAATGCCTCAAATTGTTCATCAGTTAATTGACTTTTCTTGCCATCTTCCAAAGGATAAACAGCATTGACTCGGAACACCTTTTCTTTGTTGTGAAGAATATAGTTCCCACAAATCCTAACAGGTGAACCTATTCTCATAGACTCGGTTAAGAGTAAGAGAATATCAGTCAATTCATTACTACTGAAAGCATTAAGGTCTGACTTGTCCCCATTGTGAGCAATACACTGGATAGCATATTGTCCATCAGAGATTGTAAACTCTACGGCTGACTCATCACTATTGGCTCTTTTCCCACGATTAAGAGGGCCGTCTTCGATCTTGATAACGATACCACTGCCGACTTCATATTCATGACTAATCTTAGTCTTGTAGACAGAAGCCACAGAAGAGTTATGGTCAAGAAATTGGCTTACACAATTCTCAGCATAATTGAAAATTGCTTCTGATACCATTCTTACACCAACCCATCATTGTATCATCACCTATTTATGGATTCCTAAGAAGGTTCCGCCCGAGACGATTGAGTGGACGCAGGTTACCGCCCCAATTACAATGCCTATGCCGAAACACAAACACCTTTTAACCTCAACCAGAAAGGAAGTGGAAAACCAATTGAGTGGTGGAACCAATGCCGTAGGCACAAGCACTAAACACGCTTTAGATAGCGGGATACCTATGCCTACGGCTGGAATCAATAGCCTTACGGCCAGAGGGTTCTAACCAATGGAGTTCTGCACTCACTCTTCAGCAGGAGGGGCTTGGTCCTCGTGGAAGTCAGGCAAGTCGTCACGGGACACTGGGCCACGAGCGATTGCGTTGAAGGACTTGTAGAAGCGACCGGGGTTCTTCTGGGACTCTTCTTTCTGCTTTAGGAAGTCACATAGGACAGGAAGGTTGTAGTTCTTCTTACCATCTTCTTCTTCAGAGACTGTTACGATTTCGTTGTTCTTAACGAAGCGGTCCCAATCTTGGATTTCGTAGGATTGAAGATAAATCTTCTCACGACGACCTGTATCCATGTTTACCATACGGACGACAACTGACTCTGCACCGAGAGGGCTGGTTCCGTGGTTGAAAGAGAGAATAGCGTAGTTGCGGTAAATCTTACCGAACTCTGGCTTTAGAATGTCATAGGTTGCCCCACGACGACCGCTTGCTGCACGAGCAGGACGGCTCTCTTCAAGTTCATTCATAAATGCTGCGATTTCATCTGCGTTGTTACTCATTTTTTTTCACCTTTGTTTTTCTTGGCGGTTCTTGCCGCACTAATCTACCGTGGTTGTCATCACCCTTATATACCTTAACAATATCATAAACAAACCATAGAAACACCAAAACTTAAATAGCGAGCCATGCGTAATAATAACTATGGTGAAATACTTATGGTTAGATCCGTCCACAGGCGATACCGCAGTTAGAGCCAACCAACCCACAGGCTGGGTTCATGTCTATTACTATAATATAGATAACGCTTTAATTGTCTCTACTATACCCTCTATTCGCCAATTTGTAGAAACTCACTCTACTAATGCTATCCCACCTTCAGGTATTATTGGTAATAAAATTAATTTAACTATTTCAGGCGATGAAAAGAAAATTGCCTTTTGGGAATCTAAACTTATGAATTGCCCACTTATCAAATTAACATCAGGCATAGGTATGCTTATTTTAACCTATGATAAAAGTAAACAAGGACCACAGAACGATTGGGTTTTCGTAGACGACAATGCCAATATGCAAACACCACACGGACCTGTATCTGCGCCGGGAGGCGGAGGTGGGGGAGGTGGAATGACTGCTATGCCACCCGCAGGAGGCGCACGAGCAGGTGGTGGCGGAGGCGGCGGCGGAGGCGGCGGCGGAGGTGGAGGCGCAAGCCCAGCAGACGGAGGCGGAGGCCCACCTTCCAGCCCACTACCATTCCCCGGCACGGGCGGAGTCCCCGGTTTAGAACCTGAAAAGGGTAACGATCAGGCTGGTTTCGGACAACCTTCTGGTGATATGTCTGGTGGAGGACAAGGCCAAGGCCAAGGCTCAGGCGAAGCGTCTGGTAGCGGAGAAGGCTCGCAAGGCTCGGGGGAAAGTGGTGGAGTAGAAGCCTCTGGAAGCGGACAAGGGTCTGGAGAAGGCTCAGGTTCTGGTGAAGGACAAGGCTCTGGCGAAGGTTCAGGCCAAGGCGAGGGTTCTGGTTCTGGAGAAGGAGGTCAAGGTGAATCTGGCGGACAGGGCGAAGGCTCTGGAAGCGGTGAAGGTTCAGGCGAAGGCTCTGGAGAAGGTAGTGGTGAGGGTCAAGGCGAAGGCCAAGGTTCAGGCGAAGGCGGAGAATCCGGCGAGCAAGGACAAGGTGGACAACCCAGTCAACAGGGCGACGGCCAAGGAGAATCAGATAATTCTGCTAACTCTATGCAAGATTTCACAGGTGATTTACCTCAAACACCCGAACAAAAGGAACAAGAACAGGCTCGTGAGGCTGCTCGTGAACAAGCCCAAAAGGATTTTGATAAACAATCTGAATCCCGCACTCAAGAATGTAATGATTTGTCTGATTTAGTCAAAGAAGAAGCCCGAGATGGTAATTTTGATGAGGCTATGGACGCTTTAGAAGATTGTTGCAGTGTAGGTAACCCCAATAATCCTCGTGATAATGGTAGTATGGAGTCTGCTAAAGAAGAACTCCGTGATGCTATCAACAATTCCGATTTAACTAATGACCAGAAGCAGGCTGCCAGCGACCAGATAGATAATATGCCTAAAGGTCCTACAGCCAGTGAATCCCAGCAATCTGCTGAACAAGCCCGAAACGATGCTAACGAGGCTAACTCACAGGCTTCTCAAAATAATCCTGAACAAGCGCAATCTGCTTTAGATAATGCTGTAGACAATCTTAACGATGCGATCGATAATGCTGAAACTCGTGAGGATTGGGGTGCTATTAAAGATGCAGCCGAAGCAGGCCGTCAAGCGGCTGAAGTCATGGGTGACCAAGAAACTGCAGATAATTTTAATGATGTCGCTCAGGAAGCCTCTCAAAACATCAATGAACAAAAGTGGGGTATTTTAGATAAAGATACTGGCGAGTTTGTGCAAGATGCTGGTAAACCACTACAATTTGATTCCGAGCAAGAAGCCAAGGTTATTGCTGATAACATGGAAGGTAATTATGAAGCCTCGCCTTTAGGTAATCCTATTGATGAAGCCATGACTCAAGCCGACATGGGAGATTTAGACCAAGACCGTGCGGATATTAAAGATGCTTTTGAAGAAGCCTATGAGGAAGAATTACAACGTTTAGAAAACTTACAGACTATCTGCACTATTGTTAATTTAGATGGCACTTACGCTAAATCTGAATGGCCTGAATTATATGAATCTGTGGCTACATGGTTAGAATTAGGTGGCGACCCGAATGTTATGATGCAAATGATGTCAGGTCAAGAACCTGAGCACAAGCGCACCGATCGGGTTAAAGTTACTGATTATTTAGGACTCTACAAAAATCCTGTGGTTATTGATTATCCCGACCCGAATGATTTAGACAATTGGCAACCTGTCGGCGTAGGACAACAAACCAGTAAAGGTGAAACTGTTAAACCATGGCTTAGTGGTGCGTTTGATGTTGGCACAACTGTGGTAGTATCGCAAGATTTTGGCACGGATTACGTCGTAGTCACCCCTCCACAAGATAATAATACTTTAGTAGGTGCACTCTTGCTACCTAAATTAACTTTAGATTGTTATCAACCTGAACCAGAAGCAGGCGAACCTTTGCCATTCTCACCTTCTGATACTATTGATACTTCTAAAACTGCGGCTGAACGAGCCAAAGAACAAGAAATTGAAAAGGCTAAGCGTCAGTCTTTTAGTCAAAACTTGAGCACGGACGCTCGTTTGGAAACTCGGGTAGATTTGATGACAGGTGAAGTAAAACAATTCACAGGTGCTCAGTTAGCCGCCGGTGAAGCCGGATTTACTTTCGTGAAAACACGTCTTATCAAGATGGGTAAATATATTTATCCTGTAGCCATTACTGGAATCATAGATTATTGCGATGAAAAGGGACTATCCTACAATATTTTGGAAACCAGTTCCGCAGGATTCCCTACCAAATTAGAAGTTTCTGCTCGTCTAAAACCGTTGATTACTCAAATGGGCCAACCATTAAAGTTAAGTAGTGGAACGACTAACGATATGGTGGTGATCTCATACAGGTAAGCACACAAACTGGAATGCCACTCTGGAAACAAGAGTTCAGCAAGTTCACTGACCGTTCTCTACGGGAAATGAAAAAGTATGCTGATAACACTAACGAAGAACGTGAATGGATGTGCTATGTCTATGATGACCACGGTGTTTACGAGTTAGGTGGCGTTTCTTATGGTGAAGAATCGGCTATCAAGGTTTCACCCCAAAGCAAAGGTGCTCAAGACGCTCTAATGCGTGGTTTAGATAATCAAAAGTGGACTATCCACGGCCACCCTCTCAAAGACGGCAAGATTTACACAGGTCGTCAATATTTCTCCTCTACTGACATTTGTCGTGAGTATGTAGACTCTCGTGATAACAATAAATATATTGTGCAGTTCTTGGTTTACCCACACCAGCAGATTCAAAAAGATGCTAACGGTAGACCTACAGGTAAGAAAGTTATTCATAATCGTGTTCGCACTTTAGTTTTCCCTGACACTCAAACTATTGTTTCGGCTATGCGTGATTCCAACCCCGGCGTTGACCCATATGCTATCACTCCCGAGTCGGGACAGAATAAACAAGTTCCAGACGGTAATGGTGGATTAACTCTGCGTAATGATTCTGGTGTAGATTGGTTTAAGTTCCAAGAAGCATTAGGACGCTATGGTATGATGGGTATCATGGATTTAGAAGGTCCTGCTATGGGTGCTGAAGGAATTACGAGTGGTCAATTAAGTATATTTAACGGATTAGGTGCTTTAGGTATCATCGCCGTTCTGGGAGGTTTGTGGTATGCTAATTCCAACAAACAGAAAATTATTGAGGTTATTGATGATTTCAAAAGTTTCCCAGAACATTAGGTGATGACAAGTGACGCTAACTCTTGATATGGTCGGAGATTTTATCTCTGGTGGTGCTACAGGCTGGGTTTTTGAACACAGTCGTGAGCCAGATAAAGTTATCAAGATTATGAAAGCCTTTCCTCGTGTCGGCACCAAGGTTTTAGATGCCTTTCAATATGATGATTATTTATTAGATCGTCACCCTATGCGTTACAATGCTAATCACTTGAACTACGACCATGATTGGTCAGTTAGTATGCTGTGGAGACCCATGTCTGCCAAAATGCAAACATATTTATTTGATGAATTGATGGCTTCCCAGCGTATGGGTATGAAAGCCCCATCAGGAATTGTCAAAGTTTATGATTCTATTAAAATGGAATTACCACTTCAGTTTACTAAAGATACTCACGAAGAAATTATGACTCAAGATATGGATTTAGCCGACGCATGGGACGATAACTTTTTGAGTGTTAAAGGACCCGGGCATCGTAATAGTTATATTGTATCCATGGAGAAACTTAGAGTTCCTGCCGGTTTTGGTCGCAGCCGTCTTCGTCCTCGGGTAGAAGTATTCAAAGAAGTAGCCGATTATTTGTGGAATAACTTTAACTTAGTAACTCGTGATACTGCGTCCGCAGGAAATTATGGTTTCCGTGCCAATAAAGAATTAGTTATCTTTGACCCTATTGTCTCACCTCTTCCTTTTGCTAACGAATGGGATGCCAAAGATGTTTACGATAAATTGAGATATAATTATTTTAGTTACTTGTTTACTGAAGAACCGTTTCCGATCGATAGCAGCGTAGAAGCCCGTGGAGTTAATCGTAAAATTAAACAGATTGAAAAGCAGTTGGCTAACAATACTTTTAACACCATTGAGCGTGATGCCGAATCGTTTGCCGTAGAAGGATTTCCCGGCTCAGAACTTGATGGCACTTCCTTAAGCGACTGGTCAGTTAGAGATATTATGTATTCTACTTCTGTGACAGGCAATTTCTTAGAAGACCAAGCCAAGTTTAACTACGGTCTCAATGCTGAATCTATGTATCATCGTGATTCCACTTACGAATTGTATCTTAGAATGCCTAATGGTCAGGAAGATATCTTGTCCCGACAAAATAATTTTAACATGGCGTTAGCACAAATGTGTGGCTTAATCTTAGGCAATAAAGTAGTTTATGAAATTGGTATCTATGGTCCACGATTAGCCGATCCATATTATAGTAAAGATTTACTGGTCAGATATAAATATGGTGAGTTTACAGGCAACGACCCTGATGCTGTGCGTATGGCACGGAATAATTGTCTGGAACCAAAAGGTTTTGATTCAGGATTCCAAGAAGAGTTTGAAGCCCCTGCCCCGAAACAAACTAAAGTTAAGTTCCCACGAGCCAAGGCTACTAAAATTGTGTCTAAAGTAGAAGCCCATCTTAAACCTATGGTAGAAAAGATGATGGCGTGTGGTTCGTATCGTCGTGGTGCTCAGATGATTGGTGACATTGATTTCGTTATTATTCCTAAAGAGGGATACACCCTTCCTCAAATGTTGCCACCCAACGAAGGAGTCAATTGGGTAGGTGATAACAAAGCCCAAGTAATTATAGATGGCGAAAAAGTAGACTTTAAGGTCACCACCCCGGCGGCTTGGGGTGCTACGATTATGTATTTCACAGGCCCTGCTGATTTCAATATTAAATATAGATGGATGGCGAAGCGCAAGGGTCTAAAACTAAGTGAGTATGGATTATTCGATCGTAATACTGACCAATACTTGGCCGGTGCCACCGAAGAAGATATATTTACTGCCTTGGGTAGACCCTACCGAGAACCTGCTAAGCGACAAGGATTCTCTAAATCTAAATCTAAAAAGAAAGCCGAAGATAAATCTATTGATTATCATCGTGATGACACAGGTAAACTCAACATGGGCATTAGTTGTTACCATTGTTTGCGTTCAGGAACTGAAAAAGACCAACGTGGTTATGCTGGTTTAAAAGATTATGGTGTCACCCGAGACCGAGATGATCCTGAATACGGGGCATGGTGGTTATGTAATGATTGTGTTAGACTTATGGAACAAAAGTGGTTAGATATATTTGGTCGCCGTGCTTCTTTTGATGCCGAAGATAAACCAGTAGTCCCTCGTTATGTTTATCATGCCACTCCTGAAGCATATTGGGAACAAATTAAGGAACAAGGTGGTATGACACCACAAATTGGCTACATGACATATCGTGCATTTTTACCCAGATACAAAAAAGCCCACATAGGTCAAGACATTTCTCCTGAACACTATAAACAATGGCTGGTTAAGGAACTTGGAGGTCTGAAAATCTGGGCTACTGGATTAAGTAAGGTAGCGTTGTATGCCAGTGAGATTGAACCCATGAGTTTCTTACGAGATAATGTAATTTTGAAAATTGATACTGAAGGGTTAGACTTTGAATACTATGATTACGATGAGTTCTTTACGCAAAAACCAATCCCATTGTCTGCGATTGAAGTAGAGTTTATGATGGATGGTGAGCGAAGTGATGAAGAATATCCTGATTATCTGTTGCCTAATCTTGACCCCTCATTACAATCTATGTTAGAAGATGAACCTGAATTGTTGGAAACCCACCCAGAGTGGTTCCGAGATGAACTTTATGAAAGATTTGTTGCGGCGGCTGAAGAGTTTGATGCCGAAGATAATTATGAGGCTACCTATGGTAAGGAACAAGCCAAGATTCGTCGTAAACTTAAGAAGGAAATTAAAGCCAAGAACACTCATGGCACGAAAGCAGGACAATGGTCTGCTCGTAAATCACAATTATTGAAACAAAAGTATGAGGCTGCTTGTGAGCGAAGGGGATTAAGAGCCTACAAAGGTAAGAAAACTTCCAAGCAACAAGATCTCAGCAATTGGAGTAAACAACAGTGGGGCACTGCCTCGGGTAAAAAATCCTCGGTAACTGGTGAACCTTATTTCCCTGCTGGTGCTGTCAAAGCACTCAAGAAAAAGGGATTGTATGCCAAGGCTACCCGTCAGAAACGTGCTGCAACCAAGGCAGGTAAGCAACGAGCCTCGTATAGTAAAGATATTCAGAATGTGGTAGCCGATTATCGTGCCGAAGACAATCCGCTTGCAGGGTTTTCCAGAGAAGAGTTTTTCAAACTCTATAAGAAACTTACTGGAGACCACCCAACTGAAAAAGCAAAAGATTTTGGTGACGAAGATAATAATTTTATGTCTTCCATAAATAATTTTACGATTTATAGAAATTATGGAACTCCTGCCAAAGTGCTAAACGCACCGTATCAACCCTCACAAACACTTAATGATTATACTACTCAAGATTTGATGACTTCTTCTGCTATCACGGGAGATTATACTACTGATTCTCTCAAATATGGCTTTGGTCCAACGGCTTTGGGTGCAGAATCGCAAGCACCTGTTTGCCCTATTTGTTATAATTATATTCCTAACAACCAAACCCCGGGCGCATACCCCGGCGCATTAGCAAGATATGACAACCAAACTGAAATCTGTTCAGATTGTGGAACGACTGAAGCCTTAGTGGGTATGATGGCACCTCCAGAAGTTTTGTCTACTTGGGAACAGTCCGACCGATCTTTCAAAGATTATCAGCAACTTATTATGAATACTAAAAGACAAATCCCTGAGATTATGTTTGGTAGAGGTCCTGAAATAGAAAAACTACGAAAGATACAGCAAGAGATGGACGAAAAGAACTCAGAATATTTTACTGAGGAAATGTTTGAACGTCGTCGTGCAGTTGCTAATACTCGGGAAACAGGATATAGATCTGATTATGAAACCCCTATGGCCATAAATCTATCTTACCAAAATTATCACAAGCCCTTTGAAGGCATAGGTAGTTTATTCGGTGCCGAATCCAAAGATAGTAAAGTTTTCGGAGTGCAACGCCACGATGCTCACCGAGCAGGACTTCATTATGATTTACGATTAGAGCGAGATGGTATGCTTAAATCTTGGAGTATTCCTAAAGGTATGCCTACTGACAAACGTCATTTAGCCATCGCTACTCCTGACCACGCTATGTCATGGTTAGATTTTGATGGAGACATTCCTGAAGGCAGTTATGGTGCTGGTAAAGTATCATTAGATAATAAATCTACTTTCCAAACCGTTTCTTACAGTCCTAAAAAATGGGTGTTTTATGTCAATGATGGCAAGTATCAAGGTAAATATACTTTAGTGCATTGGCAGGACAACAAGTGGTTAATCTCTCGTAATCGTGACCAAAGTATGTCAGCAGAAACTCGTGAGTTCAATGCATGGTATGACTTGGCTACCGAAAAACAACGTAATTATATTAAGCGATTAGGTGGTGACCCACATCCAGATCTTAATCGTCGGCAAGCCAGTAAATTAATCAATCAATTAGCACGGGAGAAAAAGGCTTTAGACCAAATAACTGTAGTTGTAGAGGAGGAGTAACCGTGTTTGGTGACCTGATTGGTTATGGTGACTATGGTTTTGTTTACGAAGACGAAACCGAAACCAATGGACCTGATGGCAGCGTAGTTAAAATTATGCCTATGAGTAATGTTTGTAATCAACAACAATATAATTTATT
>MDSZ01059760.1_pt1 | contig 10261 bp, 8 predicted proteins | sample 811201 | NCBI WGS metagenome assembly MDSZ01 (sample SAMN05326647, study PRJNA326480) | marine metagenome | isolation source: seawater | place: Indian Ocean: North | collected 2010 | reverse complement strand
GAACCCCTTTGAGGCGGTGACCACAGTGACAGTCCAGATCGTGACGCTTCTTATCGGGGACCAGGAGTTTGATAGCGCCAAGACCCTCGCGGCGTTCGCACTTGGACTTGTTCTTTTCTTTGTCACTTTGATTTTGAATGTAATTGCGCTCCGTGTTGTACAAAAATACCGGGAAAAATATGACTGATAGCCGTTCCCATTCCGAGACGATCAAGGCGTCACTGAAACGCCGCAACGCGGCGGAACGACGTTTTCGCTTCTACGGAATGCTCGCGATTAGCTTTGCCGTAGCTTGTCTTGGGATTTTATTCTTTACGATCCTCAGCAAGGGAATTTCTGCATTCCAGCAAACCTATATTCAAATTGATATTCACTTTGACAGTGAACAAATAGATCCAAAAAAACTTGCCGATGCCAACTATCAAGGATTGGTAAAGAAAAGTCTCCGTGGATTGTTCCCCGAGGTAAAGTCGCGGCGCGACAAGAAAGACCTGTATAAACTTGTAAGCTCGGGTGCGTCTTACGAGTTACTGGATATGGTTCGTAAAGACCCTTCTTTAATTGGCAAAAACGTCTCCGTTTGGGTCACCGCTGACGATGATGTCGATATGTTTGCCAAAGGTTTTATCCGTCGAGAATTGCCGGAAAACGAGAGGCGTATTTCAAATAAGGAATTATCGTGGATAGATAAACTTCAGTCAGAACAGAGGGTTAAAAAGGTTTTTAATACCACTTTCTTTAGCGCCGGCGATTCGAGAGAACCCGAGCTCTCCGGCGTTTGGGGCGCAGCTGTCGGGTCTTTTTTTACGCTTTTGGTTACTCTTATTCTGGCATTCCCGTTAGGCGTTGCCGGTGCGATTTATCTTGAAGAATTCGCTCCAAAAAACCGACTGACCGATATGATTGAAGTCAACATCAATAATCTTGCAGCCGTCCCGTCGATTGTTTTTGGATTGCTTGGTTTAGCTATTTTTCTCAATTTTCTGGGAATGCCGCGTTCAGCGCCTTTGGTCGGAGGAGTTGTTTTGGCTTTGATGACGCTACCAACAATAATTATCGCAGCCCGCGCAGCCTTAAAGTCGGTCCCACAATCTATACGAGAGGCTGCCGTGGGATTAGGGGCCTCCCGTAACCAGGTGGTTTTTCACCACGTCCTTCCTCTAGCGATGCCAGGCGTTTTAACCGGAACGATAATTGGCATGGCCCGGGCACTCGGCGAGACGGCGCCGTTATTGATGATAGGAATGGTTGCCTTCATAGTTGATATCCCGGGCGGTATAACCGATCCTGCAACGGCCCTGCCAGTCCAGATTTATCTCTGGGCCGACAGCCCAGAAAGAGCATTTGTAGAACGCACATCCGCCGCGGTAATAGTTCTCGTCGGATTTCTTATGACCATGAACGTGCTGGCAGCCGTGCTGCGGAAAAAATTTGAAAGGCAATGGTAGTAAACCCGTATGGACCAAATAAATCACGCAGATGACAATAAAGTGGCAAGTGACCCTCAAATCGATCCAGCGAAACTCACTTTTCATACTAAAAACCTAGATGTTTTTTACGGCGACGCTCAGGCATTGTTCGGGATTAACCTCGATATTTATCGATACCAGGTCACATCGTTAATTGGTCCTTCCGGTTGCGGTAAATCGACGTATCTCCGATGCCTTAACCGAATGAACGATACGATTGACGGTTGCGTAGTTAACGGCACCGTCGAACTCAATGGCGAAGACGTCTACGCAAAAGACCTCGACCCTGTCCATTTACGAGCCCGCGTTGGAATGGTGTTTCAGAGGGCGAACCCATTTCCGAAGTCAATCTTTGATAACGTTGCATACGGACCTCGGATACATGGTTTGGTTGATAGTAAGCCTGACCTGAATAACTTGGTCGAACGAAGCCTCCGCAAATCAGGACTTTGGGATGAAGTTAAAGATCGTCTTGACGAACCCGGAACTGGTCTATCAGGCGGGCAACAGCAGAGGCTTTGTATTGCGAGGGCGATTGCCGTCGAGCCGGAGGTAATCCTGATGGATGAGCCCTGCTCTGCCCTTGACCCGATAGCCACGGCGCGGATCGAAGAGTTAATGGATGAGCTATGCCAAAACTACACGATCGTAATTGTAACCCACTCTATGCAGCAGGCGGCGCGAGTTTCCAAAAGGACAGCCTTTTTCCATTTGGGAAACCTCGTTGAGACTGGTGACACCGAAAAGATTTTTACAACGCCAACAGAAAAACGCACCCAAGATTACATTACCGGCCGATTTGGATAGCAGGACACGTTATGCAACACGAACACACCGTCAAATCATTCGAAGATGAACTCAAGACACTCGACCGCTTAATTGCCGAAATGGGCGGTCTCGCCGAAGAACAGTTCTCTACCGCAATCGAAGCAATGATCAACCGTGACGTCGATACCGCAATGGCGATCAAGAAAAGCGATAAGAACATTGATGCGTTGGCTCATGAGATTGATACCACCTCGATCCGGATGCTCGCTCTTCGGCAACCCATGGGTCAGGATTTAAGGTCTATCGTTGTCGCTTTGAAAACCGCGGCTGTGATTGAGCGGATTGGTGATCATGCAAAAAACACCGCAAAGAGGACAAAGGTGCTTGCAGAGAGCCCTCCGATCGGCGCGATAAAAACTGTTGAACGGATGAGCCTGCTCGTTCAGGAGATGATTTCGGATGTCCTCGATGCTTATTCGAAAAGAGATGCAGATAAAGCGGCAGACGTTCGGCGCCGCGACGAAGAGGTCGACGACCTCCACACCAGCCTTTTTCGTGAATTACTTACCTATATGATGGAGGATCCGCGAAATATAAGTGCGTGTACGCATCTCATGTTTGTGACTAAAAATATTGAGCGGATGGGCGATCACGCCGCTAATATTGCAAAAAATATTCATTTTCTTGTCCACGGTGAAAGACCAGGTGAGAAACGTTCAAAGGGTGATGCCTCAGTTTACGTTGTAGACCCTGATACCGACGCATAACTTCATGGTTTCCGGCGTTAAAAAGTCTGTCCTTGTCGTCGAGGATGATCCTTCTCTCGTTGAATTGTTACGATACAACCTCGAAAGAGAAGGATTTGGAGTTTCAGTCGAAAATGATGGCGAAGGTGGCGGACTAGCGATTATAGAGCGTGATTTTGATGCAGTTATCCTTGACTGGATGATGCCCAACATGTCGGGCATAGATTTGGTCCGCCAAATTCGTCAATTAGATCAGAAGCGTGACACTCCAGTTATTATGCTTACCGCTCGCGGTGAAGAAGAAGACCGAGTGCAGGGTTTGGAAAGCGGGGCGGACGACTATGTCGTCAAACCCTTCTCACCCAAGGAGCTTATTGCCCGCCTTCGCGCACTTCTTCGACGGAGCACGTCGGGTATTACATCTGGCATTCTAAAATACGCCAATATAGAAATGGATATTGAAACACATAAAGTCCGACGGAATGGAGTTCCGATTCATTTGAGCCCGAGGGAATTTGGCTTGCTTCAAACGCTGATAGAGAAACCTGGCTTGGTTCGCAGCCGAGAGCATTTACTTAATATAGTCTGGGGCCACGACGTTTATGTGGAAGACCGGACAGTTGATGTCCACATCCGTCGTCTGCGGAAGGCTTTAAAACAGGATGGTCAACCTGATCTTATTCGGACTGTCCGTGGTGCCGGCTACGCACTCGATATTGACCGGGATTAGGCAATCTTGGTTTTGGACAAAAGCACTTAATGGTTCTGTTTTAAGCAGTTATCTCTATAACGGCTTTAAAAAAGTTGCTTTCATTGCAATCAGTGATCTGTCTTTGAGCTTATACATTGCCTATTCAAAGCCTAAGGCTGTGGCGAACCAATTTCATAAGTTTCGGTGCGGGTTTAGAGCAGCGATACACATGGCGATGCGCACGATGGCATAAATTGCAGTACACTCCACAGAGATTTTAGTTCGAATGAACTGCTCAGAGCTCTCGGAGCTTCTATCTTGGGACAAAGAACACACCCGTTAAGAGCGTAGAACTTAAATCTCATGTAAAGGATCAATAATGATCGTTCAGAACACGGATTTTTAAAAAACAATAATATGGATGAGCGGGAAGTTCCGAGGGTAATAATTCTGGTTGTGATGTCTTTGGTCACGGCTGTTTATCTGTGCGCGTTAACAGTCGTAAACGTGGCATTACCTCAAATGCAGGGTGCTCTTTCCGCCACTCCCGATCAAATTTCGTGGGTGATTACCCTTAATCTCGTTGCAACGGCGATCGCGACACCGCTCACCGGATGGTTGGTTGCTAAATGGGGTCAGCGGAAGGTACTGATATGGTGCGTTGGCGGTTTCTCGATAACGACGTATTTGTGCGCAACGGTAAGTTCGCTTGAACCGTTGTTGGTGTACCGGATTGGTCAGGGCGCATTCGGTGCGCCCCTGGTTCCAATCGCTCAAGCAGTTATCTTAAACGCTTATAAAGAGCCCGATAAACGGGCTGTCGCTATGGGCATTTGGGGCATGTCCGTGGTTATCGGGCCGGGTATAGCGCCGGCATTGGGTGGTTACATGGCCGAAGAGTATAGCTGGCGGTGGACGTTTTATCTTCTCCTACCGGTCAGTTTGGCGGCTTTGCTTGGCGTTGTTGCATTTATAAAAGAGAGTAGCAACGCAACCATATCAAAACTGAATTGGACAGGTTTCATAGCCCTTTCAATAGCAGTTACTTGTTTTCAGATAATTCTTGATCGCGGTGAACGCCTTGATTGGTTTGAAAGCACGGGAATACTGATATTAGGCCTGGTGCTTTTATTTAGTTTCTATCTGTTTTTGATGAATTCTTTGTATTCAAAAAATCCATTTATTAAACCCCAACTATTTACAGATCGGAACTTTAGCCTCGGTCTCTTTTTTGTCTTTGTATACGGTATGCTGAATGTAACGCCGACGGTTTTGCTTCCGACGATGCTGCAGGATTACGTCGGCTATCCGGATTCTGATATCGGTTTTATTCTTGCAATGAGGAGTGTCGGGATTTTCCTCGGGTTTTTGGTCGCTCCGAAACTTTCTCAAATCGACCCTCGGTACTGCATGGCATTGGGCTTATTTGCAATCGGCGTATCGGGTGTAATATCGGCAACCTTTAATTCCCAAATCACAGTTTCTTTCGTCTCTTGGGTTGGTGTGCTTCAAGGGTTGGGATGTGGGTTGCTATGGATACCACTGTCACTTGTAACGTTTGCGACACTCCGCGAAAATCTAATGGCAGACGGAACCGCCTTTTTCCATCTAATACGTAATTATGGGAGTAGCATTTTTATCGCGCTAAACGTGCTTGTGGTTCTTAGGACCAGCAAAATAAATAATTCCGAATTGTCAGAAATCGCGAACCCTTACAATGAACGGCTATCGCTGCCGGATGCAGAGAATTCATTCAACCTAAATACGACAGAAGGGTTGCTCTTATTGGCCCAGGAAATCACCGACCAGGCTGTTATGATCGGGTATTTAAACTCTTTCATCCTATATGCCTTGGGCGCGCTTTTACCGATCCCCTTACTCGCACTAATTCGGAAAAACTCACCGTCTCAGAATAGCTAGGTCCCACAAAAGGTTCGATAAGGGATATCCGTTTCTGGGGCCGGTTCTGCATAGCTCTCTTGTCCAGCAACTTCGTCAAATGGTTTGATGACAATTGATAAGATTTTTTCAAATGCCGATAAATCACCCTCCTCGACAGCAAATGAAAGGGCTTCTTCGACCTTGTGGTTGCGCGGAATGTAGACCGGGTTAACTTGATCCATTGTCGCCGACCTGCATTCTTTCGAGATAGTTTCTCTTTCCAACCGTGCAAACCAGTCACGCTCCCATGAGTCGTATGAAGTCGGGTTAACAAACAAATTCCGGGTGCCGAGACTGTCTCCGGATATGGCCCGAGATAGCCTCCTAAAGGTGAGTGTAAAGTCCGCCTCACTCTCCTCCATTGCATTCAACAGGGCTTGAATAAGCTTCAAATCACCCTCTTCCTCATTATTAAGACCGATTTTGCGGCGCATGAGGTTTAACCAGATACTTTTAAACTCGTTTTCATAGCCTTTGATCTCGTCGGTGAGAATTTCAACAGCACGGTCTTTATTATCATCGATGTGCGGAATTAGGGTTTCTGCCAGTCGGCAAAGGTTCCAAATGAGTATTGACGGTTGGTTCCCGTATGCATAACGGCCTTGAGTATCAATAGAACTAAATACCGTCTTCGGACTAAATCTGTCCATGAATGCGCATGGACCGTAGTCGATTGTTTGCCCTGAAATAGCTGTGTTATCCGTATTCATGACCCCATGAATGAAACCTATACTCATCCAGCGGGCAACCAGCGAAAGTTGAGAGTGGGCGACGGATTTAAAAAATGCCAAAAAAGGGTTTTCTGCGTCAGCTACCTCAGGGTAGTGCCGCGCTATCGCATAATCTGCCAGTCGACGAACTTTGTCGAATTCGCGCCTAGCGGCAAAAAACTCGAACGTCCCTACCCTCAAGTGACTTGAAGCAACCCTCGTTAAAACAGCGCCAGGTAGAGGGGTTTCTCGAAAAACTTTTTCACCCGTCGAGACGGCTGCCAGTGACCGTGTTGTTGGTACTCCGAGGGCATACATCGCTTCGCTGATGAGATATTCGCGAAGCACTGGTCCCAGGGCCGCCTTACCATCTCCCCTGCGGGAGAAGGGTGTTTGGCCGCTGCCTTTTAGCTGGATATCCTGCCGAACACCGGCTTTGTCGATGATTTCCCCTAATAATAGGGCCCTGCCGTCTCCTAGCTGTGGAGAGAAATTTCCAAACTGATGGCCGGCGTAAACTTGCGCGAGAGGCATGGCACCCTCAGGCGGTTTATTACCTGAGAAAATTTCAGCGCCCACGGTCGTATTGAGATTAGATGCTTTGAGGTGAAGTTCCTCCGCCAACGGCTTATTAAATAAAAGAAGTTGCGGGTCAGGCGCCGTCGAGGCTTCGCAGTGGACAAAAAACCCCTCCAAATCCCGGGCGAAGCTATTTTCAAAATTAAAATTAACCTGATCCGCGTCGATTGTTTGTTCGTCAATTTGACTAGTCATTTTATCCGAAATCTATGTTCGTTGTCGCAACAGCTTATGGCCCGTAATGTTATTAGCTCGTTAAATATTCCACTACACTCCTGAGGCTTCTTTATTTGCTTTCAGGCACAAGTCGGAATCAGACCAACTATTCTCACTCTTGTTGCGTTTCAATTTGAAGTTTAAGTGCTTCAGTGTAGACCTAACTCCCTTATTTTTCTATTCAACCGCACCCAAATAATTCTGGATCCGCGCGGTTTCATCGAGCTGCTCTGAAGGCAAAATAGACTGCCGCAAATTATCTGAGTGGGCCATATTAATAGCAGAAAGGTATCCCTCCGCTGTTTGACGCCAAGTGTAGGTTTCCTGCACTCGTCTAAATGCCGCCGCCGATAGTGTTGCATGTCGAGACAACCCGTCCAACAATCCTTCGGCAATGTGATCCGCTGAGAATGGATCAACGAGCACGCCGGAGCCGTCTTCGAATATTTCTGAAGGGCCACCGTTTTGAGTAACGACCGGCGCCAAACCAGTCGCCGCCGCCTCAATGGGGGCGAGGCCAAAAGGCTCGTAAAATGAGGTTAGAGCGAAAACAGAACTCCGGCGCGCGAAATAACGGTACGTCGCCGCTAATTCAAGCTGCGAACCAATATTCAGAAAATGTACTCGATCGCCCATCGCAGCCTGGTTAATGACATCTAGAATTTCGCGCAAAACCTTTTTTTCAGCACTACCTAACTTGACAATATCTGTCTCAGGATCGTCAATTCCACGCACGCAAAGGATTAACGCAGCCCGGCGGCGCAGATCCGCATTGCCGGCGTAGGCTTTGACCACACCGATTATATTCTTCTTTTCATCAAGGCGGCTCGAAACCACAGTGCATGGTCCCCTATCCGCTCCGAAACGCGCATCTAACGCGGCGCTGACATCATTATCGAGTTGTGTCGCCTCCATAGCAAAAATTCGTTGGTTCACTCCCGGCGGTGTCACAGCAAACTTTTGGTTATCAGAGGCGTCTACTGCACCAGCGTAAAGACTGTGGGCGTACTGTTCTTGTTGCTCCTGACTAGTCGAAACAATTATACGTGCAGCATGGGTCATGCTCATGCGCTCGGCGGCAATACGGTGCGAAAAACAATATCGCGCTTCCATATCTGGCCAGTTAGTAGTGTTGGTGCCAAGCTTTTCAAGCTTCTGTGCGCCGAGAGAATGACCAGTGAAGGTAAATGGGATACCTGTTTTCGCTTTAGTCAAAACAGCACAATAGCCACCGTCTGCGTAATGTCCTGTGGCAACATCGGGAAGCGCTTCTCCGTAGAAATCGAGCATTGCATCAATAAATACCGGCATATGCGGCCACAACTTCTCTTTTTCTAAAAAACAATCTCCGCCGCAAGGGAACCTCAAAATACGAAGATTTTCTGCGTAGTCAGGATAAAAGTCTTGATTGGCGGCGAACTCAGGCCAATCAACATCCCGGATACGCCGAGTGACGATATCCACCCGGTGGCCTAGGTCGACCATGGCCTGGGCGACCTCTTTTACATAAACCAACTGTCCGCCAAAATCAGGGTGTTCAGTTAGGTAGCTGTCTTTTGGATCAAAATTGCCTTGTGGATTAAGAAATACAATATGCATTATGCTGCTAATTATTCGGATTTAGGTTTACGGAATAGTCCGCATTTATAACTATATCAGCGCGTAGTCGGTGCGCGGATATTATGCCGTGTTCGATCTCTAAGACCTTCTCTGTAAAGGTATCCAGCTCGGAAGCGTCGCGACTGCGTTTGCGTCGGTGTTCCAGAGTTTGACTGAAGTCACGCGCTATGAATATTCGGGTTTTCACATTCTCAAGCAAAGAAGTGTAAGTACCCTCTGTTATAGCGACTTTGGCATCACCGAATGCAAAGACTTCCTTGCCGATGTGATCAGACGCGTAATCAACAAGGGGTTTTTCTATGTGATCAGCTCCGTCCAAAAATGCTTTCATATGTGAGCTCAAAAGTTCAATTTTTACTTCCTGGGGTCCAACCCATGAAATATTTTTTCGTCGAGCCATGTCGTTAGATTTCGGTGGGTAAACGAAGTAATCATCTTGCTGAAGAATTACGCTTGAAATACCCGCCGCTTCCAAAACTTCCGCAATAGCTGTTGCAGTCTCAGATTTGCCACTGCCAGATTCACCTGCGACTGTGATAGTATATTTATCGTCCGAAGACGCGATAGCCTTAAGCATTGCAGGCGCGATCTCCTCTGCAGCAACACGATGATGCTGCTCAACCAATATGACGTCGCCCCGCATAATTTTGCCTATGATATTGTGGGATTAAAAGAAATTGTCTTAACTCAATTAAACAGGATCAATGCCAGATAAAACATCGCAAAAGCAATGCATAATTTAGTAAATGACGTAAAAATAGTATATTAGGGAGAACATGGATTACGATCTGTTATGGTCTAATTTAAACGCTGAATTGAGGTTCAAAGAGACAGAATCCGGCGGTTTGAGTGCAGCGCTGGCGGGTCTTGAAAAACACCAACGCAAATGCGGTTTCATTCAAGATGATCTTCAAGAGGTAAAGCGCCTTGTCTTTAAGGATCCCCAAAATGGTGCATTAAACTTTCGGGCTCAAGTAAATCCAAAGCGTGCCCGCCGCAAAGGTGGTGCAGGAATAAAAACACCACCCCCCGGTGAAGAACGTTTTAACGATGGTTGTTTTCTCTGCCGTGAAAATATTCGATGGCAGCAAAACCAGCGTCAATTCGGTTTTGAAATCACCACCTCAAACGATATTTATAATGCATGGATGAACCCGTTCCCATTACTCCCAAATCATGTGGTCGTTGCAGCCCGCAAACATATACCCCAGGCGTTTAAACTATTTGCTGATGACCGTGAGGGCCTAGAGCTCAATCGAATTCTGTCCGATCTTTGCGAGACCGCGCAACGCCTACCCAATCACATTGGTTTCTATAATGGGGTTGGTGCAGGTGCCTCAATCCCGGAACACCTTCATTTTCAGTTCTTTCAGCGTATTCCGGAGGACCCGTTGTTTCCGCTTGAGCAACGCTCATTCGAATTGTCAGACGGTAATGGCACGCCGGAAATGATTACCAATTATCCGATAAGCGTGGTCCGTTGGCGGGGCGAATTTAAGAATATTGTTTCAGAAGCAGATG
>MDSZ01159980.1_pt1 | contig 10262 bp, 11 predicted proteins | sample 811201 | NCBI WGS metagenome assembly MDSZ01 (sample SAMN05326647, study PRJNA326480) | marine metagenome | isolation source: seawater | place: Indian Ocean: North | collected 2010 | reverse complement strand
TTTTATTCTTTTTCATTATTTAACTTTTTAAACAGTTCCTTTGACATTTTCCACTTGATTGTCCGTTTTTGTAATACATGAACTTTTTCACCTGTCTGTGGATTACGCCTAATAGATGCCTTTTGAATATTAGTCGAAAAAACACCAAAACCTCTAAGCTCTACCCTCTCTCCTCTAGCAAGAGTTTCTTTAATTTCCTTGAGAATTATTTCAGAAAATTTTTCAAGATCTTTCTTTAGAAAATTAGGATAGTTTTTAGAGAGTTGTTTTAAAAGCTTTGATTTTACAATAGCCAATTTAATCTTTTTTATTTTTTGTTATCTTTCTTTTTTTTTAGATCATCTGCAAGAGAGCTAAAAGGAAGCGACTTTCCAGAACCTTCTGTAGTACCAAATTTTTCTAAAGCTTCTGCTCTATCAAGTTCCTCTAATAATTTAATACTTAAAGTGGCTTTTCTTTTATTTAAATCTATTTCAGAAATTGCACAATCAATTCTCTCACCACCTGTAAATCTTGAAGGTCTTGCATCAGCAGCATTAATTGCGATTTGAGACTTTTTAATAACGAAGTCCATATCACATCCTTCTGGTCTAACTATTAAACCTTTATTATCAGTTGATATAATTTTGACTGTAATAGCTTGGTTAACTTTTTTATCTTTGAACCAATCAAATGGATCTGGTTGAGTTTGTCTCAAACCAACTCTAATCTTTTGTTCGGAGGTTTTTATTTCAAGAACTTTTACTTTTATTTTGTCTCCTTTTTTGTATTTAGCAAGTTCCTCCTCACCATTGTTTAAGTAAGTTAAATCATTACAATGTAAGAAAGTATCAATATCTAAATCACCAATTTTTACAAATAACGAATAGTCATTTTTATTTACTATTTCTCCCTCAACAACCGTATCTACTGGGAACTTTTTTTCAAATACTTCAAAAGGATTTTCTAACGTAAGTCGATGTGAAATCGCAATTCTTCTCTTTTCTTTATTAATTTCAGTAATTACACAATCTATTTCGTCTCCTACTTTAAACATTTTTTTTGTAGACAGATTTTTCTTTGTCCAACTAATTTCACTTGAGTGAAGAAGTGTTGTAAGCCCTGGCTCTAGCTCTGCAAACGCACCAAATTCCATAATCTTGATAATTTTTACTTTGTAGGTTTTATTTAATTCATAATTATCAATGTGTTCAAAAGGATCAGGAGAAAGTTGTTTGACTGAGCAACCAACTTGTAATTTTTCTTTATCAACAGTAATTACTTTTAAATCATGTTTTTCCCCAATGTTGAATACCTCATCAGGGTGATTAATTCTAGAATATGAAATTTCTTGTAAATGTACGAGCACATCTAGTTCCCCATTTACATTAAAAAAACATCCAAAGTTACTGTAGCCTTTTACTTCTGCCCCTTTTATAATGTCCCCAACTTTATATTTATCTATAATTTTTGCTTTATCTTCTTTTTTAAATGATGAAATTATTTCCCTTCTAGAAACACATGCGTTGCCTCTAATTTTGTCTAGTTTAATTAGTGCAAATTTTTGTGGTTCATTCATCAAATGACTTATATCTTTTAAAGGTTTATCACTAATCTGAGATCCTGGTAAAAACATTAGGGACCCAGTATCGATATGTTCAACAATACATCCACCTTTACATTTAGATGTAATTTTTCCCATGATCGGCTCATTTTTTTCATATGCCTCAACCAACTTGTCCCAACCTTTAATCTTTTGTGCTTTAGATGCTGACACTAGCACTTCACCATTTTTATCTTCAATTTTTTCTAATAAAACGGAAATTTTTTCACCAACTTTAATTTTATCTGATAATCCCATACTTTTTAATTCATTCACATCAAGAACAGGTTCGCTTTTCAAACCTTCAACAAACAAAAATACAAATTTTTCTGTAATTTTATTAATTTTTCCCTCAATTATTTTACCTTCTTCAATATTATTCTTTGAGAGTTGATTATTTAGTAGCTTTTCGAATTCTAAAGACGCTGGAGATGAAAGATCTTTGTATATTTCCATTAGTTATTAATAATTATTTTATAAAATTTTGCACTTTTAATTAAATTTGACCTTTTAATCAACACTGAAAATGAGAAAATTTACTGATGAATACATAAAATATGGCAATATTTTTCTAAAAATAACTTAAATTTGTTAATATTTGGTTAGAAAAACAGGATTTTTAAAAAAATTATTTTATTTTATATCTGCTCCAAGGCTACGAATTTTTTCTAAAAAAGTTGGGAATGAAGTCTTAATAGAGTCTTTATCAGATATTTTCCACTTCCCTCCAAAAGTTAACGCAGCTATTACACATGACATAAATACCCTGTGATCTTTTAGGTATTTGTCTATTTTGATATCATTTTTTATTTTCAAATTAGGATCTCCGTATATTTTGAGACTATCTTTTTTCAAAATTGTTTTAATACCCATTTTATTTAAAATCCTAGAACCCCATATTAATCTTGGACTCTCTTTTTGATTCAATTCTGAAAGATTCTTGAAAGTAGATACCCCCTTAGCTTTAGCTGCTAGTAAGAAAATTAATAAAAATTCATCTATTGCAGAAGAATTTAATTTTGTTGGACAATTAATTGATTTTAACAATTTAACACTCTTGATAAATAAATCTGCTATTTTTTCTCCTTTATAAATTTTTATATTTTTTATTTTTATTTTTACACCCATCATTTTAAGAATTTTTAAGATTCCTGTTCTTGAAGGGTTTATATTTACATTTTTTAATAACAATTTTGATTTTTTTGACAACGCAGCCAATACAATAAAAAATGAACTTGAACTAATATCAGCAGGAATTTTATAATTAAAAGGATTAATTTTTTTTCCGCCTTTAATTTTAATTATATCATAATTTTTTTTTTTAATAGTTACTATTGGTAAATTGAGATACTTGAAAAAAAGTTCAGTATGATTTCGACTTTTTTTTGCTTTTATTACTGTAGATCCTTTAGTGTTTAAAGCTGCTAACATTACAGAACTTTTGCATTGTGCAGAACCTTTTGTTTCAAAATATTTTATAGGTGTGGGAGACACAGTTCCAGAAATTTTAATTGGAAGTTTCCCAGATTTTGTTTTTATTTTGGCACCAAATTTCTTTAAGGGCTCCGTTACTCTTAAAAAATCTCTTTTAGATAGACTTTTGTCGCCTTTAATTTTTATAAGTGATTTTGAATGAACTAAAAGGCCAAGTATTAATCTTCCCAAAGTTCCAGAGTTGCCAGCATTTATAACAATACTCTTTTTGTAATTAAAACCATTTAATCCTTTACCAATTATTTCACACGAATTTTTTACAAACTTTACTTTAATGCCTAATTTTTTTAAACATAGTAGTGTGTTCATTACATCTTCTGATTTGAGCAAGTTATACGCCTTGGATTTACCTGTTGACTGTGAGGCAATTAATGCCCATCTTATTGATAAACTTTTATCTCCTTCAATTTCCATTTTTTTTTGGAAAGGTTTTATTATCTTTTTTATTTCAACAAAATTTGACATTATAATTAATTAGCTTATTTTAAATGAGTCACCAAAATAAGCATTTTTTGCTTCTATATTTCGAATTAGATTTGAAGGAGTTCCTTGTGCTATTACTTTACCATTATGAATAATTGCTGCTGTATCTACACAAGCTAATAAATCTCTGGCCTGATGATCACATAAAATAACTGAGATATTTGTATTATTTTGTAAGTTTACTATAATTTCTTGTAAGATTTTAATTGTCATTACATCTAGTGCTGCAAATGGTTCATCAAGAAGTAAAATTTTTGGATCAGAAACAAGAGCTAAAGCTATTACCAATTTTTTCTTTTGTCCTCCTGAGAGAAAATCTGCTTTTATATCTCTAATATTATCTAATTCAAACTTTGATATTAACGAGTCAATTTTTTGATTTCTGTAACTTAAATCAGAAATTGTAATTTCAGCAATCGCTTTTAAATTTTCGTAAACACTTAAATCATGAAAAAAACCTCCATGTTGAGGAACAAATCCAATTTTATATTTTAGTGTTCTTTCAAATATAGGATATTTATTTACGCTTTCAGAATTTATGACAATAGAGCCAAAATCTGGCTTTACTAAACCAGTTATAATGTTAAATATTGTGGATTTACCAACACCATTAGGACCCAATAATCCCAATATTTCACCATTATTCAATTTTAAAGACAAATTATCTAAAATAATTTTTCTTCCAAATTTAAGAGAAATTTTATCAAGTCGTAATATTGATTTTTCTTTTTTAAAAGACTTTATTCGAAATTTTTTAATATTAGACATGATTTTTAATTTGTCTCTATTGTTACATTATTTTTTGAGTTATCCATAAAAATTTTTGCATTTTTTGTAGATAGATCAATTTTTACATTATCAGTTTTAATTATTCCCTCTAATCCTTTGTAAACAACATTATTGTAAATTTTAATGATGTTCTTATCAAAATTAAGATCTAGGTTATTAGCAATTATTACATTGTTATCATATTCAATTGTCACTTTATCCCAAAAATTAGTGTTATAATTGCTGTTATTGTATTTAGCTTTATTAGATTTAATAACTAAAGACATTCTATTTTTGTCAATTAAATTTGCTCTTACCATATCCATTTTTACAATTTCGACATTATTTTCATAAGTTAATTCGCTTGTATCAGCGATAATATTATATTCACTATCATCATCAAATTTTACATTATACTTTAAGTTTTTAATTAAATTTTTTTGATTTTCACTTAAAACTTTTTCATCTGTGGAAGTAATGTCATTATTTTTTAAATTCGTTGGAAAATATTTTTTATAAACAAAAAAAGAAATAAATACTATTAGAATAAAAAGAAATAGTTGAATTAATTTTTTCATTAATCAATTATTCAAGGTTCTTGAGCAAATTATGAATATGAATAACACCAGTTGTTTTTCTTTTATTCCCTTTTTTGTAAACACATGCATTAGTAATTTTCCTTTTATTCATTTGCAGAAGAATTTCTGAAGCCATCATATCTTCCTCCACAATAAAAGGACTTTTTGTCATAAAATATTTAATTTTTAAATTTTCTATTCTTCTTTTTTTTTGCATTAATCTCTTTAAATCTCCATCAGTAAATACTCCAGTTGTTAAATTTTGATTATTGATTAAAACTAAAAAACCAAGTTTTTTTAAATTTAAAACTTTTAATGCTTTTTTCATTAATTCATTTTCATTGATGAAGGGGATTTTATTTTTAGTAACCATTAGATCTTTAGCCGTTTTAAGTTTTTTTCCTAAATTTCCAGAAGGATGAAACTTTTTAAAGTCAAGTTTTCCAAATTTTTTTTTCTTCATTAAAGCAACTGCTAAAGCATCTCCAATGGATAGTTGTACAGTTGTACTAGACGTTGGAACAATACCATCTCCAGACTCAACTACTTCAGGTATTAATAGTTTTATATTTGAAGATTTATAAAGTTTAGAATTTTTATTAGCTACAATTCCAATCAAAACAATTTTGTTCGATTTCACATATTTGATAATGTTATCTAACTCATTTGTATTACCTGAATAACTTATCAAAATTAAAATATCTTTATTGGTAATTCTACCGAGATCACCATGTGAGCAGTCATTGGCAGATATTGAAAATGATGGAGTTCCTACTGACGATAAAGTTGCTGAGATTTTTGAAGCTATAATTCCACTTTTTCCTACTCCACATATTATAACTTTTGATTTACATTTATTAATTACTCTTACAGCTTGATTAAAAGATACGTCTAAAGAATTTTTTAATTTTTTTAGTGCTTTAATTTGTAATTCAATGACATCTTTTCCAATTTCATTCATTTCTTTCTTCATTTTTAATATGACCAAATATCGTCTTTGAATAATGCTAAATCAAGTTCAACTCTTGTTTTTAAAAATTTTAAACAATCTTTATACAGATCAATTCTTTTTTCTCTAATTAAAATCTTGTTAAGTCCATCATGAATTTTATGAAGATATATTACGTCATTTGCACAGTATTTCAGTTGTTCTTGTGATAATTCACCACCAAAATCAGAACTTTGAAATTGTTTGCTTATATCTTTGTTAGTAAATTCTTTAATTAAAGTTTTGAGTGAGTGACTATCCGAGTAAGATCTAGCTAACTTAGAGGCAATTTTCGTATCTAGAATATTATTTGTATCTGTTTTAAGATAATATTTGATATGAGCAATATCAGCTCTTCCATAATGAAAAATTTTCGTAATATTTTCACTAGATAAAATTTTTACTAAATTTGGAGCCTTATAGCTTGATCTATCAAGCTGAACTATATGTGCATCAAAATTTCCTGAGGAAATTTGAATTAAGCACAAAGGATCTCTTTTAACATTAAGACCCATAAACTCACCATCAACAGCTAATAGATTGCCTAAATCTAAATCATCTGGTAAATCATTTTTGTGAAGTTTTATATCAATATTCATTTAAAGATATATATATGAAAGTAAAAAATTGTCTAATTTTTGGCGGCAGTGGTCAAATTGGTAGATTTCTAATTAGAAAATTAACCAAAAATAACTATAGAGTTACTGTTGTCACAAGAAATATACATCAGAAAAGTCATGTCATTAAAACTCAGGGGAACGCAGGCTATATAGAAGTTATTGAAGCAAGTATTTTTGATGAAGTGAAGATTAGAAAACTTTTTCAAAAAGCAGATATTTGTATAAATTTAGTCGGAATCTTATATGAAAAAAGAAATGGAAATTCCTTCAAAAATATTCATGCACTTTTCCCTTCTTTGCTGGCAAAATTAAGCAAGGAATATAAATTGGACCATTTCATACACCTTTCAGCTTTAGGTATAAATAATGCATTAGACTCAAAATATGCACAAAGCAAATTAGAAGGTGAGACAAAAATATTAAATTCTTTTCCTTTAGCAACAATATTAAGACCATCAGTTGTTTACTCAGTAGACGATAACTTTACTACAAATTTTATGTCTCTATTAAACAAACTACCCATTTTTCCATTATATTATTCAGGGAAAACAAAATTTATGCCTATTCATTGTTCAGATTTAACCAGCGTAATTTATCATGTGATCTCTGAAAATATTAATTCAAGAATAATTGAATGTGTTGGTCCTGAAACTTTAACTTTTAAGGAAATATTAAGTAAATTACTTAAATTAATTGATAAAAACAGATTGTTAATACCTTTCCCTTTATTTTTGTCCAAAATGTCAGCATCTTTTTTTGAATTATTGCCCAAGCCATTATTAACTAAAGATCAATTAAGATTATTGAAATACGATAACGTTACATCTGGCAAATATAAAACAAATTTTGAAATAGGTGTTCCGAGTTTACTTACATTTGAGAAAGAGGTTAAAAAGTATTGTTACATGTGGCGCGAGGGTGGAGAATTTTCAACTGAAAAATATAAAAATTGATTTGATATAATTAATTTCTATGCTGATTTTATTTTCTTTTCTATAAAGTCTGGAACTTCGCCTTTTTCAATAGGCTCATCTTTTTTATTTTTAGACTGATAGCTATAAAGAAGGTGAAGTTTACAATAGCTAAAATCTTTCAAAGAGGACCTTCCACAAAAATAAAAGTTTTTCTCATTAGGGTGACCAATTGGATACTTACAATCATTATCAGTTAATTCCTCTAATTGTTTAGGATTTTCTGGTTCGAAATCTTTTTCAATAATTAAAGACTTAAATTTGCTTCGCCGTGATTTTTTTACAGATTCATTTTTTTCATTCAAAGAATTTTCAAAATTTTTATTTGTAGCGACTGATCGTGTTTTTATCTTTGCTGAAAGGTTCAATCTATGAGCTTTTCCTATTACGGCATTTCTGCTAATGCCTCCAATGATTTCAGCGATTTGACTCGCCGTATTTCCTTTTCCCCACAATTCTTTAAGTCTATTTACTTTTTCCTCGGTCCAACTCATTTTAAACTATATGTAGTGTGTTAAATTAATTATTATACAATATACTGTTAATTTTTTTAATTAAACAAGAAATAACTGAGAGTTATCAACAAAAATAAGAAAAAATATTCTATAATATATTCAATCCCAACTTGTATTTAATATTTTTGTTTATACAAAGTTTCTGATTTATAAAAAATTATGAGCTATTTAGCAAAAAATTATAATAGAAAAAAAATTTCTTTTCGAAATGGGAAAGGAAGCTATCTTTATACAGCCAATGGCACCAAGTATCTAGACTTTGTTCAAGGGATTGCGGTAAATTCATTAGGACATTCTCACCCCAAATTAGCAAAAACTATTAACAAACAATCTAAGAAATTATGGCACGTTTCTAATGCTTTTCAAATTCCTGAAGGAGAAATATTAGCAAAAAAGATATGTCAAAAAACATTTGCTGATTATGTTATGTTTCAAAACTCTGGTGCTGAAGCCACTGAAGCGAGTATAAAAGTAGCTAGAAGATATTTCTATTCTATTGGCAAACCTAACAAAAATAGAATTTTATGTATAAAAAATTCATTTCATGGAAGAACATTGGCCACAATCAATGCAAGTGGATCAAAAAAAATGACCGAGGGATTTGGACCAAAAGTTTCAGGATTTGATCATTTTAAGTTTGGTGATCATAAATCATTAAAAAAAAAGATTAATAAAAATACGGCAGCAATAATGGTTGAAACAATATTAGGTGAAGGTGGTATTAAAGTAATACCCGACTGGTGTTTAAAAGGGTTAAGAAAAATATGTAACAAAAAAAAGATTTTATTAATCTTAGATGAAGTTCAATGTGGTATAGGTAGATCAGGAGATTTTTTTGCTTTTGAAAGATCTAAAGTAAAGCCTGACATTGTTCCAATTGCAAAAGGTATAGGAGGTGGCTTTCCTATCGGTGCTGTATTGATGAATAAAAAAGCAGCATCAGGCATGATAGCTGGAACACATGGATCAACATTTGGAGGCAATCCGATGGCAATGAAAATTGGTAGTGAAGTATTTGATATAATTTCTAATAGACATTTTTTAAATAATGTAAAAAAAAATTCACAATATTTTCATGATCAATTAAATAAGATTAAAGATAGATTTCCTAAATTAATAAAAGAAGTTAGAGGCAGAGGTTTTTTGATTGGACTGCAACTATATAAAGATCAGACAAATTTCATAAATGATTTAATGAAAAATAAACTTCTTACTATCAGAGCAGCAGAAAATGTGGTTAGAATTCTCCCACCTTTAAATGTAAAAAAAAGAGAGATCAATTTAGCATTGAAAATTATTAAAAAAGTTTGCTTAAATCATAATAAATGAAACATTTTATTAATTTAAAAGATATTCCAGCTAAAGATTTAAGGAAAATTTTGATAGATGCCAAAAAAAGAAAGAATCTAAGAAAAAAATTAAACACCCTTGAGGTTGATAAGGACAATCCTCTTAAAGGAAAATTATTAATTCAAATGTTTGAAAAATCTAGTTTAAGAACCAGATTGAGTTTTTATTTAGCTATTAAACAACTTGGTGGAGGAACTTTAACTTTAAGATCAAATGAACTTCACCTTGGTGAGGGAGGAGAGTCATTAGCAGATACGGCAAAAATTTTATCCACATATGGAGATGGTTTTGTGTTCAGAACTGACAGTGAAGAAAAGATTAAAAAATTTAAAGATTATCTGTCGATACCCATTATAAATGGTTTAAGTCCATTGTCACATCCAACGCAAGTTTTGTCAGATGTTTTTACGGTTGAAGAAATTAAAAAAAAGGCAATATCAACACTAGATATTACCTGGATAGGTGATTGTAATAATGTTTTGAATAGTTTAATTGCTGCATCAGTTAAATTTAATTTTAAATTAAGAATTGCATGTCCAAAAAACTATGAACCAAAAAAAGATATTTTAGATTGGGTAAAAAAAAACAAAAAAAATATTTATATTTTTAACAATATCAAGGAAGCAACAATAAATGCAGATGTTATTTTTTCTGACAAAGTTATTTCACTAAATGATAAAGTTAATAAAAAGAAAAAATTAGATAAGTTTAAAAGTTTTAAAATAACCTCTGAGGTAATGAAGTATGCAAAAAAGGACTGTATTTTTTTACATTGTTTACCGAGAGGAACAGAGGTTGTTGAAAAGGTTTTTTTTAGTAAACAATCAAAAGTTTGGCAACAAGCCCTTAATAGAATTCATGTTCAAAAAAGTATTTTATTATATTGTTTTGGAAAATTAAGGCAGAGGTAACG
>MDSZ01018073.1_pt1 | contig 10263 bp, 7 predicted proteins | sample 811201 | NCBI WGS metagenome assembly MDSZ01 (sample SAMN05326647, study PRJNA326480) | marine metagenome | isolation source: seawater | place: Indian Ocean: North | collected 2010 | reverse complement strand
TTTCCACGGAGGCGAAGACGGGTGCCGTCTTCTGCTCCGGCGGGGATGCTGAACCGAAGCGTGGTGGCCTGCTCTTTGCGGCCTCGGCCCTTGCACGCTTTGCAGGTGGTCCGGGGAATCTTCCCTCGCCCGTCACACGTCGAGCACGTGCGATCCTGCCTGGTTTGGAATGGACCCATCTGCACCATCCGAGACAACACACCTCGCCCTTGGCAGTCGGTACAGGTGTCCAAGACCCCGCCTTCCGCACCTGTTCCCGAACAGGGCACACAGGAGGTCGGAAGTTCAAGTTCAACCTCCTCATCCGCGCCGTTCATCACGTCCTCGCTGGAAACGGTATGCCGGTAGAGGATGTCGCTGCCCCTGCGGGATCGCTGACCACCACCACCTCCGCCAAAGAACGCAGAGAAGATGTCTGAACCACCAAACAGGTCGCTCAAGTCAACGTTGAAACCGCCGCCGAAACCACCGCCGGGACCGTCATGACCGAACCGATCGTACTGACTTCGCTTCGAAGGGTCGGAGAGGACAGCATAGGCCTCTTGGATTTCCTTGAAGCGGTCCTCGGCATCCGCTTCGTCGCTTCGGTCGGGGTGGTACTTTCGTGCCAGACGACGAAAGGCGTTCTTCAGCGCCTTCTCGTCGGCATCGCGATCGAGGCCGAGCACCTCGTAGTAATCGCGCTTCCCGCTCATGTCGGCCCCGCCTCGTTGGCTCAGGGGGCCGTCTTCAACCCAACGCCCAAGGAAGATCACGCCACGACCGGTGGCAGACCTGCCCCACAGGCCGGACAAAAGCGGTCTTCGGGTTCATGCGGTGCCCCGCAGGAAGCGCAGGTGTACACGGGCGGGGGTGGAGGAGCCACCACGGTTTGCATGGAAGGGGTGACGTCCTCGAATTCACCGGATTCCATGGCGAATGGAGCCACGGGGCGGGCAGCGACCAGTGGATCACCCTCCGCCCGCTGTTGGAGCGCGGCTCGGCGGCGTTGATCTCGGCTCTGAGCGAGGTCGTCGCCACGACGAAACAGACGCCCCAACGCATCCAGCACACGGTCCATGCCCGATATCGTGCTGGTCGCACCCACCGTCCGCTGGACCTCGTCGCTGGGCTGGATGCGCATGCCGTGCACCGTTTCGACGTCCACTTCGGTTTCGATGTTGGCTTCGCTGCCTTCGCGGGTTAATCCGCTAACTTTGGCCCCCGCATCCACGCTGATTGGACCGCCCGCTGGTACGGCATCGTTGCGGTCCCACAACCCCTGCTCTTCGGCTTTGAAGACGGTTTTCAGCCCCTTGAGGGACGAGGAACGACGATGCTCATGGTCACGCTCGATGCGTGCCCGGCGGAAGAGCATGTAGCCCACAAGGGCAAGGACGCCGTAGTAGATCCAACGCATCCAAGGGGAAACGTTCAGCATCGCATTGAGGGGCGTGACCGTCACATCAAGCCCAAGTCCGATGATGGCGGGCGTCACCAACAGCCCCTGAGAGATGCCGTTTCTGGCCGCCATGAACCACCGACCAACACCGTTCAGGCATAGAGGTTCGTCCGGGCTGTGTCATCGGTCTCGCTTCTTTGGTGGACCTGCCACCAGCGAGCGAAGCAAACCAAGCGTGAACCCCGTATGCAGCATCACCAAGCAAAACGGCACCGCCAAGAGGTGCGTCAACCGTCGCGTGTGCAAGAGGGAGAAGAAGCCTGCGCCAAGCAAGACCACGGCATAGGCGCCGACAGGGACGACCGACCACGAGGGAGCGGTCATGAGAAGCACGGCGCACACGAGTGCGCCAAAGAGGGGTGCAAACTCTCGCGGGTCGGCCCGGCTTGGATAGGAACGGAGCAAACGGCCGCGCCAATACCCGTACCTCACGGACATGCGCCAATGGCTGTGAAGGGTGGTTCGTCGGTTCATGCGAAGCACAACGGAAGGGTCACGCTCAATCACGTACCCTTCTCGAAGCAAACGCATCGAGAGATCGCTGTCTTGGCTTGTGGCATAGGTGGCGTCCCAGCCTCCTACGGCCTCGATGGCTGAGCGTCGATGCGTGGCAAAGGCTGGCACCTTCGTTGGTCCGGGCGCTGAAAATTTCGCAAATTGTCCGCCGCCGCGCCCGATGGACGAACGGAGGGCACCGTCCACCCAACCTTCCACGGCCGTCGACGGCCGTTCTGGTCCGAGCACACGAACACCCATGGCGGCCAACGACGCGCCATGGCGTTCAATCCCTGCTTCCCACGCCTTCATGCGGGTGGACAAATGGTCGGGTGGCAAGCGCACGTGCCCGATCACTTCCACGAGGAGGTCGACATCGTCCGCCAGATGCGCCATGGCGAGGTTTCTGGCATGCGGAACAGTGCGGTTTGGATTGTCCAGCACGGTAAAACCGTGCCCCGTAGAAGGACGATGGTGGTCAAGGATGTCGCGTGTGCCGTCGGTTGAACCTCCATCAAGCACCAGGACATCAAACGCTGAAGCAGGAAGGTCCTGCGCCTCAAGGTCCGCAAGAAGGGCGGGGAGATGTGCCGCTTCGTCCAACACCGGGATGATCACCGCCATCCTTGACCTCGGTGAAGCGCTCACGCCGCGTGCTCGCCCCCTTCGGACTTGATGATGTCCCTCATCACCGGCCCAATGGCTTGAGAACCGCCACCACCTCGGAGGGCCGATGACCGCCCCAAGGGTTCGCCTCACGGGCATCGACGAAGGGATGGACGTCATCGTTCGCACACGCATTCGAGGCTCGGAAGACGGGGGGCGCATCAGCGAAGCCTTCCAAGCGCTCTTTCCGGACGCAGCCAAGGTGGAATGGCCGGCCACGCCCACCTATCCAACCGAACAAGACGTTGAGGTTGAAGTGACGCAGGTGCCCTTGGACACGCTCCTGACCAAGCTTCACGACCAGCGCATCCTCGACACGGCTTTGGACGCCATGGGAGCCAACCTCCAAGGAACAACCACCGTGTTTTCGGTGGAGCGTGTCGCGGCGATGGCGGGCAAAGTCACCTTCGGCCTTCCCGGACATGCCCCGCTCGGAGGTGTCTTCGACATCGAGATCCGCGGCGAAGGCCTCGATGATTGGCTGCTCGCCGCCACCCATCACCCTGGACGTGCGCACGTCCCCCGCCACCTCGGTGACGACCGCGCCATGGACGAGGATGGCGAGGCCGTGACCTGGTTCGAGCGCTGATCACCGTCGAGGTACCAACGTCAGGACCACGTCACGGTCCGGTCCAAGCCAAGTGAAGGCATCCACGTCGTCGTTTGGCCCGAACCAACCGATGGCGTCGTGTGCCTGTGAGGAGATGGTGGCCGGCAAAGCCGCCACAGGGTGCACGTCAACGACATTGATCCTGTACCGTCGCCAAGGTTGCACGCCCCACCAATGGCCACGTCGATCCCCGGCCTGAACGGCCATCCCAAGTTCTTCCTGCCACTCGCGGACCACCGCCTTCTCGAGGGATTCACCTGCCTCAAGTTTTCCACCCGGCAATTCCCACAGCCCCGCTGCGGCTTCCTTAGGACCTCGCCGCGCCACAAGAAGACGCCCTTGGTCGAACAGCGCACCTGCTGCGACTTCGATCACGGGTGGGAAGAGCATCCGCGCCATCACCGCCTCTGCCAAGGCTCGACTCCGACACAAGGGCCAATGCTCCTCCGAAGGGATGTGCAGGAACAACACGGGAGGCGGGTGCTCCACGTGATCGCACGCGGCAAGGCTCCGGTGAAGGGTTTCGTTGCAGACGTATCCACCGGCATCGTCCGACCATGTGGCCTCTTCGTCACACGCTGCAAGACCGAAGCGTACCCGATCCACGCCTGCTGGGCGATCACCACGTCCCGTGATTGGAGCGCTCTCGATCATCCTCCCAGAATTGTCCGGCTCACGCATCTGCAGCGCGTCCCTGCCGAGCCATTCCAGCCTTGCATGGGTGCACGACCCACATAGGCCGAGATGAAGGACAGCGTCCCAACGCTCACCTTCCTGAATCCTTCTCGCCGTCTCCGAAGCCCCGGCTTGATCAACGCTGAGAACGCGAGCGTCCACAAGGACGCTTTCGACGTGGTCGCCCCATGGGTCACGCACCTCCATGGTGTCCGGCCAATCGCGCACCAACGCTTCGGTCGGGTTGACCTCGTGGGTCGAAAAGGCGCCAAATCCCGTGACGAGGACCCTGCGCATGGACGTTGTTTCCGTGGAAGGACCTTGAGGTCGTCGCTCGGAACGCCAACACGTTGAGAAAGAACCGGGTGTTCATTTGTTCATGGGCGAGGAACTGGTGGTCTCCCTTCCTGTCGAGGCTCCTCGACGTGTTGGGCCCTTGACCTTGCTCAAGGAAATCTGGCGTGAAATCACGTTCGGCATCGGCGTGTGGGGTTCAGCACGTCCCTTGTTCACCGTTCTGCTCGCTGCCGTGCCCTTCCTCTTCCTGGGCCAACACATCAACCGTGAACACCGCAAGGGCATCGACTTCGCCTTGCTGCAGATTCCATTGGCCTTGACCGTGGTGCTCTGGCTCGGCCTGTACCTCTGGTCCATCTTTGATGCATGGCGCGCAGCCACGGCCATCGTCGCACGCGGTGGATTGGCCGACTAAGGACGCCAAAGTTGCTCGTTGGCTTCAAGGTCACCTGAAGCCAAATCCTCCAAGTCCGCTCGATCGTCGTCATCAAAGTCGTCAGGCAACTGTCCGCTGAAGATCGCGTCGAGCGAGGAAGACTCGACCGCCCAGTACATGACGGAGTCCTCGTTTGAGGAATGACCCGGATGGTCTGGGTCTTCGTGATCCCTCGGAGAGGTGTAGACCTGATTCACCAAACCGAGCAGATGGCCCACTTCATGGAGCGTTACGCTGTTTTCGATGTCCTCCGCACTTGGACGGCGAAGGATGTTCTCTGCGTCATCGATGCTGTCTCGAAACACCGCCACATCGGCCGCATTGACGGCGACGCCAAGCACGCTGTCGTCGTCGTACCCTCCTGAAGGAAACAACAGGTGCCACCGCAGCGTGGTGCCGTCCATGGGCGGTGCTTCGCGATGCTCCAAGGCTTGCTTTCGAACATCATCCGCGCTCCATGCGCCTGTGTGATTGAATTCCGTTTCCGTGATGACCGCGCGAATACCATCGGGCTTGTCGCACACGTCCTCCAACCGCTCGGTCAGAAGTTGCACGGTGGATGCTTCGGGGGCATAACCTGGGGCATGATCAATCTCGATGACCATGTCCGTGAATTGGCTTGACGACAGGCAAGCCAAGGTCAGGCCGCCAGGAATGCCCCGTCGCTCGGGCAAGGCCTCTGAAAGGCCGTCCCTCAGCCCACCGAGGCAGCCTTGCAACAGCATGAGGCTGGCCAACAGGAGGGCAAGGCCAACACGCTGCATGCCTTTCCCTCGATGTTGCGTGATTTGAACCCGCGCTCAGAAGTCGTCAGGGACGTCCAGCGGTGAAAACAAGCGACCTGGCCCGTCTGCCGCAGCCAATTGGCTTCGGACCAGATGCTCCCACGGCCTGAGCGCGAGGATGCCGTGCATAAGGTCCGCATCGACCTCTTGCAGGGTCACTCGGATGAGGGTGTCAAGGATGTCCATGCGATCTGCGTCAACGTGATCGAGCAAGCGGTCGAGCGTGAACGCTGACGTGGCCTCTGAATCCTGCCCACCGTCCAGCGGCCAAGGGGCCTTCACGCGTGGCTCAAGTTCGACGCCTTGTTCTTCCGCCCATGCCAGGAGGGGCTCGACCATCGACGTGATACGACGTTGCAGGACGATGGCCACCTCGACAATGGGCATGCCCAATTGACCGATGAGGTGCACCATCCGTTCGGTCAGCGTCACCATGCCCTCGACGTCGTTGGACACCATGGGCCAGCCTCACTGGGCGTCGAGGTAGGACCAGCCGTAGTGCGCCCACTGCTCTTCGGTCCATCCTGCAGGCAGGCCAGTCGGGGGCTTTGGCGGAAGGCCACGCGGGTCATCCGTGGTGTAGGTCGGCGCAGGAGGCGTCTCCACCACCACAGGCGCAGGATCAGGCACCGTCAAGCCCGGAGGCAACGGCGTGGTGGCCTCCATGTTCAAGCCAGGGGGCGGGGGCAGATCGGCCAAATCGGGAAGGGCCTTCGGGGCCTGAGTCATGGTCGCCATCACGGCCTTCGTTTGGTCTTCAGAACCCAAGGCGTCCTCGCCATAGGCCATCCGTCGGTAAACGACGAGCATCCACACCGCTGCGGAAAGCGACAGCATGGTGATGACGTACAGGAAGAGGCTGAAGCGTTGCTCGCCCAAATCCTCACGCAATGCATCGCCATCACGTGCGACCTCTTCGGTCAGCAACAGTGGAGCGAGGGGGATGCGGTCGGCTTCGACGCCGTCGATCAGCAACAACAATCGGTGTTCCAAACGGTCACCGACTTCGCCTTCCGCCATCGCAGTAAGCTGAACCTGCACATCTGATTCAGCGGCAGCGGTCAGGTTCTCTCGGGCGATTTCCGCCCAGAAGCCTGCGTCTTGACGACGCTGAAGCACGAAGGCAATCTCGCCGGTTCCGCCCTCGTTCGTGGCTTGGATGTCGAGCACTGCAGTACCCTTCGGCGCTGGGCTTGGGTCGTCCCACAACGCAGCGGTGGTTTGGAGGTCGATCGAGGGTCCAATCAGGGCCAGCGGCCAAGTTGCAAAGGGCGTCATCACCGTGTTGGACGTCGTATCGAAGGGGTTGCCGGCCGCATCGCTTCCCGAAACCCACACGTCGACCATGTAGGTTGGAAGCAGGGTGGTGGCTCCCGCATCGGTCAAATCGAGGGTACCGCTCCAGAAGAATTGCTCACCGAAGGGCGTGGTGTCCGGCAATTCAAGGGCGCCACGTGAGATTTCGGCCTCGCCTGCTCGCACGCGGTAGTGAAGCACGGCAGACTCTCCTGCATCGAAACCATGGTCGTCAAGGGTCGTCAGTTGAACGAGAAGATCGTTGGCCTGACCAATGGGCAAGGGTTGACCCGCCTGAATACGCGACAGCGTAACGGCAGACAAGGTGGGTGAAGAACTGTCCACGATGAACCGAACGCGAGGAATGATGTCCGTTTGGTCCTCCGCCAATCCGGGCAAGTCATCCATGCCCAATTTGAGATCGAGGAAACCAGAACGGATACCTGGCACCAGAAGGTCCAATGAAAATTCACCGTCTGCACGTGGGCTGGTCACCCAGATGTGGTCGTAATCACCGAAGGTCACGTCAAAGGCACCGGCTGGAGCGGGTGTCTCGTCTTCAGAAAAGAGCACGCGCCCGGTGACCCGGAGGGCTTGACCTGCTCCGATGATGGTCTCGTCGAAGTCCTCGTTGTAGTGGTTCGTGCCGTCCCGCAACTCCACGGCCCGGATGTGGCCGCTTTCGGTGTCGAAGCGGAAGTCGTTGTCAAGGCTCCACCAGTTGTTGCCGAGGCTGGATTCAACTTCGAAGCACGGCACGTCAGGCTCCAAGCCACAGGGCTGGTCGGTGACCTTGATCTTCGGACGAACGAAGGATTCCCCGTCGGTGTCGAACGACTCCGGGAAGTTCCACGTCAGTTGGAAGAGGGCGCTGATGACCACCACGTTGGGATCTTCGACATCGAGTTGCACGTCAGAATACAGGTTGCTGACGGCAAGGAATTCGCCTCCGGTGGTCATGTGAGCCACCGGCAAGCCGTCTTCATCGGGCGCCAAGGTGATGAAAATCGAGGTGTCCTCGTCATCAAAGTCCCCACCGAGGGCAAACTGCACCTGCTGGATGTCTTGCCAACCGTTGCCGTCGGAGAGGCTGATCTGCGCCGTGTACGGCAACCCAGGATGAAGTGGAGATTCGTCGTCGTGACCCACAATGGTCGAGTTGGCGGCGTCGAGTTCTGGTTGGAATTCTTCTCGCACGGTGTAGGTCACCAAGTCTGCCGACCAATCAGGTGGCACCTCACCGGGCCGGTCGCCGCACAGCGAGGAGCCGAGGTCTTCGGGGCACACTGGGCCACCGCCCATGGCCACAACGTTGTTCTGAGCGTCCTTTCCGCTGATGTAGAAGGACACGCGTTGACCATGCAGCAGCATCGAATCGTCGATGCTCGTCTCAAAGATGTTCAGGCCGCCCGCACGCACCTCGGGCGAGGAGACGGTCTTGAGCTCGTACTCTTCGGCTTGGGGTAGTCCATCGAAGTTGTAATCGGTGCAGCCAATGGCTTGGCTTGCTTTGCATCCAAGCCAATAATGGAGGCTGATCTGGTTGGGTGGGTCAACCGAATCTTGGATGACGAGGCTGATCGGTTGTGCCGTGGCAGCATGCAGCTCAACGCCGTCCATGGGGTCTGAGGACAACACGAGGGGTGAGTTCCCGTCAAGGGTCAACCGGATGGTGTTGTAACCTGGGTTGGAGAAGACTGAGCCGTTCGTCATGTCCACGGCTTCCACGTGGAAGACCATGCCTCCCGGTGCACTTTCCACGGGCGATTGGAAGGTGATGTTGTATTCACCAAAGGAGGGGTTGGAGGTGGTGGCCAGCACGACGGGTTCGCCGATCGGGTCGCCGTCGTAGGTCACGTTCTGTCCCAGGACGCGAAGGTTGAATTCGCCACCGAGTGGGCTGAGCTGGCTGCCTTCAAAGTGGATCTTTCCTGCGAAACTGAGGTTGTAGCCACCGCGCACCCAATCCAGGGGATACAGTTCACGCCCAGTTTCGTCAAACACACGCAGACCGTCGAGCTGAATGTCGTTCTCGATGCGCACGTCAAGACCGGTCGTGGTCCAATCCGTGACCTGCTCGCCGATGGGATCAACCACCGTGATGTTGGCCTCCATCGCACCCTCGTCGTTCCACGTCCAATCCACGAGCGTTGGGATTCGGATTCGTGTGATGCTGTCGGACACGGCGCTTGAGGTGCAGTTGCCGACGTCAAAGTGGACGATGCCACCGCCGTCGTTGAGGACGCTGCATTGGTCGCCACGCGACCATTGCACCACAGGGTCTTCCCCGTGCGAATGCTGCAAGGTCACGTCAACACGGTTGACGCGCGTGACGTCGTCGCCACGGGCCACGTCCACCACAAGGTCACGGTGCGCCCCGTCTGGGGCCAGCATACCGCCTTCCAAAGAGGCCCCGACGGCACGGGTTTGCATGACGTACGCCACGTCAAGGTTGGTGATCTTGATGCGACCCGGAGAGGCCGCCTTGACCGCGAGGGTGATGTCCACGGTGCCGTCACCGTTGTCAGGAATCGCGTCGTTGAACGCCGACACGAGGGTGGGGGCGTCCTTGACCTCCTGCCCAACGATGCTGTCGTCGCTTGCGTCCACCGAAGATTCGTTCAGGAACAACAGGGATTCCCAGTCGTAGGTGCCGTCGTTGCCCACGTCAAGACGAGGACGGTCGGGATAGCCCTCCTCGTACTCGAGGGTGAAGGAGGTCACGCTGGGCGTGGTGCTTGCGTCCGTGCTGTCCAATTGAATGGAGTACCGCAACGCTGACCCGGCTGCTTCGGTCGGGAAGGCGACCTCCTGGCCGTTGCTGGCTTGGTACCAGTCCGTACCGTTGTTGTTGGAAACGTACACTTCGATGGACGTGCCGGCCGGTTCATCGCCGACCCACGTGGGACGAACTTTGCCGACCTTGGTGCCCGTTGGGATGGGAGGAGAGGTCCACGAGCCCATCGTGGCGTATTCAGTGTCGTGCTCAAGTTCCACCCACCACGACACGGCGGATGAGCCGATCATCTGAGCCTTCCACACCAACTCCTTCCCGGGATGGGCGAAGTGGATGGTTTCGTTGGCCGTCACCGCAGACCAGTGGGTGCCGTTGTCGGCCGAAACCCAATGGTCCACGCGATCACCGATGGACGCGGCCGACCAACCAACACGGGTGTTGACCGAAAGGACGTCGTCGGCGGAGGTCGTGACCGGACCGTACCACGTGGTGGTGCCTGGAGCAGCGATGGTTTCGTAGGTCCATCCCGTGCCAAATTCACGGTAGTACTGGGTCTTCCCGCTCCAGGTGGAATAGCCGGTGTCCATCGTCACAAAGCGCGAGCCGTCCCATTGGAGGCCGTGGCCGAGGCTGGAAATTTCACGGATGCCGGCTTGAGCCACCAACGACGTCGAGGTACCGCTGATGGACCACGCTTCAAGGGTGTCTCGGTCGTTGTAGTACGCGTCCTTCTGACAGCGCATGTAGAAGGTGTTGCCATTCACTTCAAGTCCGCGAATCATCTGACTCGTCATGCCACATTCAGAGGCGGTCGAGGCCGTGGAA
>MDSZ01030334.1_pt1 | contig 10264 bp, 8 predicted proteins | sample 811201 | NCBI WGS metagenome assembly MDSZ01 (sample SAMN05326647, study PRJNA326480) | marine metagenome | isolation source: seawater | place: Indian Ocean: North | collected 2010 | reverse complement strand
GCCCGGGTGGTGGAATTGGTAGACACAAGGGACTTAAAATCCCTCGCCAGCAATGGCGTGCCGGTTCAAGTCCGGCTCCGGGTACCATGAAATAATTAATGATAGCAAGCTGATGAATATAATTGTAACAGGCGGAGCTGGATTCATTGGTTCGGCATTAATTAGATACTTAATCACAAATTCTGATCATAAGATTTTAAATATCGATAAGCTTACTTATGCAGTAAATCAAACTTCTTTGGACAGTGTTAAGAACCACAAAAATTATTTTTTTAAAAAAGAAGATATTACTAATAAGGGTAGGATTTATCAAATTTTTGAGGATTTTCAACCAGACCTAATTTTTCATTTAGCTGCAGAAAGTCATGTTGATAATTCAATAAAAACTCCATTAGAATTTGTTAATACTAATGTTTATGGAACTGCTGTAATGCTAGAGTCAGCATATAATTTTTGGAATAAATGTGACAAAAGTAAAAAAGAAACTTTTAGATTTCTTCATATTTCTACTGATGAAGTGTATGGAAGCCTTAAACCAAATGAATTTTTTTATGAAGATAGTCCATATGATCCAAGCTCACCATATTCGGCATCTAAAGCAAGCTCAGATCATTTGGTTAGAGCTTGGATTAAAACATACGGGTTCCCAGCAATGGTAACAAATTGCTCGAATAACTATGGCCCATATCAAAATTATGAAAAATTAATCCCACTTGTAATAACTAATGCTTTAAAAGGAAAAAATATACCAATTTATGGCAATGGATTGCAGACAAGGGATTGGCTTTTTGTCGATGATCATGTTGAAGCATTATATAAAGTTATTAAAAAAGGAAATCTTGGTGAAACATATAATATTGGTGGCAATAATCAAAAAACAAATTTAGAGGTTGTAAATCATATATGTGAGCTGCTTGACGGAAAAATAAATCTACCGGCACACGGTTTATCAAGCCACAAAAATTTAATAGAATTCGTAAATGATAGACTTGGTCATGATGAAAGATATGCAATGAATATTACAAAAATTTCAAATGAACTAGACTGGCTACCAAGTACAAGCTTTAACACTGGGATTGATAAAACTGTAAACTGGTACATCGATAATTACGAGTATTAATCAAATTGTATATAAAAGATTCTATAATTAATTTTATTTCAGATATTAGGAATTATGAGCCTAACTCTCAATTTTCACTTGGAATAGTTACCACGTCTGCTGACTTTACAAAACCTTACTTCTCATTTCCTCGCAAAATTAAAGATTGGGGTTATTATTTTCATGTAGTTTGTCCATCATCAAAAGAAGCAATTAATATTATTGATAAAACGACTGATTATATTGATGAGTATTTTATCGATGTTGAGAAAAAACAGTCAGCTTTCTGTGCTGAGGAAATTAAAAGTCAAAATCCTTTAATTAACTTTAAAAGCTTGTATCCCAATAATTTTGCAACTAATGCATGCTTAGATTTAATTGATTTCTATAAACCAAAATCTGTTTTTATATTTGGACATGGAGACATAGCATTTAGTTTAGTTAAATTAATAAGTGAGAGAAACATTATTTTAAAATGGTGTCCTTCAAGAACTTCAAAAAGTGTGAAATTTAACAAATTAAAATCACGATTTGGAGAACTTGAAACGTCAGAGTTAAGTGAAGATGTATCCATATTTATTAATACATGCTCTTATGAATCTGATTTTTATAAAAATCTATTGAAATTTTCAAAATTGAGAATTATCGATGTTGCAGCAAAAAGTTCTATGACTCATATTAATGAAAAAGAAGTAAATTTAATAGATATTTCAGCAAGGCTAGTCAATGAAATATCATTCCATCTTAAGGGCAACCAATACAAACAAAATTTCGGAAGAAAGAAAGATAAAAATAATAACTTTCTTGTTTCTGGCGGTTATATTGGCAAGCGAAATGATTTAATAGTTGATAGCTATAAAAATCCTACCTATATTATCGGTATTGCTGATGGGAATGGAGGATTTATAAAGAGACTAAATAAAATTTATAAGGATACTTAGTTTTAATATAGAATTTTATAAAAAAAAATTAATAAAATTATGAAAAAAAGAAAAGTTGTTGCAATTGTTCAAGCCAGAATTGGATCCTCAAGATTAAGTGGAAAAGTATTGAAACCTCTTGGAAATTCGACTGTAATAGAGTCTTTAATCAATAGGCTAAAAAATTCATCAACAATTGATCAAATAGTTATAGCTACTTCATGTGAAGAAAGAGATGCAAAAATTGTTGAATTGTTTAAAGATAGCAACATTAAAGTCTTTAGGGGTTCAGAAAATGATGTTCTGAGTCGCTACGTTGAGACCGCAACTAAAACCAAAGCCGATATTATTGTAAGGATAACAGGAGACTGTCCTCTAATAGACCCAAAACTTGTCGATGATTGTGTTAATAAAATAATTGATTCTGATTTAGATTATGTTTCAAATTGTAATAATGTAGAAAAACTTTTGCCAGATGGATTTGATGTTGAAGTTTTTACTATGAATTCACTAAGATTAATTCAAAAAATTTCGATTACTTCAGCATATAAAGAACATGTCACATTTGGATATTTTAAAACTGATCTCTTCGCATGTGACTCTATTGAGTATGATCAAAATTATGGTCATTTAAGACTAACCTTGGATTATGAAGAGGATTTCGTTGTTATCTCAAAAGTTTATGAGGCAATGAAAGATAGTTTTTGGAGTTGGAAGGAAATATGTAAATTTCTTCAAGAAAACCCAAATATTGTTCAAATAAATTCGCATATAAAACGAAATGCATCATGGGATAAGTCTATACAAGCTGATGGTTTGCATAATAGAAAAGATAATATAGATAGAGAAAAAGTTATAGCACATAGCTCGGGCTTGTTGTCTAAGAGGTATGATCAGTTTTCACCAGGCTTATGGCCTAAAAATTATTTGAAAGCGAAAGGCCAGACTATTTGGACAGATACAAATAGACTATTTTTAGATTATTCTATTGGTGGAATTGGAGCTACAACTCTTGGTTTTGCGAATGATTTTGTTGATAACAGAGTAATTGAAGCAATAAAAGATGGTAGTGCTTCTTCATTAAATTCCGCGCTTGAAGTTCAAGCTACACAACAGCTAATTGATTTAATTCCTTGGGTAGAATCTGCAAGATATACTCGTTCAGGTGGAGAGGCCACTACTTTGGCTATAAGACTAGCCAGAGCAAAGACAAATAAAGTAAAGGTCTTGTTTTCTGGTTATCATGGTTGGCATGATTGGTATCTTGCTGCTGCATTTAAAAATAAGCTTGGTAATCATTTGTTAGATGATTTACCGATTCTAGGAGTTCCTAAAGAATTAGAGGATACTTCTTTTCCATTTGATTATGGAGATTTTGATGGTTTTTCAGCCTATATAGAAAAATACAAAGGAGAATTAGCTGCAGTTATTCTCGAACCAATGAGGTATACACTTCCAGATAAGGATTTTCTTTTACATGTAAGAAATGCATGCAATAAACACAATATAGTTATGATATTTGACGAAATAAGTTCTGGTTTTAGGTTTAATAATAGCGCAACCCATCTTGATGTAAATGTAGTCCCAGATATTGTTGTTTTCTCTAAGGCCATTGGTAACGGATATCCTATCGCATGTATTGCGGGTAATAGGAATATTATGAATTCTGCAAAAGACTCATTTATAAGTTCAACTACCCATACAGAATCTATAGGTTTTGCATCAATGAGCGCAGTTCTTGAATTTTATAAAAATAACGATGTTGCTAAGATGCTTGGAGAAAGGGGTGCAGCAATTAAGTCAATATTAACCTCAATTTCAAACCAATATGATATAAAAATTAAAATATCAGGACTTAATCAATTATGGAGTTGGTCATTTGATTATGATGCCGATTATAATAGAAAGCTACAAACTGTTATAACTGAACAAATGCTAATGAACTCAATCTTATTTTCAAATAGATTTTACCCAACTTTAGGCATTGATCCAGATTTTTATGGGATTTTTGAACAAAAATTGGTAAATGCATTTAAAAAGATAAAAATTATTATTGATAATAACGATGATCCTATTAATCATATAAACTATGGAATTAATAAATTAGGCATATATTCATAAAAAAATATATAGATAAATTTTTAAATTATGAAAGAAAAAATTATTGTTACAGGGTCAAATGGTCAATTAGGAAAATGTTTAGTATCTATGTTGTTAGACTATGGCTATGAGGTAATAGGTATAGACATAGAGCATAATGAAGACAGTCAAGAAATAAGTGGATATTCATTTTATAAACTTGATATTAAAAAAGAGGACTCTATTGAAAACTTTTTCAACTCTTTGGCCGAAAAAGAATCAATAGTTGGACTAGTTAATAACGCAGCAACAGCAGTTTTCACTCCATTTAAAAATAGGTCTTATGAAGAAATTAAGTCAGTTATGGACGTAAATCTGGCTGGCTCTATAATTATGACAAAAAATTTCATGAACATAACAGAGAGTTCTAGGCATCCTATTAGAATAGTCAACCTTGGTTCAATATATGGAGAAGTTGCTCCAGACTTAAGTATCTATGGAGATACACCAAGAATGTCGTCCGAAATTTATGGAATGACTAAAGCTGCAATAATTAATTTTACAAAATATCTTGCTTCAGCTTATGCAGGAGGTAATGCAAGATTTAATTGTGTTAGTCCAGGGGGTATAGAATTTCAACAAGGCCCTGAATTTAAAAAAAAATACGCTGCTAGAGTTCCATTAAGAAAAATGGCAGACGTTAAAGAGATCGCAGATGTTATATGTTTTTTGCTTTCAAACAAATCTTCATATATTAATGGCGAAAATATTATAGTAGATGGTGGCCTAACCAAATGGTAGATCACTATTATATCATTGGTGCTGGTGTTTCAGGTCTAACTGCAGGTTTAGAACTTTTAAGAAAAGGTGCAAACGTTACTGTAATAGAATCAACAAGTAAAGTTGGCGGTCTTGCAGCTTCAATAAAGTATGATGATTATGTAATAGATTATGGTCCGCATCTTTTCCATTCGGCTCATCCAGAAATAATAGAATATTGGAGAGAGCTTGTAGGAGAAAAACTTGTATCAAAAGATTTTTATAGTGGGAACTATAAAAATAATAAAATATATGACTATCCTATTAATTTAGAGACTGCTCAAGATCAGTACTCTAAGAAAGAATTTGAATTAATGACAAATGATCTTAAAACTATAGATAGTGAAAAGTTATCTTCATCTAAAAACTATTATGAATATGTAAGAAGTCTCGCAGGTGATTTCTTAGCTGAATCTTTTTTTACTTCTTATCCTAAAAAGTTATGGGGAATTGACACTAAAGATTTATCAGCTCGATTTGCTCCTAGAAGAATTGAAATAAGAGAAAAAAGAATACCTTTTCATTCTGGCCCAGGAAGATTTGCAGGAATTATTGAAGGGGGGTGCGGTGTTCTTGCTCAATCTATTTATGAAGAGATTATTAAATTAGGCGGCAATGTTATTTTTGATTCAAAAATTGAAAAGATAGATACTGATGAATTTAAAAATATCAAACTTCTAACAGATCAAAATAATAATACCTATTCGACAGAAGATTCCTGTGTAATTTCTACTATTCCTATTGATAAGATAACTAAATTGCTTGGAGGGGAAACTGAACTTTATTTTAGGAAAATAATTTTAGTCAATATTGTTATAGATGGAGATGATCCATTTCCAAAGGATTACGATTGGTTGTACTTTGACTCTGATGATTGCCCATTTCACAGAGTTGGAGTTCAAACAAGATTCAGCAGAGAAAATATCAAAGATGGATTGCAAATTCTTTGTTGCGAAATAGCTCTAGATGATAAAGATGAATTTGATATTGATGACTTAGAAAAAAATTCGATTGAAAGTTTATCTTCAATGAATCTTTTAAAAAAAGAAGAGATTATAGCTTGTCATACATTTGATATTGGGCCTGTATATCCTGGATATTATGTAGGGCACGAACATGAGTTGTCTAAATCTATGACATTTTTAGGTATGTTCCCAAACTTATACTATTCAGGCTCATTAGCAGAATATGCATACTCAGACCAACAGGTCATTACTGCAAAGTCTATAGATTTGGCTAATGAATTAATAACTTTAGGCAAATACAACACAAGTGATATTTTAAAGAGTCAGGCTATGGCATTACCAAGTAAAGAATTTGATTTTGGTAGAAATACTATTTCACTAGATCCCTCTAAAGATCCATTTTTAATTGCAGAAATTGGTTTATGCCACAATGGAAGTGTTGAAATGTGCAAAGAGTTAATCTTGGAGTCAAAAAAATCTGGTTTTAGCTCTGCAAAAATTCAAACTTATGAAATTGGCAGGCTATCAAAAAAAAGTAGAACCTCGAGATATTATGAGGAAACCTTAGATCAAGAAGAATCAATTTCTGATCTGTTAGATAAATTAATATTTACTCCAGATGAGCTCAAAGAAATATTTTCTTATGCAGACGATATTGATTTTGATATTTTTTCAACACCGTTTGATATTGATTCTGTTAATCTTTTAGAAGAATTAAATGTCAAAGGATACAAAATTTCCTCGATGGATTTGATAAATATCCCACTCATAAAAAAGGTAGCTTCTACAAATAAGCCGATTATATTATCAACTGGTATGGCTTCAGTCGGTGAAATTGAAGAAGCAGTTAATACTGTTCTTAAAGAAGGTAATGAAAAAATTGCAGTATTGCATTGCGTCTCCTCTTACCCTTGTGATATCGAACACTCTAATCTTAAAAGAATTAAATTAATTCAAAATACATTTAATGTTATTCCTGGTTATTCTGACCACACTATTGAAATTGAAACACCAAGTCTAGCCATTACATCTGGCGCAAGAGTTATTGAAAAACATGTAACACTCAACAAGGGTCTTGATGGCCCTGATCACAACTTTAGTCTTGAACCAGAAGAAATGAAAACTATGATTGAATTGTGTAATAGTGCTCATAAAGCAATAAATGGTCAAGGATTTTTACCATCTGATGCAGAATTATCTGCAAAGGCAAATCTTAAAAGAAGTATCTATGCTAAGGGTAATTTAAAAAGAGGAGATGTTATGACTCTTAAAAATATATCTATTAAAAGTCCAGGAGACGGTATTCCTGCTAAACACTATAACCTGATTTTAGGTAAAAGAATAATACAGGATGTTCTCGATGATCATCCTTTAAAATGGGAACATTTTTTTAATGAGTAATAATTTGGAGGCAATTCTTTTAGCTGGAGGAAGTGGAACTAGATTGTTGCCTTTTACTTCTTACACATCTAAGCATTTATTACCTATTGATAATGTTCCTATGATTTTTTACCCGTTAAAAAATCTTCAATTAATTGGAGTTACAAATGTTTATTTGATTGTAAACAATGAACATTATGAACAATGGGATGCATTAATTTGTAAATATAATTTTAAAATGAAAATTAAATTGGTTATTCAAGATGAACCAAAGGGTATCCCTCATGCTATTAAATGTTGCGAAAAATATATAAAAAATGATCAATTTATTGTTGCACTAGGGGATAATGTCATTATTTCGTCAATGTTTCTTAATAAATTCAGAAAAGAGATGATAAATAAAAATAATACGCTAATATGTGGCTTTCATGTAAATGACCCAACTCCATTTGGTGTTGCTGCTTTTGATAAATCTCAAAATTTGATAGAAGTTATTGAAAAACCAAATAATCCACCTTCCAAAATTGCAATTGCAGGATTCTATAAATTTCCTAAAAAGGTTTTTTCAGAAATAGAAAAACTCAAATTTAGCGATAGAGGAGAGCTTGAAATATCTGACATTATAAATAAATATATAAAAAGTCATTCTTGTGACTTCTTGTCTAATAATTCACATTCAGATTTCTGGATTGACACTGGAACAAATGATGCTCTTGTCAGGGCAACCAATTTTGTTAGAGATCTCAAAAATAATACTGGAAAAAAATACGCTCAATTTGATCTTATTGATGATGACTAATCAAAAAATAATTGAAGAAGCTTTTAACGAAATAAATATTAAATGTATTTTTCGTGAGAATAATGAGAACCAATGGATTGATGTAACAAGCTCTTTTAAATACATGCCAATAGATTACTTGAACTCAAATATTGAATACTTGAATGAGTATAATAATCAAAATTATGATGAAATATTTGATTGTTCATGTATCTTATTTTCTGATAATAAACCTATAGCTTTATGGCCTCTTACAGTTGGAAAGAAAAATGACGCTAGTTTTTTAACAAGTCAAGATTCTTTTGTCTTACCTCCAATCTTTAATATAAATTGTCAAAAGAAAACTTTAAAAAGAGTATACAAACAAGCATTCTCCGTTCTGAATAAAATTAGTACAAACAATCACATTAAAGATTGGAATACATCAACTTCATATATGGGATTAACCGGTTTAGACGATTGGCATCTTTTATGCATGAAAAATGGTGCATCATGTTCTGTAATAAATTTTTTATATGTTGATTTAAAAAAAGATTTAGAAAAAATAAAACTAGATTTTAGAAAAAGTTACAGACCTCTTGTTACTAAAGGAAATAGGATATGGACAACAAAAATACATACTTCATCTATAGATTCAGTTTCTTGGAAAGAATTTAAAAATCTTCATCTAAAGGCTGCAGGTCGAATCACTAGATCGGACAAAAGTTGGGATGTCCAATTCAAAATTATAATTGATAATAATGGTTTTTTGGTCTCAATATATGACGAGAAAGCAAAAATGGTCGGAGGTGCTCTAATAGTTTGCTCAGCAAACGAAAGTCGATATGAGATTGCTGCCTATGACAGAGATTTGTTTGATAAGCCTCTTGGACATCTTGTACAATTTAAAGCTATAGAAGAGTCAAAAAAAAGAGGTTTTGATTATTATATTCTTGGCAGAAGGTTCTTTGAATCTGATTACCCTAAGCCGACTAAGAAGGAAATTTCAATTTCAGAGTTTAAAGAGGGCTTTGCAACATACAACATACCACGATATATAATAAATAATAAAACAATATAGAGAGTTACAAAATGAAAAAATACTTTTATGAAGAAACGGGCATGTATGTTGATTGGGAGCAGTTAAAAAAATTGCCATATATTGATACTTTTATAGATGTTGGTGTTGGGCCAAATGGCTCTCCTGAATTATATAAACTTTTTAAAGACAGTAAACTTATATTAATAGATCCACTAAGTGAGTCTGAAGATTATATTAATGAAGAGCTTTCAGAAAGAAATTTATCTTACTATAAAGTAGCTGTTGGAGACTCAAAAAGTAAATTAAAAATAAATGTTGAACAAGAGTTAGGCAGATCAACTTTATTAAACGTAACCGAAATAAATTTTGAAGGTGATAATATTGATCAAAGAGAAATAGATGTTGTAGAGTTAGACCATCTAATTGAACAAGAAAATAATCTTGGTAAAATTGGAATTAAGATTGATACAGAGGGATATGAGCTAAAAGTAATCAAAGGGGCTACTGAAACTCTAAAATCTACAAGCTTTGTATTAGCTGAAACTAGACATAATCATGAGACCTTTGAGGATATGTATAAATTGCATGAGTTTGTTGATATTATGCATCAAAATAACTTTTTACTCTCAATGATAGTAACAGCCAAACCATTTATTGCTGATCTAGTATTCCAACCAAAATCAGACCTTATCAAGTAGTAACTTAATGGTACATAGATAAATATTGACAGCAAATTAAGATAATTTTATTTATAATATCAAATACTTATAAAATACTTGATTTAATATGAATAGCTTGGATGTTAGAAGAGATGAAATAAATATAACTGAGGCCTTAAAGGTTTTAATTAAGAATAAACTTTTAATTATTGGTGCGGCGATAATTTTAAGTATTATTTTTTACGGAGTTTCCAAAGTCATTCCAGACCAATACAGATCATCAACTCTTCTGCAAATTAATAGCTCTAATAATGAAAACAGTACTATGTCCAGCCTTGCATCTCAGTATGGAGGACTGGCATCATTGGCTGGCATTAGTCTGCCATCAAGCAGTGGAGATAAGTCTCAGTATGTAATTGAAACAGCAAGATCTAGAGAATTTGTAGAACATTTAATGACATTTGAAATGGTTACTGAAAATATAATTGCAGCAGATTCATATAACAAAAGTAACAAGAAGATAGTATATGATCCTGATTTATAT
>MDSZ01027605.1_pt1 | contig 10264 bp, 11 predicted proteins | sample 811201 | NCBI WGS metagenome assembly MDSZ01 (sample SAMN05326647, study PRJNA326480) | marine metagenome | isolation source: seawater | place: Indian Ocean: North | collected 2010 | reverse complement strand
TGGGCAAACATTCTTTATGTAGGACAAATCCCTGAAAAAGATATCCAATTAATTGAAAAAAATCCAAGACTTTATAATAAGATAAAAAGAACTATTGAAAACTCTGGAAATATAGAATTTAATAACGAACTTTTTACTATTACAAAAATCAGATAAAAAAATAAGATATATAGCTTTAGGTTATTCTGCTTTAAAAGAAAGTCCTGCATTGCTCTCTAATCTTTGGATTAATTTTTTACCCATTGATGCAGCTGGAGTGTAAATACCGCCAGGTAAATCTTTACAATCTTTAACAAGACAAACTGCGCTCTCAGTGATCATTTTAGAAGTTGATCCGTAACCAGGATCCATATCTCCACTTACTGAGGCTTTTATAGTTTGATTATCTAAATCTGCACAAAAAAGAATATCGTAATTTCCATTTTCTCTTGATGCTCTTGAAGGTCCCTCACCAGGCTCAGGCGCATCCCCAAGAGGATTCATAGTTGATATAAATTCAGCAGCTGCTTTACCCTCCTCCCCAGATCCCTGGATCCACATTTCATTGTATTTAAAGTCTTCACCATAAATATGATTCATTAATTTATTAGAGCGATGAATATTTTTCGTATTTATTGGAGCCATAAAAAAGGGAGCTACCCAAGTATCAAGCTCTTCATCAAATTTTGGTTTAGAGTCGTCATCTTGTTGAGCGCCTTGAAAACCTTCACATAAGGCATGAGGATTGATGAGAACATTTATAAGCTCAGGATTTGTTTTAATTGCAGCCATTGTTGCTTTCATTGAGGCAGCTGTTCCACCAGAAAATTCTCCATTCATTGCTCTAACCCTACCTCTTACGGAAGGTGCATATTTATTGAACTTAGACATTACTTTTTCTTGAACAAATAAAACTCCAAGATCAAATGGAATACTATCAAATCCACAAGAAAAAATTATTCTTGCACCATTTTGTTTTGCTTCATCAGAATATTCAGAAATAATTTTATGCATAAAACCTGGCTCTCCACATAAGTCGACATAATCAGTTCCAGAGGATATACATGATGTGATAATTTTTTCACCGTATAATTGATATGGACCCACTGTGGTTAATACGCATTTTGTCTGACTTACCATTGTGTCAATAGATTCCTGATCATTACTATCTACAATCATCATGCCAATATCAGAGGGAAGATCAAATTTATGTTTAATACTTTCAAGTTTTTCCTTACTTCTTCCAGCGATTGCCCACGAGATATCATCATTACCGTCATACTGATTAATTACATATTCAACAACTAGCTTTCCTGTGAAGCCAGTTGCTCCATAAATTACAAAGTCGTATTGATTTAAGTTACTCATATTAATTCCTACATAAATGATTAGGCATTATAATATTAAAAATATATATATTAATTAAATGATAAAAAAAATAATTGAATTTTTTAGGGTTATCGGTGAGCTGAGATTTATCATTCCTTTATTGAGGTATAAGTGGCCTGAATTAGATCAAAATGCTTCACTGGCACATACCTTTCAAGAAACAGTTCAAAATCACGGTGAAAAAGATTTCTTATACTTTGAAAATGAAGTATGGACATATGCAGAAACAAATAAAGCAGCAAATATTCTCGCAAACAAACTTGCAAGTGAAGGTATAGAGCATGGAGATAAAGTTGTTTTATTCATGGAAAATAGACCGAATTTTGTAATTTCTCTAATAGCTTTAAATAAATTAGGTGCTATTGGTGCTTTAATTAATACAAGTCTTACTGGAAACCCTCTTGTTCATTGTATTAATACATCTGATTCAAAAAAATGTATATTTGGTGATGAATTATCTAATTCTTTAGAAGATGTTTTATCAGAAATTAATATAACTAAATCAACTGACCTATTATGGGTTAAAGACAATAATACAAGTAAGTGTCCTGAATGGGCATCTGATATAAATAAAAATATTGATCAATCAAAAGGATCAAATCTTAAAGAGACTGATAAAGTTGTTGCAGGTGATACTGCTTTCTATATATATACATCCGGAACGACTGGTGTACCAAAAGCAGCATTATTTCCAAATGTAAAAGTCGTGGCAGGTTCATATAATATTACTAAAGCAGGATATAGATTAAATAGTGATGACTGTATGTATAACTGTCTTCCTTTATATCATTCAACTGGTTTGATTCTTGGTCTATGTGCATGTATACAAGTAGGTGCATCAACATTTATAAAAAGAAAATTTTCTGCCTCATCATTTTGGAGTGAAGTTCAAAAATTTAAAACAACTGCATTTGTTTATGTTGGTGAACTATGCAGATACCTTAGCTTCCAAGATCCCTCAGATGATGAAATAAATAATCCAATTTCAAAAATGGTAGGTAATGGTCTTCGACCAGATCTTTGGGATACTTTTAGGAATAGATTTAAAGTTGAACGAATATGTGAAATATATGGGGCAAGTGAAGCTAATGGTATGTTTATGAATCTTCTAAACAAAGATCAAACAATAGGTATGACAAACACAGAAATAAAGCTTTTTGCTTATGATGTAGCCGAAGACAAGTTAATAGTTGATCAAAACGGTAAATATATCGAAATAGAAGATCATTCTCCAGGACTAGCCCTAATGAAAATTGGCCCAAATGCAATTTACAACGGATATACAGATGCTCAGGCAAGTGAGAAAAAAATAATAAGAGATGTTGTCGAAGAAGGAGACAGATGGTTTGACACTGGTGACCTCTTAAAAACTATGGATGTTGGTTTTGCTCTAGGCAGACAACATTATCAATTTGTTGACAGAGTTGGGGATACTTTTAGATGGAAATCTGAAAATGTTTCAACAAACGAAGTTGCTGAAATTCTTAATGCATTTGAACAAGTAAATATGGCAAATGTTTATGGTGTTAAAGTGCCACAAAGTGAAGGAAGGGCTGGAATGGTTGCATTCAATTGTAATCTTAATGATTTTGATTGGGATAAATTTGCCGAATTTGTGACTGAAAATCTTCCAAGTTATGCTCAACCAGTTTTTGTAAGAATCATTGATGTTCTTGAAACAACAGGAACATTTAAGTTAAAAAAGAATGTCTTAAGGAATGAGGCATATCACCTTGATAAGGTTAAGGATGATAAAGTCTTTGTTAAAAAACCAGGTGAAAAAAAATACTCTCTTTTAGAAAGTGACTATTACAATATCATTGAAGGAGGCCAAGCTGGTTTTTAAAAAACTATTTAATATTACTATCGATTAAAACTGCTATTAATAACGCTGGTTCAACTCCATTATTAACCCAAGCATGATTTGTTCCTCTTTGAACAACTACATCAAAAGGTTTCAAATCAACCTCATCCTCATCAAGAATTAAAGTTACATCACCTTTAAGCAAAATAATATAATCAATTGTTTCAGTTTTGTGCATTGCCGGGTGTCTTGTTGTGTCAACTCTATGATGTGCTGCACCAATTTTTTTAAATGCATCTGCAGCAATTTCTTCCAATATTTCATTTGGCACTCCTTCTGGAAGTGGATTTATCTGAAAATATCTGAATTTAGTACCTCCAATTGGTGGAGCTAAGATTATATCTTCATCAGCTCTATCTTTTATCTCTGTGGAGTTTATATCTTTACCATCAGTATTCCATAACTCAAATAATCCACCCACATCTTCACCAATAGATCTTGCTGGTGGTCCATCATAAGTTATGATTGATTTTCCATTTTTATCATGTCCTGTTATTATTCTGCGCATATTAACTCCATATTGTTTTTATTTTTTCTTTAGTTTTATTGGCTCGATTATTTATTTGTAATTCATTCCAATCAACCTTTTTCCTTTTCTTTAATGAAAATATTTTTGAACTTTGACTTATATCAGTTTTTTCTAAAAATCTTAAGACTTTTAATACCTCAGTTCTTCGATTACATATTAGGACCATATCACAACCTGCATCAAAACATTTTTGTGTTTTGATAATAAAATCATCTTCTCCTGCTCCTTCCATCGAGAGATCATCACTTAAAATCAATCCTTTATAATTTAATTTATTCAAAAGAATATCTTTAAGCCAAACTTTTGAGAAACTTGGAATATTGTTATCAACATTAGGAAATAAAATATGTGCACACATCACCGCATCAAGTTTATGACCAAGCAGAAAATATGGTTTCATATCATGATTATATAGATCCTCAAATGCTCTAGTATCTATCGGTAATTCTTTATGGCTATCTTCAAATACATTACCATGACCTGGAAAATGTTTACCTGTTGTTTGCATTCCAGCATCATGCATTCCATCAATAAAATGTGAAGAAAATTGAATTAATTCATCAATATTGTTTGAAAAAGATCTATCACCAATAATTGTTGATATATTATTATTAAGATCAAGCACAGGAGCAAAATTTATATCAATGCCTGCTGAAATTAGTTCAGATGAAATAAGCCATCCAATATCTTTAAAAATTTCAACATCATTTTCTTGTAATGCATATTCTGATATACGCTGCATTGAAGGTATTTTAGTAAATTCATTTTTAAATCTTTGAACCCTTCCGCCCTCTTGATCAACTGCGATAATAATGTTTTCTTTTATTTCAAAAATTGAACTAGTAAGATTTTTAATTTGTTTATATGATTCAAAATTTCTTGAAAATAAAATTATGCCTCCGACGTGATCATTCTTTATTATGGCAATGTCTTCCTTTGACAAACTCTTATCATTAATGTCGATCATTAATCTTCCAAATAAATCATTCATTTTTAAATCATATCAAAGAAAGTTGATTTAAGTTATGTTGTCATAAAATTGAATATAAACGTATAAGTAATATAAGATAATTATTATGAAAAAAAGAGCGCTAATTACTGGATCTTCTTCTGGTATTGGTTTTGAGTATGCAAGATATTTATCTAAAATAAAATGGGATTTAGATTTGGTATCAAAAAATCAAAATAGGTTAGATGAAGCTAAAAAAAATTTATCTTATAAAAATGCCAAATTTCATAGTTATGATCTTGGTGAAAGGAAATCAATAGAATCTATTGTTAGCTCTTTTGAAGTTCCAGATCTAATTGTTGCTAATGCCGGAGAGGCAATCAACGGAGCAATTGGAAAATTAAATAATGATCTGAAAGATTACTACTATTACTTGATGTGCGGTGGCGTTATAGAGCTAATAGAAGGCTTTATTCCAAGAATGATTAATAGAGGATCAGGAAGAATAGTAATAATTTCAAGTATAGGTGCAATTAGCTCAATGCCAAAATCAGCATTATATGCTTCAATTAAATCAGGTATTTATTCATATGGAAAATCTATTGCTAATGAATTAACTCATAAAAATATATCGGTCACTGTTAGTCTTCCTGGATATGTAAGAACAAATGCTCATGAAAGAGCTGGATTGGAACATTTAAATAAAAATATCCCTAATTGGATGTGGATAAATCCGGATCAAGTTGTTAAACAAACTGAGCAAGCATCAATGCTTGGTAAAGTGGAAGTTATTCCTGGATATGTTTATAAATTGGTCAGGCCATTTTTAGGCAATAAATATGCAATCAAAATTTGGAAATCTTTAACAAAAATAAAAAAATGAAAATAAATAAAGCTGCTGATGAAATAATAAGCATACTAAATAAACAAATTTCGGTTCACAATTCTGCATCTTTAGTTGTAAGTGGGGGTGAAAGTCCAAAAAATATATTAAATAAATTAAATATGGTTGAAATTCAGTGGGAGAAAATTGAAATTATGTTATCAGACGAAAGACTAGTTGATATTGACAGCAGTTTTTCGAATGAAAAAAATCTAAGAGAAAATTTTTTGAAAAATTATGCAGTAGATGCAAAGTATAAATCTATTAGAGATTATGAGATAAAGCTCAAAGCATGTCACATTGCAATTTTAGGATATGGACTAGATGGACATTTTGCTTCGTTATTTCCAGAATATCTTAATGATGATAATTTTTTTAGTATTAATAGGAATTGTAAAATATTAAAAACAGTCCCACTTGGAAATCCTTGCGTTGAAAGATTGACTTTAAATATGTCATTTTTCTCAAAAGTTGAAAATATTTTTTTAATAATTAATTCAGTAGAAAAACTTAAAGTTCTCGAAGATGCAAAAAATAATAAAAAATTACCTCTTTATCATCTATTAAAAAATAAATTTAATAAAATTAAGTTTATAAATGACTTTTAAAAATTCTTTCATTCATATGAAATCAAATGTTTAATTTTAAAACCTCTTTCATTTATAAGTTTATTTCCACCAAGGCTCAACAAATCAATTATTGTTAAGATTAATATATTAGAATTTTTAACTCCAAAATTTTCTGTAAGAAGTTCTGCACAAGCAATTGCAGTTCCTCCTGTTGCAACCAAGTCATCTACTATGACTACCTTTTGATCTGAGCTGATTTGTGTATTTTTTTGAATCTCTATAGAAGTGCTTCCATATTCAAGGTCAAAACTTTTTTTATATGTTTGGTTTGGAAGTTTGCCCGGCTTTCTGGCAAGAACAAATGGTAGGTGTAAATCTCTTGCAATGGTTCCTGCAAAAATAAAGCCTCTACTTTCTATGCTTGCAATAATATCTGCATCAAATTCTCTTGATATGTTTGTCAATTCATCACATGTCTTAACAAAAGCCTCAGGAGCTTCAATAAGGCTGGTTATATCCCTAAATGTAATACCATCAATTGGAAAATTTTCTACAGTTCTTACAAATTTTTTTAAATCAAGCGTATCGCCACTCATCAATCTCTCCATTTAGGATCTCTTTTGTTTAAAAAAGCATTGATGCCCTCTTTAGCTTCATCTTTAAGTATATTTTTAGCCATCAAATTCGAAGTATATTCATAAGCATCATTTAAATTTAATTCTGCTTGATTATAAAAAGCCTCTTTTCCGTTTCCAACAACTTCAGATGATTTCTTTGAAATTTTTTCTGCCAGATCCATTACTGAGTTTGTTAACTGATCTTCAGGCACATTATCATTAATTAATGAAATTCTTTTTGCCTCTTTCGCTGATATTAATTCACCGGTTAAAAGCATTTTCATTGAGTCTTTTTTACTTACATTTCTTGATAAAGCAACCATTGGCGTAGAACAAAATAAACCTATATTAACACCAGGCGTTGCAAATTTTGCTTTGTTTGAAGAAATAGCTAAATCACATGATGCTACTAACTGACATCCGGCTGCAGTTGCAATGCCATTAACTTCTGCTATGACAGGTTTTGAACAATTTACAATTAACTGCATTAAATATGAACATTTATTAAATAAATCAACAAAATAATATTTTCCTTCATCATTATGATTTCTAGCTTCATTAATTTCTTTAAGATTGTGGCCTGAACAAAAAACGTCTCCTACTGACCCAATAACTATAACTTTTACAGAGTTATCTAAATCAGCTTTATTTAACGAGTCGATAAGTTCTTGCATCATAATGTCAGACAAAGCATTTTTATTATTTGGATCATTCAAAATGAGGCGTAGAATGCCTATATCATTGAGTTGCTTTAGAAGGATATTACTAGAGTTATCATTCATATTTTAATTTAATGCTATAAATAGTTAATAGTCTATATTAATTCTCAAGAATTTTTTTTGGGCACTCATTCATAACAAAGGTAATTCCAGCTTCTTTAGCTAAATTAAGAGATTTTTTATCAATCACACCTTCTTGAGTCCAAATTAAATCAACTCCTAACTTTATAGCATTTAAAGTTATATCCAAGACATATTCTTTTGAACGAAAAATATCTACCATATCAATCTTATGTTTAATTTCTTCAAGATTTGTATAACATTTTCTTCCTAAAATTTTATTGCCCTTCTCATTAGGATTGATTGGAAATACTTTGTATCCTTTTTCAATAAGATATTTCATAACTTTATAACTATCTCTTTGAGGGTTAGAGCTTGCCCCAACTAAAGCAATCGTATTTATTGAATTTAAAATAGATTTGAGTATTTCTTTGTTCACACTATTTTCTTATTAAATCATCTATTTTGGAAATTGCTTTGAGTGATGACCTTGCATCCATTACACTTGCTAACCTTGAATCATATTTTTGGGATCTACAAAACTCAATAAATGACTTGTCTTGTTCAAACAATCCAGTTTTAAATTTTTTATTTGATTCAACTACAATTGACTTTTGCAATCTTGGTTTATAAATCCTATGAGGAAATTTATCTGAAGGCTCTTGAATATCTATTCCCTCATATATCTTAAGCATTTCAATGGGTTTTAATACATATCTGGTTTCGTTAGAGTAAATTGTTATAGAAAAATTTTCAGGATAATCAAATGGCAAATCTAATGAAAAGTTTATCTCATCTTTATTCAATCCTAATAAAGAGCATGATCTTAAGGTATTTTCTTTATTTGATTTAACATATGAATTCCAAGAAATGTCTCCAAATAAATAAAACAAAATATCGAATATATGTATAGAATTTGAATATACTAATTCAGGAAGATATTTATTTTTTGAAGTGCCCTCAGAAATGCTTGATTCAGGTATATTTACTTTAACTAAATCTATCCTCTCTTTGTCTAATCTAGATTTTAAAAATGAAATAGTATCGTAAAACCTTCTGTTAAAACCAACTTTAATGTTTTTATAAAGTATTAAATTTTCAAATTCTTCCAATTTTGAGGTTACGGGCTTCTCAACAAGTAAGGGTTTTTGAGTCTTTGCTAATTTTTCTACATAAGAAAATGTAAACTCTTCGCTGCAACAAATAATTGCTGCATCCCAAGTATTTTTATTAATAATGAGTTCTTCAAGGTTGGTAAATTTTTGCTCTATATCATATGAAGACATAAAATTATCTACTGATTTTGAACCTTTACTAGAAATTACCCCAGATATATTTACCCCTAAGCTTTTTAAGCACTTTGCGTGCTCATTTGCCATATATCCGGAACCTACAATTAAAATATTCAAATTATTTATGTTATTGGTATTCCCTCATTGAGAGCAACACCCTTATTAACAAAGAATTCTCTAAAAACAGGATAAAATAAATTATGGTGATATACAGCTCTCTCAAAAGAAGGTAAATTGCAAGTGCCTGTATCAAGAATTTCTTCTACTATTCTATGAGTAAAATCACTTTGAAGAATTAAGTTATACTTTTTTTTAATTTCTTTATTGTTTGTTTCTATTTTGCAGTTCAAGCTATCCATTCTAAAAGTACATTCTGCCTTTGTGTCAGTTCCTTTAATTGTTATAGAAATCTCTTCTCCTTCAAGTATGCCAGCATCATTACAAATCAATGTTAGTTTAGATCCATTTTTAGAATTAATATCAATCCTTCCATTGATTTCTAAATAGCCTTGTCTCTTACTAAAAAAAACTTTTTCAAAGTCATATTCTTGAATATTTAATTCACTCTTATCACATAAAAAATCAAATAGCTCTAAATAGTGAACAGAATTACAACATAGTCCCCAATTATCACCTTTAACAGATAAATTTATGACATCAGAAGTATTAAAATAACTACATAAATCTCTGAAAGCAGGTTCCGCGCTCATCCATTGATTTACCCATACTTTAATATCTGCTTGTTGCACTAGTTCTAATGCTTCAGAAAATTCTTTGTCTTTTGTGAATAGTAACTTTTCCAAAATCAAGTATTTTGGCAATCTTTTTTTTATGAGATTCTCTAAGATATTAAATCTTGGTTTAGAGTCTGTTGAAATAATAGCAAAATCAATTCCATCTGGTATTTCTTCAACTACAGAACAAGCTTTAATATTTATATTTTTATTATCATTTAAATCATTTTCTACATAATTAAGCGAAACATTTATAGATTCTTTCTTGGGATCAACTAGATAAATTTCAGTTTCAATATTCAGTTTTATTAATGATTGGAGATGTCTAGAACCTATTTTTCCACAACCAATGAGTGCAATTCTTAGCATTTAAATTTCTAGTTAAAGTTATATTTCTTAAGATTTTTTTTCACACCCACTTCACTCCCATTCAATACTCGCAGTTTTACAAGCCCTAATGTAGCAAGGGTTTGCGAGGAACAAAATCAAGTTTACAAGTGGTTTAAAAGTTTTCTCATTCATAACTGCGTCTGTGTTCTCCCAAAAATCCTTGTGTAAACAGTAGTTTAGCATTTTTTTGACTTATAAACTTTACAAGTGCTAATGCCCTACTCCAAATATTTCTTTCTAAAAAAGTTACGCTATAGGAACTTAACTGAAAGGATTGGCTACTCTCTTTC
>MDSZ01112892.1_pt1 | contig 10265 bp, 9 predicted proteins | sample 811201 | NCBI WGS metagenome assembly MDSZ01 (sample SAMN05326647, study PRJNA326480) | marine metagenome | isolation source: seawater | place: Indian Ocean: North | collected 2010 | reverse complement strand
TTCTCCGGGCCGAACGCGCAGGTCATTGACTACAAGGACACAAAGCTTCTCGCCCGCTACACATCCGAGCGTGGCAAGATCATCCCGTCCCGCATCTCGGCCGTATCGGCAAAGAAACAACGCGAACTGGCCGTGGCCATCAAGCGTGCGCGCTTCCTTGCCCTGATGCCCTACGTGACCTCGTAACGTCGCGGCAAGCCAAGGAGACCAGGAACAATGGAAATTATTCTGCTTGAACGTGTCGAGAAGCTCGGCCAGATGGGCGATGTCGTCAGGGTGAAGCCGGGCTATGCCCGCAACTTCCTGCTGCCACAGGGCAAGGCGCTTCGTGCCAACAAGGGCAATCTCGAGCGTTTTGAAACCGAGAAGGCACAGCGCGAGGCCGACAACCTGTCGCGTCGCAGCGAAGCCGAAACTGAAGCCGGCAAGATGGACGGCCTTGCTGTCAGCATGGTCCGTGCCGCATCGGAGATGGGCCAGCTCTTCGGCTCCGTCACCTCGCGTGACATTGCCGAGGCGGTGACCGAGGCGGGCTTCACCATCACCCGCAACCAGGTGGTGATGGACAAGGCCATCAAGACACTCGGCCTTCACGACACCCGTCTTCGCCTTCACCCGGAAGTGTCCGTCACAGTCACCGTCAATGTCGCGCGTTCGCTCGACGAGGCGAAGACACAGCTGGAGACCGGCGTCGCCGTCACCGGCATGATCGAAGACGATGACGATGACATGGATGCCGCCTTCGCGGCCGAAAAGGCAACGCCCGAAGCCGCCGCATCCGACGAGGCTCCGGCTGAAGAGGCTGCTGCAGAAGAGGCTGCTGCAGAAGAGGCTGCCGCCGAAGAAGCTGCCGCCGAAGAGGCCCCTGCCGAAGAGGCTACCGCCGAGGATGGCGACGAGAACTGATGCCTCGCGAAAGACCAATTCTGAAAAGCCGGGATTTCCCCGGCTTTTTTATTTCACCCCGGCTTTTTATGTCCCTGAAACAAAGTTATCCACAGCCATTCGGCAATTTTTCTACTAGTTATCCCCACACAAATTGAACCTAACAGCGGGGCTGGTTTGCTACCGTCTTGCCATGTCCGAAGAACAATCCAACATCGAAGCTTTCCCGGCAAGCGGGGATCCGGCGGCCGGCCTTGGCGGCGCCCGCAAGATGCCGCACAACCTGCCGGCCGAGCAGAATCTGCTTGGCGCGCTTCTTCTCGACAATGACGTCATGGAGAAGATCGACGACAGGCTGCGCGCCGAACATTTCTACGACCCGCTTCACGGACGTATCTTCGCCACCGTTATGCGGCTGATCGACCGCGGGCAGCTCGCGAATCCGGTAACGCTGAAAAGCTTCTTCAGCAGCACCGATGATGGCGGCGACGGCGCCATTGAGGATTATCTTGGCGAACTTGCCGACGGCGTGATCAGCATCGCGCAATCGCCTGACTACGCGGTCACCATTTATGAGGCGCATCTGCGGCGCGAACTGATCCGCATCGGCGACGATGTGATCCAGGATGCCAGCCATCCCGATGTCGACCTGCCGGCGACCACCCAGATCGAGACCGCCGAGGCCAAGCTGTTCCAGCTTGCCGAAACCGGCGAGGCAGACGCCGGCCTTCGCGGATTCGACAGCGTCACAGCCGCCGCCATCAACCAGGCGGCGATCGCGCGCAAGAGCGACGGCGGTCTGTCGGGCTACAGCACCGGCCTGACCGATCTGAACAATCTGATGGGCGGCATGCACCGGTCCGACCTGATCATCCTTGCCGGCCGTCCGGCGATGGGCAAATCGGCGCTTGCCACCACCATGGCCTTTCACACGGCCACTACCACCCGTACCGGCGAGACCGCCGCGCCAGTGGCCTTCTTCTCGCTGGAAATGTCGGCGGAACAGCTTGGCACGCGCATCCTCAGCGAGCGCGCCCAGATCGATTCCAACGCCATCCGCCAGGGCGATCTCAACGCTGAGGAGTTCGACAGGCTTGTCGAGGTCAGCAACCAGCTTTCCGTCTCTCCCTTCTTCATCGACGACACACCGTCCCTGTCCGTCTCGCAGGTGGCAAGCCGCGCCCGCCGCATGAAGCGGACAAGCGGCCTCGGGCTGATCGTTGTGGATTACCTTCAGCTTCTGGCCCCGCAGCTTGGCGTGAAATCGGAAAACCGGGTGCAGGAAATTTCCAACATCAGCCGCTCGCTGAAGGCCATCGCCAAGGAGCTGGACGTGCCTGTGCTGGCGCTCTCGCAGTTGTCACGCGCCGTTGAACAGCGCGAGGACAAGCGCCCCAACCTGTCGGACCTTCGTGAGTCCGGGTCGATCGAGCAGGACGCCGATGTCGTGCTGTTCATCTATCGTGAGGAATATTACCTCAGCAAGAAGGAACCGGAGCGCGACGCACGCGAAACAGAGGACCAGTTCAACGCCAAGAACGACGCCTTCATCGCCAGGCTTCAGGCGGCCGAGAACAAGGCCGAGGTGATCATCGCCAAGCAGCGTCACGGCCCTGTCGGATCGGTCAACATCCATTTCGAAAAGCGCTTCACCCACTTCACCGACCTGAAGGATGACAGCCAGCTTCCCGACCATTACTAGGGACCGCAGGCCATGAGCGACGACAGCAAGGACGAAAGACCTGATTTTGGCAGCGCCGACAGCCTGATCACCATTGATATCGACGCCGTCATCGCGAACTGGCGGGCACTCGACCACCAGAATGGCAAGGCCACCGAAACCGCCGCCGTCGTCAAGGCGGACGGTTATGGGCTTGGCGCGCTGCGGCTTGGCCCGGACCTTGCCGCTGCCGGATGCCGCACCTTCTTCGTGATGTCTCTTGCCGAGGCGGTGGCGCTTCGCGCGGCGCTTGACGGCTCCGGACATGACGCGGCCGCGATCTTCACCCTTAGCGGCTGCCACGCCGGACAGGAGGCGGATTTCCGCGCCCACCGGATCACCCCGGTGATCAACAGCCTGGAACAGCTCCGCCGGCTGATGGCGACAGGCGATGACTGGCAGGTCGCCATTCATGTGGATACCGGCATGACACGGCTTGGCCTCGACCGGGTCGAGCTTGCCGCCTTGCAGGAGATGATGACCGGACAGAGGGGCGGCCTTGGCGGCGTCACCCCGTGCCTGCTGATGAGCCATCTGACCGCGGCAGAAGACCCGAAGGACCCGGCGAGCGCGCGGCAACTGGCGGATTTCAGGAACCTTGTCGGCCTGTTTCCGGATGCGCCCGCCAGCCTTGGCAACAGCGCCGGGACCCTTCTCGGACCGGACTACGCCTTCTCCATGACACGCCCGGGGATCGCTCTTTATGGTCTTCATCCGGCCGGCATGGACGCCGAAGGGGCGCAGCAGGACGAGGCAGCCCGTCTCAGACCCGCTATCACCTGGCAGGCGCGCATCCTTCAGCGCCGCACGGCCCGACAAGGCGATGCTGTCGGCTATAACGGCACCCATGTCTGTCAGCGGGACTCGCGTATCGTGACGCTTGGAGTCGGTTATGCCGACGGATATCCGCGAAGCCTCGGGAACCGCGCCCGGGTTGTCGTCGGCGGCAGACAGGCACCGGTGGTGGGGCGCGTGTCGATGGACAGCATCACGGTGGATGTCACGGATCTGGACGCCGATCTGGTCGATGATGCCGGACATGCCACCGTGCTGGGGGCCGGTTACAGCCTTGCGCAGATGGCAGCCGATGCCGGCACCATCGGATATGAAATCCTGACGCAGCTCGGCCAGCGGCCGGCGCGGCGCTTCAAGGGTGGTCAAAAGCGGGAAACCGGGGCATAAATTGTGCCGGGTGTCGCGTGGCACCGGTGCTGAGCTGGACCGAGAATGATCGCCTTTCTACAGAATATAGGCCGGACAAGCCTTGCCTTCCTGGCGGCGATCGGCAGGATCGCCCTGTTTACCGGCGCGGCCATCCGCTGGACGGTGTTTCCGCCCTTCTATCTTCGCCAGCTCGGGCGGCAGATTATCGATATCGGGTATTTCTCGCTTCCCGTGGTCGGGTTGACGACGCTGTTTTCGGGCATGGTGCTGGCGCTGCAATCCTATACGGGATTCGCCCGCTTTTCGGCCGAGGACACGGTGGCGACAGTTGTCGTGCTGTCGGTCACGCGCGAACTGGGGCCAGTTCTTGCCGGTCTGATGGTGGCCGGGCGCATCGGCGCCTCGATGGCGGCCGAAATCGGCACCATGCGGGTCACCGACCAGATCGATGCGCTGGACACGCTGTCCACCCGGCCGATGCAGTATCTTGTCGCGCCGCGGATCATCGCCGGCACCATCTGCCTTCCCTTCCTTGTTCTTGTCGGCGACCTGATCGGCGTCTTCGGCGGCTATCTTGTCGGCGTCTACCGGCTTGGCTTCAACCCGTCTGTCTATCTCAGCCGGACCCTTGAATTCCTGGAATTCTCGGATGTCACGCTTGGCCTCATCAAGGCGGCGGTCTTCGGCTTCCTGATCGCGCTGATGGGGTGCTATCACGGCTATCATTCGGGGCGCGGGGCCGAGGGTGTCGGGCGGGCCACCACAAATGCGGTGGTGTCCTCATCGATCCTGATCCTGATCGCCAACTATATCGTCACAGCCTTGTTCTTCGGGTGATCGGGTCATGAGCGGCAAGACATCACCGAAAATCGCCACACCAAAGATCATCATGGAGGGCGTCACAAAATCATTCGGTGACAAGCAGGTTCTTCGCGGCATCGATATCAATGTCGCGGCCGAGGAATCCCTTGCCATCATCGGCACCTCGGGATGCGGCAAGTCGGTGACGCTGAAATGCCTTCTGGGGCTGCTTCGCGCCGATGACGGGTCGATCCGGGTCGATGGCGAGGAAATGATCCGTGCAGGCCGCCACCAGCTTGAAGCCATGCGGCGGCGATTCGGCATGACCTTTCAGTTCGGGGCGCTGTTCGATTCCCTCCCCATCTGGGAGAACGTCACCTTCCGGCTTCGCCAGCAGCAGACCATGGCCCGCCAGCAGGCGCGTGACATCGCCGCCGAGACCATCACCCAGCTTGGCCTTGCCGCGCATGTCATCGACCAGTATCCGGCGGAGCTTTCGGGCGGCATGCAGAAGCGCGTGGCGCTGGCGCGGGCCATTGCCGACAAGCCGGAAATCCTGCTGTTCGACGAACCGACCTCCGGTCTCGACCCGATCACCGGCGGGGTGATCGACAGCCTGATCCTCGATTCCGTGCGGCGGCTTGGCGCCACGGCGCTGACCATCAGCCATGACATGGCCTCCGTCCGGCGCATCGCCGACAAGGTGGCGATGGTGCATAACGGCGTGATCATCTGGTGCGGGCCTGCCGGCGAGATGGACGATACCGGCATCGCCGAGGTTCATCAGTTCGTTCACGGGCTCGCCGACGGACCGCTGACCCTGGCCGCCAGAGCCGAGGCACGGGGCGGCTGATGGCGAAATCCTCGGTCAGCTATGTCTGCCAGCAATGTGGCGGGGCGCACCGCAAATGGTCCGGCCGCTGCGACCACTGCGGGGCCTGGAACACGCTTGTCGAGGAACGCATCGAGACGCCGTCCGGGCCCGGCAAGAGGGTCGCCGGCCGCCGCATCGAGATGCAGCCGCTTGCGACCTCGGCAGACACCCCGCCCCCGCCGCGCATGAAGACCGGCCTTGGCGAGTTCGACCGGGTATCCGGCGGCGGGCTGGTCAAGGGGTCGGCGACGCTGATCGGCGGCGATCCCGGCATAGGCAAATCCACATTGTTGCTGCAGCTTGTCTGCCGGCTTGCCGGCGCCGGCGCGCGCGCCGCCTATGTGTCGGGCGAGGAATCGGCCGAACAGGTGCGCATGCGGGCCAGGCGGCTTGGCCTCGGCGAGGCCGGTGTCGAGCTGGCGACAGTCACAAATGCCGGCGATATCGCCGCTTCTCTCGGCGGGCCGGACGGCCCGGATGTGGTGGTGATTGATTCCATCCAGACCATGTATCTTCCGACGCTGGACTCAGCGCCCGGCACGGTCAGCCAGGTGCGGGCCTCGGCGCAGGAACTGATCCGCGCGGCAAAGGCGCATGACGTGGCGCTACTGGTGGTCGGGCATGTGACCAAGGACGGGGCCATCGCCGGCCCGCGTGTGCTCGAGCATATGGTCGATACGGTTCTCTATTTCGAAGGCGACCGGTCGCACCATTTCCGTATCCTTCGCGGGGTGAAAAACAGGTTCGGTGCCACCGACGAGATCGGCGTTTTCGAGATGGTCGAGACAGGCCTGACCGAGGTTCCGAACCCGTCGGAGCTGTTCCTTGCCGACCGTCGCGACGAGGTTACCGGCGCGGTTGTCTTCGCCGGAATCGAGGGAAGCCGTCCGGTGCTGGTCGAGATCGAGGCGCTTGTCGCGCCCTCCACGCTGGCGTCGCCGAGGCGCAATGTCGTGGGATGGGACGGCAGCCGGCTGGCGATGCTGACAGCAGTGCTGGAAGCGCGGTGCGGCGTGCCGCTGTCGGGACGCGACATCTTCCTGAATGTGGCCGGCGGGCTGAAAATCTCGGAAACCGCGGCCGACCTCGCCGTGGCGGCGGCGCTGATCTCGTCGGTCAGTGGCCGCCCGGCCCCGCCGCGAAGCGTGTTCTTCGGCGAGGCAGCCTTGTCGGCGGAGCTTCGCCAGGTGGCGCAGGCGGATGCGCGGCTGAAAGAGGCGGCGAAGCTTGGCTTTGACATGGCGGTGATGCCGCGCCCCCGCAAGAAACTTTCGGCGCCATCAGGCCTGTCGCTGGCAGAACCCTCCACCCTCGCCGAGTTGATCGAGTTTCTGGGCGGTGTAACATGACCCATCCCCCAGCCACCGGAGACAGTCATCATGGGTTTTGATATTGCCGCCCTCAACATCATTGACTTCGTGGCAATCATCGTTCTGGTAATTTCCGGCGGGCTGGCGACGCTTCGCGGCATGACGCGCGAGATCATGGGGCTGGCCGGCTGGCCGATCTCGATCGTCGCGGCGCGGCTGACATCCCCCTATATTGAGCCGGTCCTGACCGAGACCATCCGCGTCGAGGGCATTAGCCAGGCCCTTGCCTGGGGAATTCCCTTCATCATCGCCGTGGTTCTGTGGTTCGCCTTTTCCTCGCTTGTCTCGCCAGGTCTCAGCAAGGCCGGCCTTGGCGGGCTTGATCGCTGGCTCGGTTTCTTTTTCGGGGTGATCCGGGGTTTTGTGATCGTGCTTGTCATCTATGTCGGCGCGGTGGTCGCGGCCGAGGGCGAGGACAAGCTGCCTTCCCTCGTCACCGACGCGCAGATCACGCCGCTTCTTCGCGAAAGCGCGCATCTGACATCAGGACTTCTGCCAGACGAGATGCGCGCCCGGGTGGTCGACAGTCTTCCCGATCCGGCCCCGGTAACCGAAGAGTTGCAGGAGGCTGGCAAGGCGGTGGGGGACTCGCTTGAGGAGACCGATTCCTCCGGCAATCCGGATTCCGGCGGCAGCCTTGAACTGCTGTCAGACGAAGGCGGCAACTGACCGCGCGCGCTGCGTCAGGCGGTGCTTGATTTGCCCGGGGTTTTACCCGATACCATGGGCGGCGTTTCATCATGTCGTCACAGACATTCCGAAAGGTACTATTTTGCAGGTTTCCGGCAATGGCAGGCAGTGACACCAGCCCCAGGATGGGCATTGATCCCCTCGATTCGTTCCACGAGGAATGTGGTGTTTTCGGTGTTTTCGGAAGCGACGAGGCCTGTGTTCTCACAGCGCTCGGGCTTCACGCGCTTCAGCATCGCGGACAGGAAGCCGCCGGCATTGTCACCTATGACGGGCAGGCCTTCCACGCGCACCGCGCGCTTGGTCATGTCGGCGAGAATTTCGGAGCCGATTCCCCGCAGATGCAGCAGCTTCGCGGCCATGCCGCCATCGGCCACAACCGCTATTCGACAAGCGGCAATGTGAATCCGTTTATGGAAATCCAGCCCTTTTCCTCGGAGCTCGCGTTCGGCGGTTTCGCGCTGGCGCATAACGGCAACCTGACAAATGCCGGCCGCCTTCGCGCCTCGCTGATCGAGACCGGAAGCCTGTTCCAGTCATCGTCCGATACAGAGGTGATTGTCCATCTTGTGGCCCGCTCGCACCAGGCGGATGTCACCGGCCGACTTGTCGATGCGCTGAAACAGATCGACGGGGCCTATTCGCTGGTCTGTGTGGCGGATGACATGCTGATCGGGGTGCGCGACCCGCATGGCGTGCGCCCGCTGGTTCTTGGCAAGCGGGAAGACACCTGGCTTCTGGCCTCGGAATCCTGCGCCCTGGATATTGTCGGGGCGGCACCGGTCCGCGATCTCGACCCCGGCGAGATGGTCATCATCGACAAGGACGGTCTTCGCAGCCTGACCCCGTTCCAGCCGGTATCGCCGCGCTTCTGCGTGTTCGAATATGTGTATTTTTCACGTCCCGACTCCATCGTCGAGGGCCGAGGTGTCTATCATGCCCGAAAGGCGATCGGCGGCGAGCTGGCCAAGGAATCCCATACCGACGCCGACATGATCATCCCGGTGCCTGATTCGGGCGTTCCCGCCGCGCTTGGCTATGCAGAGGCGGCAGGCATCCCCTTCGATCTCGGCATCATCCGGAATCATTACGTCGGCCGGACCTTTATCCAGCCGACCCAGAAAGGCCGGACAGATTCGGTGAAGCTGAAACATAACGCCAACCCGGCGGCGGTAAAGGGCAAACGCATTATCCTTGTCGATGATTCCATCGTGCGCGGCACCACCTCGCGCAAGATCGTGACCATGATGCGCAATGCCGGTGCGGCCGAAGTGCATATGCGGATCGCCAGTCCGCCGACGACGCATCCCTGTTTCTACGGAGTCGACACGCCAAGCCAGGACCAGCTGATCGCGGCGCGGATGTCGGTCGATGAAATCGCCACCGAGATCGGCGTGGACAGCCTTGCCTTCGTCACTGTTGACGGCATGTACAAGGCCATCGCCGACATCGCCCGCAACAATGACCAGCCGCAATTCTGCGATGCCTGCTTCACCGGCGAATATCCAATCCGGCTTGCCTCGGGGCTCAGCGCCAAGCGTGTCTCTCACGGAAGTTCGAGCTGATGGGCAGCAAGGCCGTGGACCTTTCCGGCAAGCTTGTTCTTGTGACCGGCGCGACCCGCGGCATCGGCCGCGCGGTGGCAATCGCCGCGGCGCGGGCAGGGGCGGAGTTGATCATCACCGGCCGGACGGTGGGCGCGCTGGAAGAAGCGGATGACGACATCCGGGCCGCCGGCGGCCATGCCACCATGGTCGAGCTGGACATGAAGGACACACCTGCCATCCCTCGCCTTGCCGCGGCGATTGCCGAGCGTTGGGGCCGGCTTGACGGCTTTGTCGCCAATGCCGCGATGCTGGCCGCGCTGACCCCGATCACCCACCTGACGCCGGAGGCGTGGGACGAGTCCGTCGCCGTGAACCTGACCGGCCAGTGGCACATGATCCGCGCCTTCGATCCGCTGTTGCGGGCGGCGCCGGCCGGCCGTGCGGTGCTGGTGACATCCGGGGCCGCTGTCGGCAGCCGTCCCTTCTGGGGCCCCTATGCCGCCACCAAGGCCGGGCTTGAGGCCATAGGACGGTCATGGGCTGGAGAGAGCGAACAGACCAGTCTGCGGATCAACATGCTGAACCCGGGCGGCACCGCGACCAGGATGCGGGCCTCCGCCTTTCCGGGGGAGAATCCCGAAACGCTTCCCGCGCCAGAGGACATCGCCCCTGCCTTTCTCGCGTTGCTTGACGATGACTGCCAGCTTCACGGCGAACTGGTGGATGCGCGGGCCATGGTCGGCCTTTAGCGGCGCTGCCTCAGCCCGATTCTGACGAATATCGTAACGGGCTCACGCCCTGCCGCTGTGCGCGGTCCAATGGCGCGGCATGACCAAGGATTTCCGCCGCGAGCATGTCCCCCAGAAGCGGGGCAAGGGTGAAGCCCCGCGCGCCAAGCCCGCCGAGGACCGCAAGGCGAGTGCCAAGATGGCCGGCAAGAGGACGCCTGTCAGGAAGGGTGGCGCGGCGGCGGATGCGTGATCCCATTTCCTTTGTGGCTGATGCCTTCATCCAGTGCCGCCAGCGATCGGGAAGAAGCCCGAGATTATGGCTGTGGCCGGTCTCGACATCCTGTTCCTGGCGCGTGAAGGTCGCGCCCAGATCATGAAACCCGTCCATCGCCGGGGTCAGATATCCACCGAAACTGACGCCGCCCGGCAGATCACCCGCCGCCGGCACATGGCTGACCTGACCGTAGGATGTCTCGATGGGCA
>MDSZ01073318.1_pt1 | contig 10265 bp, 10 predicted proteins | sample 811201 | NCBI WGS metagenome assembly MDSZ01 (sample SAMN05326647, study PRJNA326480) | marine metagenome | isolation source: seawater | place: Indian Ocean: North | collected 2010 | reverse complement strand
GTGCTGGGCATGGCGCTGGGCTTTGCCTATTTCGTCGCGGACAATTTCTCGCTCGCGATGGGCAATCTGGGCGCTTATCCGCCCGTGCTGGCGGCGTGGGCGCCCTTCTTCCTGTTCCTGCTGGTGGGCGAGACGGTGCTGTTCCGCACCGAGGAATAAACAAGAAAAAGGCCCCGGCGACCAAGGGGTGTCGCGCGGGGCCTCGCCTCTAGGGGGCGTCCCGGCCCTCATGAGGGGGAGGGGTAGGACCGGAACACCCGCGATATGGGCAGGAGATTGCCCGTTTCAAGCTGCAACCGAAAAATTTTGCAGTTTCGCGCTTTTCAGGCCCGACGCGTCATGGTGCTGCGCGCGATCTTGCCGACCAGCGGAATCATGCCGGTGTAATTGCCCCGATGATAGGGCGACTCCGCGTCGATCATGGCCATCAGGCGGGCATGGGCCTTGCCCAGCGCATGATAGGGCACGCTGGGCAGTAGGTGATGCAGCGCATGATAGCGCAGGCCAACAGGCGCCCAGAGCGCGGGCAAAGTGGCGGGCGGCGGCACATTGACCGAATCAAGATATTGCGCGGTGACGGTCATCGCCTCGCCCTCATTTTCCCAAAGATGGGCGACGAGCGTGCGCAACTGGTTGATGACGGTCATCGCGGAATGGACAGCCATATAGACGAGCAATGGCTTCCATCCGAAGGCGAAGACGCTGCCCACCAGCACCAGCGCAACGATGCAGGCACCCGCTTCCTGCCATGCCCATTGCCGCGCAAAGGCGCCTTCGGGCGTGCGGCGGCGATAGGCGGGATTGATCGAGAGCGCGGAAAATTCCGCAACCACCTTGCGCCGGAGCGCGGGGATCAGCAGCGACAGCGGCGTCAGCACGCCAAAGCGCAGGATGAGCCCGACAGGGGCAAGCGCGGCAACCAATATGAACAGCGGCAGCGACCAGGGCTTCATCAGCGCCAGCGGCAGATATTCCGGGTCCTCCGCCGTGCCATAGCGCGTGCGGGCATGATGCTGCGTATGCACCCCCTCATACATGAAGGAGGGGATCATCAGCGGCAGGCCCACGACGAGGTTCCACCCCAGGCGGAACCCCGGCAGCGCGCCCTTGCGGATGTGGGTCAGTTCATGGATGAAGCTTGCCGCACGATAGAGGGCGAGCATTGAGACAAGGCCGCAGGCCAGCGCGATCGCCAGATTGTCGATCAGGATCGCGCCCGCCAGCGCGCTCCAGCCGATCAGCGCGGAGGCCAGCAGGTCGGGCCAGTAGATACGCGGGTCGGCATGCGCATAGTCGCGCGCCAGTTCGGCCGCCGCGCGCAGCATCACCGTATCGTCGGGAATGGCCGCGCGCGCGCGCTGGGCGGCGGCAAGTATGGGATCATGCACTGTCATGCGGGCCGTCCTAATCTCCAAATACGCTCGATTCATGGCAGCACCATGTCATGTTTGTCTTCATAGCCGCAGCTATGATGCGCATGATTGACATTGCGCAAACAAGCGCCGAACTGCACCGCATCCCTGATATTTTCGAAGGCGGCATCCGTGGCGCATACTGATCTGGTTATCACTCCTGTTTCCGGCAAGGCCGATATGAAGGCTTTCATCGACCTGCCTTGGCGGCTTTATGCCAAGGACGCCAACTGGGTGCCGCCGCTGAAGGCTGAGGTGAAGGAACTGCTGACGCCGGGAAAGAACCCGTTTTTCGGCCATGCCAGGGCGCAATATTTTCTGGCTCGGCGCAACGGGCAAGTGGTGGGGCGGGTGTCGGCGCATATCGACGAGCTTGCCCTTCGCCAGCCGCCTGAACAGGGCATGGGGCCGGGCACGGGCAATTTCGGCCTGTTCGAGGCGGAGGATGCGCAAGTGGGCGAGGCGCTGATCGCGGCGGCCGAGCAATGGCTGCGCGCGCAGGGCATGACGCGGGTGCTGGGGCCGATCTCACTATCCATATGGGAAGAGCCGGGGCTGCTGGTCGAGGGCCATGATCATCCGCCCACGGTGATGATGGGGCATAACAGCCCGGCCTATCAGGCGATGATCGAAGGCGCGGGCTATGTGCCGGTCAAGCAGCTTAAAACCTATGAGCTGGACATCACGCAGGATTTTCCGCCGCTGATCCAGCGCATCGTCCAGTCGGGCGAGAAAAATGGCCGCATCCACATCCGCAAGGTCGACAAGGCGAAGTTCGATCAGGAAGCGGCGATCATCCTTGGCATATTGAACGACGCGTGGGGTCAGAATTGGGGCTTCGTGCCGATCACCGACGCGGAAGTCGCGCATACCGGCAAGAAGCTGAAGCCGATCGTGTTCGAGGATCTGATCATGATCGCGGAGCTGGATGGCGAGCCGGTGGCGTTCATGATGACGCTGCCCGACCTTAACGAAGCGATTGGCCCGCTTAATGGATCACTGTTTCCGTTCGGTTGGATCAAGCTGCTGCGCTGGCTCAAGAAGCCACAGGTGCGCACGATGCGCGTGCCGCTGATGGGCGTGGTGCAGCGATCGCAAAGTTCGCGCATGGCGAGCCAGCTGGCCTTCATGATGATCGAATATATCCGCCGCGCCGCAATCACCGAATATGGCGCGACGCGTGGCGAGATCGGCTGGGTACTGGACGATAATCAGGGCATGAACGCGATCGCCGACGCGATCGATAGCCAGGTGAACAAAATCTATCAGATCTACGAGAAGGCGCTGTAGGCCAGAGGGCCTTACAGCGCCGTCGCGCGATCCTGATCGAGGAAGGCGGCGACATCGGCCAGCGCGACATCCTTTGACAGGAATGTCCGGCCGATGCCGTGCGCGAGCAGGAAGGGCAGGGTGCCGGCCGCCATTTTCTTGTCATGCAGCATATGCCCGACCAGCGTGGCGCCATCGGCAGTGACGTGGGCGCTGGCCAGATCATGCGGCAGGCCGACCGCCTTCAAATGCGCGGTGACGCGCACGGCATCTTCGGCCGGGCACAGGCCAAGGCGGGCGGAATAGCGGAAGGCGAGCGCCATGCCCGCAGCGACGGCTTCGCCATGCAGCAGCGTGTCGGAAAAGCCGGTGTCGGCCTCCAGCGCGTGACCGAAAGTGTGGCCAAGGTTGAGCAAGGCGCGGCGGCCGGAAGTTTCGCGTTCGTCGTCGGCCACGATCGCCGCCTTGGCCGCCACGCTTTTTTCGATGGCATGGGTACGCGCTGCGGGATCGCCCGCGAGCAGGCGGTGGCCATCGCTTTCGCACCAGGCGAAGAAATCCGGGTCGTCGATCAGGCCATATTTGACGACTTCGGCATAGCCGGCGCGGGTTTCGCGGGGCGGCAGGCTGTCGAGCGTGGCGGGGTCGATCAGGACCAGCGCGGGCTGGTAGAAGCTGCCGACCAGATTCTTGCCCGCGCGGGTGTTGATCGCGGTCTTGCCGCCGACCGACGAATCGACCTGCGCCAGCAAGGTGGTGGGCAGTTGCACGAAATAGCAGCCGCGCTTGAGGATGGAGGCGGCAAAGCCGACGAGGTCGCCAATGACCCCGCCGCCCAGCGCGACGATATGGTCGCCGCGTTCGATCTCCAGCGCGAGCAGGGTGTCGAGCAATTGCTCCAGATGCCGCCAGCTCTTGGTCTGTTCGCCCGGCGGCAGAATGATGGGTTCGATCCCGACATTGGCGGCGCGCAGGCTGGCGTCCAGCCGGGGCAGCTGGGCTGCGGCGACGTTGGCGTCCGTGACGACGACGAGCCGGCCGCCCCGGGCGAAGCGGGCAAGCTGGTCCCCGGCGCGATCGAGCGCGCCCTGTTCGATCAGGATGTCGTAGCTGCGCGCGTCCAGCGCGACCCGGACTAAGGCCATTGCGTCAATTGCTCCATGATGCGGTCGACCGCGACTTCGTGCGGGGCCGCGATGCTTTTCACATGAATGGGGGCGAGCGCGTAGACAGGGTTGCGCATTGCCGCCAGTTCGGTGAGCACGGTGCGCGGATCGCGATCCTTGAGCAGCGGGCGGCTGTCGCGGCGGGACACGCGATCGACCAATATGTCGATGTCGGCGTCGAGCCAGATGGCGATGGCGGCGTCCAGGATCAGCCGGCGGGTTTCGTCCTGCATGAAGGCGCCGCCGCCGGTCGCGATCACCTTGGGCGCGCCATCGAGCAGGCGGGCGATTACACGCCGTTCGCCGTCGCGAAAATAGGCTTCGCCATAGCGTTCGAAAATCTCGCTGACGCTCATGTCAGCCGCTTTCTCAATCTCTTCATCCGCGTCGACGAAGGCGAGGCCCAAGCGCGCGGCAAGGCGGCGGCCGACCGTCGATTTGCCCACGCCCATCATGCCCACCAGGACGATGGGACCAAGCCTGCCGGGGCTGTGCGGGATTTTGCTGTTTCGTTGCATGGCAGGCGGGGCTATACAGCCAGCCGTCACTGAGGCAAATCGCATCTTTCCAAGTCACCCGGCCTTGCAGGCCCGGACAGCCAAGCCAAGGACCCATGAAGAATAATCGCACCTTCAGCAGTTTCGAGGGCAGTGCGCGTCGCCGTGGCGGCCGCTTGCCGATCATCCCCATCGTCATCGTCATTCTGGTCGTTGCGCTGCTTGCGTTCTTCTGGTCGCGCGGCGGCGAAAAGCCGCAGCAGCGCGTTGAAAAGGTCATCCCCGCCGAGAAGCTGGGTCAGTAAGGCCGATGCGCTGGCCGCGGGGGAACGCCAAATGGGCGCTGGGCAGCTTCGCGCTCGCCCTGACCTTGCCCGTGGTCGCGCAGCAGGCGCCCGAATCGCTGCTGCCGCCGGGATTTGGCGATGCGCCCGAGACGCCCGCGCCACGTCCGTCGCGGCCTGCTCCGCCAGCGCCGAGCGGCACGCCTGCGCCAACGCCGACGACGCCAGTGGCTCCTCCGCCCGTGCCGATGGTGCAGCCGCTCGATCCCGCCTTGAGCGCGGCGCTGGGCGACAATGCCGGTAATGCGGTCGAAGACGCGCTGACGCCCGAGGAAATCGCGGCGGAAAAGGCCAAATATGACCTGCCCGACAGCGCGCGCCGGTCGCTGGACCGCATTGGCCCGCTGACGCCGCAGACGCGGGGGTTCGAGCCGGACGCCTTTGGCAATGAACAGGGCCAATATCTCGCCGCGCTGATGCGCAGCATCCATGCGCCGATCGTGTCGCGCTGGGCCTCCATCCTCCTGCGGCGCGCGCTGCTGAGCGCGACCGATACGCCGCGCGGGATCAATGGCGCAGACTGGGCGGCGGAGCGCGCCTGGCTGTTGCTGCGGATGGGCGAGGCCGACAGCGCGCGGCTGATGGTGCAGAGCGTCGACGCCGACCAGTTCACGCCGCGCCTTTATGCCGTGGCGATGGAAACCTATCTTGCGGCCGCCGATCCGGCTGGCCTGTGCCCCCTGTCGGCCGGGGCGTTGCGCACCAGCAAGGCGCCGGGATGGGACATGACGCGGGCGATCTGCCCGGCGCTGTCGGGCGACCAGGGCAGCGCGAGCGGCGCGCTCAATCAGGCGCAGCGGCGCGGCGTGGTGCGTGGCATCGATTATCGGCTGGCGGAAAAAGTCGTCGGCACCGGCTTCAACGCGCGGCGGTCGGTCAATATCGAATGGGACGGAGTCGACAAGCTGACCGCCTGGCGCTTTGGCCTGGCGACCGCGCTCAATGTCGAGATACCGGACGATCTTTATGCGACGGTCGGGCCGCATGTGCGAGCGTGGGAAGCGCGCGCGCCCGCGCTCAGTCCGATGCGCCGCCGGCCGGGCGCAGATATTGCAGCGCGGCTTGGCGTGTTTTCGAGCGCGGCGCTGGTGGGCTTCTATAGCCAACTGGACAGCGAGGGCGACAGCTCCGGCGAGGTTGCGGATCGGATCGATGCGCTGCGCACCGCCTTTGCGGGCAACACGGTGCGCGACCGTATCGGCGCGATGCGGACATGGTGGGGCGATGGGGCGCGGCCCGATTATGTCGGGCTGATCGCGACGGCGCGGGCGGCGGCCGCATTGCCTGTGGCGCAGGCGGACGGGCAGGATGCCGCCAATCTGGTCGGGTCGATGCTGACCGCCGGCTATGATCGCAATGCCGCGCGCTGGGCGCGTGCGATCGGCCAGCTGGACGGCGATGGCGCCAGCCAGGTCTGGGCTTTGCTGGCGGCGGGCGCACCAAGCCCGGTGGTGGACATCAGCGGCAGCCGGGTGTCGTCCTATATCGACGTCATGGGCGCGGACAAAGGGCGAGCGCTGATCGCGGCGCTGGCCGGGTTGTCGCGCTTGTCGCCGCAGGAGGCGGGATCGCTGGCGCAAGATAATGGCCTGTCGCTGGCGGCGGGCAGCCGCTGGGCGCGTGCGATCGGCGCGGCGGCGCAGCGTGGCGAAAAGGCGACGGTGGCGTTGCTGGCGGCCGTGGGCATGCAAGGCCAGGACTGGAGCGGATTGCCCGCGACGCATCTTTATCATGTGGTGGCGGCGCTGCATCAGGTGGGGCTGGACCCTGAAGCGCGCATGATCGCGGCCGAGGCGATCAGCCGTAGCTGATATGGGGCAGGAGGATGCCGCCCTGATCGACCGCTTTCTGGAGATGATGGCGGCGGAACGCGGGGCGTCGCGTAACACGTTGCTGGCCTATCGCACCGACTTGACCGGCGCGGGCGGCCTGCTGGGCGGACTGGCGGGCGCGAGCAAGGAGGGGCTGGGGACGCTGGCGACCCATTGGGCGAGCCTGGCGGGGTCCTCGGTAGCGCGCAAGGCATCGGCGCTTCGGGCTTTCTACGGTTTTCTGGAGGAAGAAGGGCTGCGCGCCGACAATCCATCGGTCGCGCTGCCGCGCCCGGTGACGCGGCGGCCGCTGCCCAAGATATTGTCCACTACCGAGGTCGATCGGCTGTTCGCGCTGATTGCCGAGCGGCTGGAGGTGGCGCATCCCGCACCGCTGGACCTGCGGCTGTCCGCGCTGATCGAGCTGCTATATGGATCGGGCTTGCGCGCGACCGAACTGGTGTCGCTGCCGCGCCGCGCGCTGGCGGCGGATCGCCCGTTCCTGATCCTGAAAGGCAAGGGCGCGCGCGAGCGGCTGGTGCCGATTTCGGACCGGGCGCGGGCGGCGGTATCCGCCTGGCTGGTCCATGTGCCGGGAGACAGCGCCTGGCTGTTTCCATCGGGCAAAAGCCATTTGAGCCGCATTCGGCTGTACCAACTGGTGAAGGTGCTGGCCGGGGCGGCGGGGATCGCGCCGGAGAGGGTCAGCCCGCATGTTCTTCGTCATGCTTTTGCGACGCATTTGCTGGAAGGCGGCGCGGACCTGCGCGCTTTGCAGGCGATGCTGGGCCATGCCGATATTGGGACAACGCAAATCTATACCCATGTCGACAGCCGCCGGCTGGTCGAACTGGTGAACCAGCGCCACCCGCTGGCGACCATGGCGGTGCGCCAGCCGCAACGCCGCGTTGACGACGCGCCGCCATCGCCTTAACGCCATCGCCCATGGTAAGCTTTCTGGAATTCGAAAAGCCGATCGCGGAGCTGGAAGCGCGCATCGTGGATCTGCGCGCCACCGCGAGCGTGGGCGACATCAATATCGACGGCGAGATCGCGACGCTGGAGCAGCGCGCGGCCAAGCTGCTGGCCGACACCTATGCCAAGCTGACGCCGTGGCAGAAGACGCAGGTGGCGCGTCACCCCGACCGCCCGCACTTCAAGGATTATGTCGCCGGCCTGTTCGACAATTTCATGCCGCTGGCCGGCGACCGCGCCTTTGCCGACGATCAGGCGATATTGGGCGGGTTCGCGACGCTGGGCGAGCGCAAGGTCATGGTGATCGGCCATGAAAAGGGCGATGATACGGCAAGCCGCGTGCGCCATAATTTCGGCATGGCCAAGCCCGAAGGATACCGCAAGGCGATCCGCCTGATGGAACTGGCCGACCGGTTCGGCCTGCCGGTGGTGACGCTGGTCGACACGTCGGGCGCCTTTCCGGGCGTGCAGGCGGAGGAGCGCGGCCAGGCCGAAGCGATCGCGCGGTCGACCGAGGCGTGCCTGAAGCTGGGCGTGCCGATGGTGGCCGCGGTGGTGGGCGAAGGCGGGTCGGGCGGCGCGATTGCGCTCGCTGCCGCGAACCGTGTGCTGATGTTCGAGCATGCTGTCTATTCGGTGATTTCGCCCGAAGGCTGCGCGTCGATCCTTTGGCGCACGGCGGACAAGGCGAGCGATGCGGCGACCGCGATGCAGGTGACGGCGCAGCATCTCAAAGGGTTGGGCGTGATTGACCGGATCGTTGCCGAGCCAGTAGGCGGCGCACATCGCGAACCGGTGGAAGCGATCGCCAATCTGGGCGCTGCGATCGAGGCCGAACTGGAGTCATTGGGTTCGATGGACGCCGATGCGTTGCGCACCGACCGGGCCGACAAGTTTCTAGCCATCGGCGCCTGAGCGCCGGGAGGATTTTTAACGGAACGTCCGGCCGGTTTTGCTTGTTACGTCAGGGTAACGGCAAAGGGTGAGGTTTATGAACTGGAAGATGGCGCTGGGCGGCACCGGCGCGGCGCTGGCGATTGCGATGAGCGCACCGGCGGTGATCGGGCAGCAGCGGGCGATCCGCACCGTGTCTTCGATCAGCCAGCAGGACAAGGCGTCGGGGGCCAAGCAACATCCTGAATTATTGAAGGAATTTGGCGGTCCTTATGCCGGGCCGCAGGCGCGCTATGTCGAGACGGTGGGGCGGCGGATTGCGGTCCAATCGGGCCTGTCCAATGCGCAAGGCGACTTTACCGTCACCTTGCTCAATTCCCCGGTCAATAACGCCTTCGCGATTCCCGGCGGCTATGTTTATGTGACGCGCCAGTTGATGGCGCTGATGAATGACGAGGCCGAACTGGCAGGTGTCCTGGGCCATGAAGTGGGCCACGTCGCCGCGCAGCATGGCCAGCGGCGGCAGAAGACGGCGCAGCGCAACGCGATTGGCGGCGCATTGTTGCAGGTGCTGACCGGCGCGTTGCTGGGCGATTCGGGCTTTGCCGGACTGATCCAGCGCGGCATCGGCACGGGCAGCCAGCTGCTGACGCTTAAATTTTCGCGCAGCCAAGAATATGAGGCAGATGACTTGGGCATCCGCTATCTGGCGTCGGGCGGATATGATCCGCGCGCCCTGTCGGACATGCTGGCGTCGCTGGCGGCGCAGAGCAATCTCGACGCGCAGGTTGCCGGCAGCGCGCGGTCGATGCCCGAATGGGCGAGTACGCACCCCGACCCCGCGTCGCGCGTCGACAGGGCCGCACGCGAGGCGCAGGCAACGCGATCGACCAGCACGACGCGCAATCGCGACGTGTTTCTGGCGGCGCTGGATGGCGTGCTCTATGGCGACGACCCCAAGCAGGGGGTGATCGACGGCAACCGGTTCCGACACCCCGACTTGCGGCTGAGCTTTGCCGCGCCGAGCGGGTTCGGGATGGAAAATGGCAGCGATGCGGTGTCGATCACGGGGTCCGGCGGTCAGGCGCAATTCGGGACGGCCGCCTATCGTGGCGATTTGAGCGCTTATATCGACGGCGTCTTCGCCGCCCTGGGCGATGGCAAGGGGGTGCCGGGCGGGCAGGTGAGCCGCACGACGATCAACGGTATTCCCGCTGCATGGCGCACAGTGCGGGCGACCAGCCAGTCAAGCCAGGTCGATGCGACGGTGTTTGCCTATGATTTTGGCGGGGGGAAGGCCTATCATTTCCTGCTGCTGACGCCGGCGGGGCGGGGCATCGGCCCCTTCACCTCCATGGTGCAGTCGGTGCAGCGGCTGTCGGCCAAGGATGCTGCGGCGATCAAGCCGCGCCGGATCGACGTGGTGACGGTCAAGGCGGGCGATACGGTTCAGTCGTTGAGCCGGCGCATGGCCTATAGCGACTTGCAGCTGGAGCGGTTCCTGACGATCAACGCGCTGGACGCCAATGCGACCCTGCGGCCGGGGCAGAAGGTCAAGATCGTCGTCTGAGGCCGGATCAGGACAATATAAAAGGGCGGCGGACATGGTGCCCGCCGCCCTTTTTCAATCAGTCAGTGTCGCGACTTACTGGTCCAGATTGTCGCTGACGCTGTTGAAGGTGTTCTTGAGGTTGCCACCCAGGCTGGTCATGGCGCCGATGGCGGCGACAGCGATAAGCGCGGCGATCAGGCCGTATTCAATCGCGGTGGCACCCTTTTCATTCTTCAGCATCTTACGGACGAACTGCATTTCATGTCTCCTTGATGGACATACGCACTAAAACTACCCCGCCGCCCCCGTTTGACTTGTTCGTGGTCAGCGAAAATGGATTTACCG
>MDSZ01251299.1_pt1 | contig 10266 bp, 11 predicted proteins | sample 811201 | NCBI WGS metagenome assembly MDSZ01 (sample SAMN05326647, study PRJNA326480) | marine metagenome | isolation source: seawater | place: Indian Ocean: North | collected 2010 | reverse complement strand
TCATCTGCATATATAATATGACCACGGCGCATACTATTTACTGCAATGTAATTAGTCATAGGATTATTATATCCATACTTATCAGCTATCTTGCTTTGAATTTCTCCTGATAGTCTAAGCCATCCATTGATTTCATCTTTAATTCGCGTACATTCATTAATATATGAGTTAGACATTCTTACTTTTTCTTCTAATTGGAGCATCTCTAATAACATTTCTTTTGAAATAGTTCCTTCCAGACTTTTCGATTTAACTTTATAATTTTCGATTATTTTATCTATTTCTTTTAAATAAGTTTGATCATATAGAATATTATCAGAATTTGATTCCATGAAAGTTGAAATTATAAATAAAAAAATTAAGTTTTCAAATTTTGATAATAATTAGTTTTTAGGTAATACAAATTATTTCTTCATCCATATTTACAGGCTCCATTTCACTACTAGAATCACTATCTGACATATATGGATTGTCAGTAGAATATACTTCATAGATTATGGTGCCTAGTTTTTCAAGAGGTCTATAATCACCATTGCGACCACTTTTTTCACTATACATTCCTCCTCTTAGTCTGAGAACTAAATGTAGTGTAGCTTCGTGAAAATTAGTAAAATCAATATCTTGTTTATCTTTAATTTGTCTTGGTTTACTAAAATAATCTTGAAATTTTAATAAGTCTTCAAGTGCCATGCCGCAAAATACTAAGCGTTGTTGGTCAAGAGGAACACCTTCTTTATCACAAATAAGACTCTTAATTTCAATAATAGATACATTTTGAGGTACATCTAGAGTAATTGTTTTTCCAGTTAAAGTCTTTATAAATATTTGCCGACTAATATTTCCATCGATAATCATAGCATTTCTAATATCTTTTGATGTTGAATTACCATTTATTCCATATTGTTTACCTTTTTCTTTGGCCCATTTCCGTAATTCTGTTCTATTACCTTTCGTGAGGTTATTTCTATAATTAATATTATTAAGAATTTCTTTAAAATTACTATAGTAGTCTGTATAATTACTGGGATATTGTCCATCTTCATTAGGTCTTGATCTATAACTTAAATCAATTTGTTCAATTTTATTCTTTAATCCATAATATGATATATCTTTATCAAGATCATTCATAGGTTTTTTATTATAAGATAATGTTAATTCTACAAATTTTTCAACTGTTTTACTACCTCCTTCTGAAATTTTAAAACCTATTTTATGTTTGAGAGTATTTATCACATTTTTAACTAAAGTTTTATTAGGTTTGTATTTAGTAATAATTACATTTCCATTTAAAGTTTTAATACAAAGAATATTGTAATCTCGTGAAACTTGGGGTATACAAACTGTAGACATTAAATTATTTACAAATTTATAAGATTTAAATTTTAAAACAAATTTTTTATAATCATAGAAATTAAAATGCCGTGTAACAATATTATATGATATTATAATATATGAATAATATAGTTAATCATAAACAAGGACAAAGACATAGAGCCGGGACCTTAGTAAGATGGGTTAATAATACTATAGCTGAAGTACAAAATGACGGAAGACATATAATCGTTGCAAATTTAAATAAAAAACAAAAAAAAAGGTCTCCATCAAGACAAATGGGGGGAAGAAGATGTAATCAAAGACAAAATAATCAAAACAGACAAAGATCACCTAGGAGACAAAATAGGCAAAGATCACCTAGGAGACAAAATAGACAAAGATCACCTAGGAGACAAAATAGGCAAAGAGGAGGAAATAAACAAAACGAAAAGAAAAAAAGACAAGAACAGTGGGAAAAAGAATGGGAAAGGGAAATTCAGAGACAAAAAAAAAGACAAAATAAGAACTAATTAATATATTATATATATAGTAGATGTATGATATAATAATTATAGGTGGTGGTATATCAGGCTTATATCTATCTTATAAATTACAACATAAATATAAAATTTTACTTTTAGAAAAAAGTAATTATTTAGGAGGAAGAATATATACTCATACTTGTAATGTTGATAGTATGAAATGTAGATATGAAGTTGGAGCAGGAAGACTTTCTAGCAATCATAAGTTATTAATAAATTTAATAGATAAATTAGGTTTAAAAGATAAATTAGTCCAAATTCCAACAAAGAAGAAACATATCCATAATTATAAAACTAGTTATAGTCAATTTTATAAAATTAGTAACGGTGAAAAACTAGATATACTATATCTTTTACAAATTATATTTAAAAAAAGTAAAAATTTCAGTGATACGTATCTCAAAAATGTTTTGTTTATAGAGCTTATAGATAATATACTTTCAAAAGATGCAGCGCAGTTTTTATTGGATTCATATGGTTATACTGCTGAATTTTTGGTACTTAATGCGTACGATGCAATAAGACTATTTAAAAATGATTTTAATTTAAAAAATAAATTTTATATTCTTGATGGAGGATTATCACAAGTCTTAAATTGTATTAAAAATAGATTGCATAATGTAACTATTATAAAAAGAACTCTTGTAGAAGATTATACATATAAAAATAATATTTTTAGGGTAAAAACTAAAAACCTATTTAATAGTATCGAATATACTGCAAAAAAACTAATTTTTGCTACTCATAAAAATGGTTTAAGTAATATTCCAAGTTTAATTAATAATACTAGAATTTCTAAATTAATAAACTCAGTTGAGGAAATACCAATGGCTAGAATATATGCTGTTTTTAAACCTAAGAAAAAATGTAAAGTATGGTTTCATAACATTGGAAAAATAACAACTAATGGACCTATACAATATATAATACCTATTAACAAACAGAAAGGTATAATTATGATATCTTATCCTGATTTAGATAGAGCATTATTTTGGAAAGAAAAAAATATAGAAGGAAAGTTAAAAAAAAATATTATGTATGAAATTAGAAAAATGTTCCCTAACTTAATTATACCTGATCCTGATTATCTTAAAATGCATTTTTGGAATAATGGTGTACATTATTATAAACCAGGTATGTCATCCGTCAGTGTAGCCAATAAAATAATAAAACCTTTTAAATCTAAAGAGCTATATATAACAGGTGAAGCTTATTCTTGTAGACAAGCTTGGATAGAGGGTGCACTTGAAACAAGTGAAACAGTTATACAAAAAATACTAAGTAATCTTCCTAAAACAGGTGGACTAAATATAGACTTTGAAAATCTTCCTATAATATCCTTAAAAGAGGTTTCACGTCATAATACAGTTAAGAGCGCTTGGACTGTTATTGATGGACTTGTTTTAGATATAACTAATTGGATTAAATTACATCCAGGAGGTGATATTATAAAAAAATCAATGGGTAGAGATACAACTAAAGAATGGTGGGAAATACCTTTTCATAGTGTATCAATTGTAAATAATATTTTTCCTAAATATGTAATAGGTAAATTGAAATAATTTAAATTTGATATTTATTTTTATTTTTTATAAATATCAATTTTAGCATGTCTAATAAACATTATTTATTAAGAGTAATTAAGAATGATTATTCGGATATAATATTAGAAGCCCAATTAGATTCTAGTGAGTGTAATAACATAGAATTTAAGGAGTCAACGGCAGATCCTCTTAAATTCAGGGGTCTATTTTACGGTGATACTATAACATATATAAATAATACTCCTAAACTAATCGATAGAAATTTACCTAAATTTATACCCGGTGTAGTAGAGTTATTTTCAAAATATAAGTATAAGCCTAATAAGAGAGGTGTTCCTGGATATATATTTAAGCCTATTAATAGAAATTTTCCTCAATTTATAGTTTATACAAAAATAAAACGAAAAAATACAAAAAATAGGCTATTGACTATTCAATTAGGGGAATGGAAAAGTGATAGTATATTTCCAAGAGGTGAATTAGTACGTGATTTAGGAGATTACGATAATATAGATGCAATTGAATTGGCTCTTTTATACTATTATGATATTTATCCTAGTAAGACTAATTTTAAAATTAATAGTTTAAATAAAGAATATTTAGAATTTTCAAAAGATAACATACCTGAAAATAAAACTTTAATTAAATCAAAAATTTACTCGATAGATCCTGAAGGGTGTAGAGATATAGACGACGCATTTTCAATAACAAAAGATGAAAAAAGTATATTTATAGACATTCATATTGCGGATGTATATTATTTATTAAAAAAGAATAATTTATTAGATAAAGTTAAAAATACTACATCAGTTTATTTAACTAATTCAATTTTACATATGATTGATAATAATATATCAACTAATTATTCATCTCTAATTGCTAAAAAATTGAGACCTATGATTACTCTATCTATAAATTGGGATACTATTAACAATAGCTATACATATAGTTTTACTAAAACTATAGGTAAGATAACTAAAAATTATAGTTATAGTAATTATCCTAAATGGATAGACGCTTATTTTCCAATCTTAGAAAATATATTTAATAAGGTAACCTTAAATAATATAGAAATAAGCGAAAGTCATAAATTCATAGAAGCATTGATGATTATATACAATAATTTATTTACTAAATACCTTATTAGTCTTAATAAAAGGGTAATATACCGTTCACAAAAATTATCTGATAAAAAGAGTATTTATACTGGAGAATTAGGTAGATTTTTAAATATATTATGTTCTAAAAGTGCGGAATATACTGATGATTATAATTTTCATACATCACTCAATATTACTAATTATACACACGCAACGTCTCCTATAAGAAGAATCATAGATTTAGTAAATCAAAGTATATTTTATAATGATGAAAGCTTTATAGATAGGTTTAAATTGAGTAATATTAATAGTTATAGTAAAAAGATTAAAAAATTTTATAGAAAAGCTAATAAAATAAGACTTGCCAAAGAAATATATGTAAATAATTTTAAAACTATAGAGTGTTATATATATAGTTTTGATGGAGATAAAATAGATATTTATTTACCAAAATATAAATTTAATATTCGGCAGAAGTTGTTAGATAGTAGAATTAAGGATAAATTCAAAGTAGAATATAGCAGTAATTTAGTAAAAATTATCAATATAGAGGATAGTTCTCTTATAGAACTCCCTATAGGTAAAAAACTTGAATTTAAAATAACTGGTAAACCAGATATCTATAATATTGAAAATTCAATTAAAATTAATTATAATTAGTTATAATTATTTTTTTTTGATATTTAAAGATTATATAAATATATGATAGATATATGCACCCTAATAATTGTTTTTATCTAAAAAAAGGGTTATGGAATTTTAATTTATTCAGTTTTTTTGAAAAAGAACGTGAAATATATCAAATAAGTGATTTTAATAATAGTGATGTGGATAAAATAAAAGTTTTTTATGAACCTGATTTTAGTTCAAAAATTTACAATAAAAAAATATGCGAGGATCATGAAAAATGGAAAAGAGAATTAGTTGAAAGTAAATGGTTCAAAAAGTCTAATACAGAAAATACAGATATAGTTGAGGAAAAAAAAGAAATAGATAAAACATTTGGTTTTATTTATAATATAATTGATGGTAATAGCACGGTATTAAAATTTTCGGCGGGTAATGTATATTCACATAAAACTGTTAAGGATAAAGATTTTGTTAATAATAATGTATTATGGGTTAAAATAAGCAAGGAATATGATACTTGGATGCCATTTATTTAAACCGAAATATAAATAATTAAAAATATGTCTATACATAAATATAATGGAACCTTTGATTATTGTCTTTTCAGTTACACTTTATTATTTAGTACCTATATTTGTATTTTTTAGTTGTCAAAATATTATATTTCCCATACCTGATAAAGAAATAGCAGAACAAGATTTGTATACTGAGATAGAACTATCTTCAATTAATGATGATGAATTTACTAGTGATGATAGTGCTTCAGAAGAAGATAATATAGAAAATACAAGTAATGAAAACCTTATCAGTAATGCATAATAATAAACTAAGTTAAAAATTTAATTTATTATTAATATGATAAATACATAAACCTTATATATGCTATTAAGCTATCAATGCGATTTATTTTACAAAATACAATTTTATTTTTAAAATTTTTAGTTATAATTGCACAATGTATATGTCCAACAATCAATGAAAATGTTAACCCAAGTGATATTTATATAAATTCATCTTATAGTCAGGAATGGTGGTATTTTTTACATAATGTATTAGATGATACATCACCTATAGTATCGATTGAAAATACTTGGATTAGAGAAGGACTTCATTGTAATATGACTAGTTTATATTTATACCAAGAAAGTATATTATGGAAAAATGGTACTTTTTCGCATAGCTTTAAATATATTAAAAAAAACGATAATCAAAAAAGCCATATATGGGAAATTGATAATCGATATTTATATTACTATAAAAGAAAAAATAGTAAATATAACATAAATATAATGTCTAAATCAGCTAATATATCAATGGAAGGATATGGGTATCCTCAGGGAAAACTTAAAAATGGCTTTGTTAGAACAGGTAAAAACAGTTGTGATACATCATATACATTAAGTTTTTTAAATTTAGACTCTAGTATAAATAATTTCAAAGCTATATCTTATGGAGAGCATGTATATACAACTCAAAAAAAAGGGTCATCGCCTTATATAGGATGGAACTGTCATTATTCACATAATTTATATACTAAGCTTAATTTTAAAGCTTATTTTTTATGTCAATCTAAATTTATAGATAAATCTAAAAAGGATCCTTACCAGCGAGCATTAATTTTATTAAATAATAATTCTACAATTTGGACAAATAATTTTATTGTTACAGAATTACAAAATTGGACTAATAAAAAAACTAATATTACGTATCCTATTTCTTGGAAAATTAATTTAATTAAAAACTCTAGTCATTATTTAATAGCTAATAATCCAGAACAAGAAGTAGTATCTATTAATAATTTTAATTTTTGGGATGGATCTGCAATGCTTTTTGATAGTGAAATAGGTTTTATAGGTGTTGGTTTTAATGAAATACTTATAACAGATAAATAGAATATTTATAAATATATAAAAATATACATAGTAATAATTTTAAATGTCGTTTGTTAAAATAGAGAATTTATCACTCAAATTAGGTGATAATATAGTTTTAAAAGATATAAATATGACCCTAGAAAGAGGTGAAAGATGTCTTCTAATTGGAATTAATGGTTCAGGTAAAACTTGTCTACTTAGAACAATGAGCGGAATGCATATGATAAATATTGGAAAATTAGTAATTGATAGTAAAACTTGTTTTCAAGATCAATGTAATGGTATTGCATTTTTAGGGGAATCTTGGAATAGAACTGTAGCATTTGCAGGACATTCTATAGCCTATCAGGCAGATATTAAGGTTAAAGATATGATGAAAAAAGTTCAAAGTGAAAATTTAGAAAGAAAAAAAGTTTTAACAAAGGTGTTAGGTATTAATCCTGAATGGAGAATGCATCTTGTTTCTAGTGGTCAACGGAGAAGAGTTCGTCTATTTTTAGGTCTTCTTAAACCTTTCAAACTTGCCCTAATAGATGAAATGACTATGGATTTAGATATAGTAACTAGAATTAAATTTATGGATTGGTTGAAAGAAGAATCAATCAAAAATAAAGCAACTATTATATATGCAACTCATATATTTGATGGATTAAATAATTGGCCTACTCATATAGCGCATATAAAATACAATGGAGTTATAGATAATGTCAATATTTATACGGGAAATAAAGATATTCAAAACATTGCATTAAATCTATTAACAAGTGATTACAAAAATCTTCAAAATGAAAATATAATGGAAAGAGAAGATGGAGAAGGTATGACTGAATTAAATCGAAATAAAAATGTTAAAAATGGACCTCAAAGAGGTTATGGATCAGGTAGAGGTATATAGAAATAATATTTAATATATTAATAACCTAAATATTCATTAGGTAACCAATTAAATTTTTGAATATCATTAAAGAGTTTCTTCAGCATATTTTTACTTATATCATCTTCTATACTTTCAATATCTCTTATGTTTCTATAGATAGTCCAATTTTGAATTTTATCGCCAAAAACAATACGTCCTGATGGATAAAAATTATAGTAGAAATAATTTGATTCCTGTTTAGTTAATTTATTTCCCTCACTAAATTTTCCATAAGTATAGTGATATCTAATATCTTCTCCTTGTAGTCCATATTGGGGTATATTACCTTTATTATCACGAAGAGCAAGTTCATTTCTAATAAGCATAAATTTAGTTCGTGTACCATCATTTAATAGTAATTTAAGAATATAACGATTATTCTTAATATGCAATACCTCTTTGTTAAATTCATCGTGAGTATAAACTTTTTGAATATCCTGAACTTCCATAATATTTGAGTAATTATAATAACATTGATAACAATTATAAAAATCAAATTTTTTTATAATAGTTAGACTACATAATTAATGTATAAAGATCTCATAATATTTAAGTTGGATTATGAAATGTACACTTCATATAACACATAATTATAAAAAGTAAAATAACTAAGACATTAGTTACTAGAAAAGGTAAATTAGAAATTCCATCAACCCATACATTAATACCCGCACTTATTCCCAGACATATACTTGCTAATATTTGTAAAACTATGAGACCCCAAGATGTTCCGCTTGCATCTTTACTGATATAAATATTATGTAATTGTGCAATAAAAGAACTAATTATTCCAATACATCCTAAAAATCCCAATACAAGAGTAGTAATTTGATAACTTTCAGTCATAATATTAATTGTAAAGTTATTATTAAGTTTTTTTTATTATACAAAATAAATTTGATAAAATTAAAGACTTCTTTAAATTACAATAAAAAAAGATGTCTAATAGTGTACTTATATTTAGTGACTCAAGAAATAATCAATTAAAAATAGAGAAAAAAAATGCTATAGCTCTTGAGCTTAAATTAAATGTTTCTATATATGGAAAAGAATGGAATGATATAGGAGATATACTTTATAATTTTGGTACAGATAAAAACATAGATTTATATTGTACTATAACAGACGAACAATATGATTTTTTAAAAAAATTATTAAGTCCAGGTCAGCCCGAATAAAATAAATTTAATAGCTATGTTATTATATAGACTACAATATATACAAAGATTCTACTGTAACAACATCTCTCATAACAACATCCATTATTTTACTTGCCTGTACACTTAAACTATTTTTTTGTAACATATTAGCAATACTTTGTACAGTAGCAGATAGATTGTAGAGTCGTATAAAATCTTTAATTAGATTACCTTCATAAATACCATATTTTTTAGATATTTGATTGAAATCGCCACTATTAAGCCAATCGTATGTGGCATTCATACCACCAGTATTAATTTCCCATTTAGAATTAAGGTAAAGTCTTTTATAGGATTCTTTTTCTTTAATTCTAGAAGAGGTAGAATTGATAAAATCTATAATACTTTTATATTTACTTTCTAAATATAAAGGAGTATAATCACTTTCCATATTACCGTGTATTTTACTATCTCCAAATACTGATAATATAGTACCTAACTCTTTAAAATCAAGACTGTCTAGTTTATTAGATGTTACTAATTCAGTTAGAAGTAATTCATTACATTCGTTAATTTGAGATGCAATATTACCTTTAATTGTAGCAACTTCATTATTATCTCGAATTTCAATATAGCCTTCTTCCCTAAGAATATCCTTTACATCTTTAATTTGACTTGAAAGATATAATTCACAGCCTTTTAGTTCAGATTCGAGATTACGTTTTTTTTCGATAACACCCTTAAATTTTTTATAATTATTATACCTGCGCATAAATTCTTTGTCATATTCTAATTCCATTACTTTACGTCTATTAGCTTTTTGCTGTTTTTTGGATGGTTTAATAAGTCCATAATTACCTGTTTTCATTTTTTCATATTCTAGTAAGTCATCAATTTCCATATTAGGTGCCTTAATCTTTTTTAATTCTTCCATTTTATGTTTAGAATCATCATTAACCTCTTTTGATACGAGTGATTTTTTTATTACTTTTCCAATATCATTACCATTTATCATTGATTTAAGGATGATTTGATAATTAGGATTAAATTTAGATTGTAAAAATTGTGACTTCCCAAAAAGAAGACTTTTCATTAAGTGTACTTCAGGTAAATAGTTTATATTAGGTAGTAAAATAACTAATCCACTTTTATCAATTCCTCTTCTGCCAGCTCTTCCAGCCATTTGGAGATATTCGTGTGAATAAAT
>MDSZ01186047.1_pt1 | contig 10267 bp, 8 predicted proteins | sample 811201 | NCBI WGS metagenome assembly MDSZ01 (sample SAMN05326647, study PRJNA326480) | marine metagenome | isolation source: seawater | place: Indian Ocean: North | collected 2010 | reverse complement strand
TGTAAATAATATGAATGAATTAGTTAGTGCTGTAAATGATTATCTTCAAAATCCAAGTATGCATAAAAAAGAGCGAAATTTAATGTTAAGAGGAATTTGTGGTGAAAATGTTGGGAATGCTTATAATGAATATCTTAAACTTATTTTTAGTCAAAAAAATTAAAATCAAATACTATAATAATAAAAAAAATGACAATAAATACTTTTAATAAAATATTATTATTTTTTTCTGGATTCATATTATTAAATGTTTGGATGAATAATTTTTCTTTTGCTGCAAATGGTTCATTGATTTTATTTTATTTTTTAATACCATATTTACTTTTTAATAAATTCGAGTATGCTGTTTATCTACTAGCATTTTGTTTACCTTATGAGTCGATATTATATGCTTGGGGAGCTGGGAGGTATAACTCTGTTTCTTATCTTGCAATTCTAGTAATGATATTTGGTATATTGAAAAATAAAATTTCAAGGAAAAGTTTAAATAGTTTTGAAATAATTTTTCTGATATTTGTTGTGCTAAACCTACTTTCTTTATTATGGACTCCTGAAATTAAAAAATCATTACAAGCTGTTTTTGTTTGGTTCGGTCTATTTTCTGTTATGTACACATTTCATAGGTCTATCAGAAATGAGAAATTTTTGGTTAATTGTTTAAGCTATTTTTGCTGGGGTGTGGGCATTTTAAGTCTATCTCTTTTTACACAATATAGCATGGAAACATTTATTTACAGCGCTTCTAAGCATTATTATAGCACACTAAGTGGGGATGATGTCTCTCCTTATGATATTGCTCATTACAATTCTGCTGCATTTATTTGTTGCTTATTTCTGTTTGATCTTTTAAGAAAAAAAAGTCAAATCAGATTTAATATTATAGGTATTATATTTTTTTCTGTTTCTATTATTCTTAGTGTTAGTAGATCTTTTGCCATAGCCTATTTATTATCAGTATTAAGCTGGTTAATTTTTTCAAAAGGCATTACTGTTAAGATTAAAAGAATTTTTTTTGGTGTAGCCTGTGGATTTTTGATACTATTTTTTGCATTAAAAATCAACTCAGGAGTTTTAGAAGCACGATGGGTTGGAGAAACATTGGCTCAAATGAATGAATTGAATACTAGGGCATTAACTGCTGGGAGGAATTATATATGGGAAGTAGGCTATGAGTTATTTTTGCAGAAACCAATCTTAGGACATGGTGCTAATCAATTTTCATCACAATTTCTAGAACTTGAAGGTATTCCAAAAGGCGCGCATAATCAGTTTATGAAATATGTAGTTGAATTTGGATTACTCGGGCTTATTATTTTCATCTTTATGCTATTGGTTCTCTTCATTAATCTATTATTAAATAAAAACCATAAAGGCGTCGCTATGGCTGCTTTTACCTCGCTTTTATGTGCTTGTTCTTTTCATGGATTTTACAGAGAAAAAGGCTATTGGTTTATTATCGGGTTAATGTTTTCTACAAACCTTATGAACAATATTTATCAAAACTATTTTATGACAGGTTCTAAAAGAATTAAATAATTTTTATGAACTATTATTTAATCTGGTTGGATAAAAACCGTAATTATGTTTTGTTGCTAGCTTTATTAATAAGGTTAATTATAGTTATAAATTTTTCCATTGAGCCGATTAAAGGCGGTGATTCATTTCAGTATGATCAGCTTGCACTTAGTGTTAAAAATGGTGATGGGTTCTCTTTTTTAGGAGAAGCTTCAGCATTAAGAGCTCCTGTATATCCATTGTTTCTAGCTTTAATCTATAAAATTTTTGGACATAATTATTTAGTAGTAAAGATTCTTCAATCTTTTATTGAATTATTGACAATAATTATAGTCTATAAAATGATTTTTGAACACTTTGGTAAAAGAAGGGCAATCATATCGCTTCTTTTATTTTGTTTTCACCCAGGTATTATTATATATAACTCTAGAATATTGACTGAGACTCTTTTTACTTTGTTTTTATCGCTTGCATTTTATTTTTTAATGAAAGCTCATAAATCTTTGAGCCTAAAATATTCTTTTTTTTCTGGTTTTATATTTGGGATTTGTGTTTTAACAAAACCAACCCCTATTGGGCTTATTGGATTTTTATTTTTATCAATTATTTTTATGAATGAAAAAATTAAAAGAGCTAAAATTTTTATTATTTTTTCCCTTACATCTATTTTAACTATAATGCCATGGTCTATACGAAATTATTTAAAGATGAATGAAATTACACTCATAAGTAATTCAAGTTTTGGTCATATGATGTTTATTGGTTCATACAAGCCATGGGATCTGGAGATGAAAGGTTGGGATAGCCCGCCTCTAGATAGTTTATTAAAAGGGTTGCATGTTGCAAATGATGCTAAAATAGTAGAAAAAATTTTGGTAAATGAATCAATAAATAATATAAAAAGTGATTTTATAGGATATTGTTTTTTGTGCGCTAAAAAATTTAAAAATTTGTGGTTTAGAAAAACTAAGCTTGAAAATATAAAAAATGCCGATTTGATTATTTTTATTTTAACTGGAATTAATTTTTTTATTGTTGGAACTTTTATTTTTGGTTTGTTTTCAATTAGTAAAATAAGATATTCTCATATTATTCTATTAAATCTTTTCATTTATTGGTCTATTTTGCACGCCTTGACTTGGGGGGCATATAGGTACTTAGTTCCTATATTACCTTTTATTTTTTGTTACAGTTCAAGTGGAATTATGTTTTTAGTAAATAAATATAGCAAATTAAAGTATAGTTAAAATGAGCTTGGGGAAAAATATAAAATTATTCTTAGCAGAAATAAGAATCTACCAGTGGACTAAAAATACTTTAATATTTTTACCATTAATAATAAGTCATGAGTTTAGTCTTGATATTATTTCAAATAATTTTGTCGCTTTTTTTGCTTTTTCTTTAATTGCATCCGGAGTTTATGTATTCAATGATATTAAAGATGTTGATAAGGACAAACTTCATCCCTCTAAAAAGAAAAGACCTCTTGCAGCAGGAGATATCTCTTTTCATACTGCCTTATATCTTTGTGCCTTGTTATTAATCAGTGGTATTTTACTTTCAATTTCAATAAGTAGTTTATTTTTAGGGATTGTACTCATATACATTCTCATGAACCTGCTTTATACTCTTCATTTTAAAAATTATATTATAATTGACGTAATATTTCTTACTTCTTTTTACACTATACGTCTATTATGTGGACATATTACCAGCAATGTATATCCATCCATATGGTTAATTTCTTTTTCGATTTTTTTCTTTTTTGGCTTATCACTGCTTAAAAGATATATTGATATTAAAATGGTCGATGGAGGAAAAGGCAGTTATAAAAAATATAAATCTGATGATTTATATGTCATTAGTTCTCTTGGTATTGGTAGTGGTCTCGTTTCAGTATTAGTTTTTATTATGTACACCGGAAGTGAAAAAGTACAACAATATTTTGAATCTCCATTGCTTCTGCTTGCGATGGTACCTGGTTTTTTTTATTGGATATCAAGAATATGGTTTTTTGCAAATAGAGGAAAGATTAACATAGATCCTGTAATGCACACAATTAAAGATAGAGCAACATATGTTTTAATTTTATATTTTTTAATTGTCTTTTATCTTTCGTCAATTGAATTGGAATTTAGTTTTTGAAAAAAAAAATAGTTAGTGGTTGGGGTAATTACCCCAGGGTTGAGGCAAATATAATTTACCCTTTTCAAGGAACTGAGTTAACGAAGTTAATTGATTTTGATGATAATTATATTTCAAGAGGGCTTGGACGAAGCTATGGAGATAGTTCATTAAATGATAATGTAATAAATTTTACAAAATTGAACGGTATTCTCTCTTTTGATATGGATAGTGGAATTATCCATTGTGAGGCTGGGGTTTCTTTAGCTGAAATAATTAATTATACCATTTCTAAAGGTTGGTTTCTTCCTGTTACTCCAGGAACTAAATATGTTACGCTAGGCGGAGCTATCGCAGCAGATATTCATGGTAAAAACCATCATTTAGAGGGTACGTTTTGTGACCATATTACCAAAATTAATATGATACTTGGCGATGGAAGCTATATATCTTGTTCGCCTAGCCTAAATAGTGACTTATTTCATGCTACTTGTGGGGGAATGGGGCTTACAGGTATAATTTTAGATGCAGAATTAAAATTAAAACCTGTCGCTGGACCAATGATAAGTTTGAAAAACACTAAGACGAATAATCTCAGAGAGACAGTAGATGTTTTGGAAAAAAATAAAAATATAGAATATTCTGTTGCTTGGATAGATTGTCAATCTAAGAAAGATAGTATGGGCCGTGGTATTGTGATGCTTGGAAGCCACAGTAAGCAGGAAAGTGTAATTAAAAAAAGTAGAGAGTATAAAATTCCAATTCCAACACCAGGGTTTATTTTAAATAAGTATACAATAAAATATTTTAATTCATTTTATTATCATTTTAATAGTCTAACGAATCCAAATAAAAATATTTATTATGAACCATATTTTTATCCCCTAGATAAAATTAAAAACTGGAATATTTTATATGGTAAAGATGGTTTTTTTCAATATCAGTTTGTCATACCATATGAGGCCGGTTTTGAGGGTTTATCATCAATCTTAGATAAAATAGTTCAGTCAGGTTATGGTTCTTTTTTAGCCGTATTGAAAAACTTTGGTGAACAGAATAATAATTTATTATCATTTCCTAAGTCTGGATTTACGTTGGCTCTTGATATAAAGTTCAATAAAAGCATTTTTAAATTTCTTGATCTTTTAGATGAAATGATATTAGAAATGAACGGAAGAGTGTATTTGGCTAAAGACTCCAGGATGAGTGAAATTACTTTTAAATCTTTTTACCCTAATTGGGAAAACTTTCAAAGCGTTAGAAAAAAATACTATGGGCAAAATATTTTTTCGTCATTACAATCCAAAAGAATCGGGTTAGACAAATAATCCACAAAAACAAAATATTTAATAAACCAACTAATTTAATATTGAAATGATTTTCTCCATTCTAAACTATAATATATTAGTTTCATTTAGTATGTTAGCATTTTTTATCTTTTACGATAGAAAAAACTCTAAAGTATTGACATGGAGACCTATACTGCTTATCATTTTTATTTACATAGCATTCATGGTAACAAAGTTAAAATTTGGCTTTCAACCAGCTTTTAATTTTGAGTTTGTATTAATTATAAATAATGTAGCGCTACTTTTTGCATATTATAATTTTAAAGCAATTTTTTTAAGGAGTGGCTCTGAAGGTAGTATTAAGATATTTATAAATCATTCAAAACCTTCTTATGCCAGAGAAAATGATTATTCTTTTCTAAAAGTTGATCATAGGATAAATGATTTAATCTATAATAATCTAATTCATTCTATAGAAGGTGAATTGTTTATAACAAAAAGAGGTGAGCGCTTTTTATATATTTATAAGTTTTTTGTAAAAATTTTAAGATTAAAAGTAATTAGATGATAATATTTTTAGTTCTTTCAATTGGGCTTTTTACGATTACAATATCAGAGCTTTTCAGCAAAGGCAGTCCACTATATTCTAGACTTTCAAGTTTTATAATAATTTATATTTTAAATATATTAATTTTTTCAATTATTACTTATCTCTATTATAGTGAATACCTGATTAACTTATTTGATATAATATCATCATCAGTTTTTATAATATTGTCTTGGTTTGGTTTGAGGAATCATTTGTCTAATTCAATTACTATAGCTTTATTATTGTTGGTAGAAAAACATAATGGAATCACTGCTCATAGTTTAGAAAAGAAGTATGATATTAAACTAAGTACTGATAATCGCATTAACCAACTAATTAAAGCTGGATATTTTGGTGAAAATCTTGAATTAACTCCGACTGCTAAGTCAAGTTTACTCTTTAAAGTAATTAAGTATCTATACGTTTAAATATGTGTGGTTTCATAGGTCGATTAAGTCTTGATCAAAAAAGTATCTTTGAAAGAGATATTAATGATAGTTTAAAATTAATGAAGCACAGAGGTCCTGATGAACAAAAAGTCGAAAAAGGATCTTATTGGGATTTTGGCTTTTGCAGATTATCTATTTTAGACTTAACAAACTCAGGTTCTCAGCCTATGTTTTCTGAAGATAGATCTAGTATTATGCTATTCAATGGTGAGATTTATAATTTCATAGAGTTAAGAAATATATTAGTAAAAAATAATATCAAGGTTAAATCTACAGGGGATACTGAGGTATTATTAAACATTATTAAAATATATGGATCTGAAGGTCTTAAATTATTAAATGGAATGTTTTCATTAGCTTTTTTTGATTTTAATAAAAAGAAGTTGTTACTTGCTCGAGATAGAGCAGGTAAAAAACCTTTGATATATTATAAAGATGAAAATAAAATAATTTTCGGCTCTGAGCAAAAAGCAATTTGCGATCATGATGATATTAATATGGAGTTAGATTATATATCTATTAACCAATATTTTTGCTTTGGATATATTAAAAGTCCCAGAACAATTTTTAAACATTTAAAAAAGCTTGACCCTGGGCACTTCATTGAACTTAGTTTATTAGATAATTCAAGTGATATAAAAACCAAGCCTTATTGGAATCTTAATTACAACCCAGATTATTCTCTTTCTGAAAATGACTGGATTGAAAAAACTGAAAGCATTTTAATTGATGCAGTTAAAATGAGGTTAAGAAGTGATGTCCGCGTAGGTACATTTTTAAGTAGTGGTATTGATAGCAGTTTAATTACAGCAATAGCAAGTAAAAGTAAGGTAAGAGATGACTTTTGTTCATTTACAATTGGTTTCAATGATAAAAATTTTGATGAATCATCATATGCTGAAGAATTTTCGAAAAGTCTAGGAATAAAACATAATAAAAAGGTTTTAGAACCTGATAATTGGAACATAATAACTGAATTAGTTAAGCATTTTGAAGAGCCTTATTCAGACTCCTCTGCGATACCAACATATTTCCTTTGTAAGGCAGCTTCAGAGTTTGGTGTTGTTTTTTTATCTGGTGATGGAGGAGATGAATTATTTGCAGGTTATAAAAGATATTTTACTGTCAATAATAACAATTGGTTGGGTTTTATTCCATTATTTATAAAAAAACCATTGAGTAATTCACTAAGTAGTTTTATTCCCAAGGGTTCTTCTTATTATAGTAGACTTAAAAGAGCAGGGATTGAAAATTGGGAGAGGAAAATTCATCATTATGCACCATTTGCAGGAGATGAATCAAACTACATGCTATTATCAGAAAACGCCAAAAAACAGTTTAAAGATGAAGCGATTTTTGAGGCTAAAAATCAAATTAATTTACCAATCACAACACAAATGCAGTTGATTGATTTTAAATATTATCTTTCAAATGATATTTTAACAAAAGTAGATAGAGCATCTATGGCTCATTCTATAGAAGTAAGAAGTCCTCTTCTAGATTATCGTTTAATTGAAATGGCTTTCCGTATCCCACATAATTATCACATAAAAAATAATACTGGTAAAAACATTTTAAAAAAAGTAGCCAAAAAATATATTCCTAACTCTTTTTTAAACCATCCTAAAAAAGGATTTGGATTCCCATTAAGTGATGCTCTGAACGATAGTAGAAATAAAAATATTGAAAATTATTTTCTTTCTTCTAGAACGAAGGAAAGAGAATTATATAATTACAAAGAGGTTCAACGTTTATATAAATATCATAAACATTCTAAACATGATTTCACTGATTTAGTTTGGAAATTTATTATTTTTGAAGAATGGTGCAGACAGTTTATTGATTCATAATGATTCATTTAGAAATTAATTTTAATAATTGAGACTAAACTTTATATTAACAATCTCAAATAGATGTTTTTTTAAAAAAACCCCTCGCATTCAATAGTTGTTGTATCAAAGATCGATGCAAGAAAAAAAGTCAAAATTAAATTGCGTTTGAAATTATTATAACTTAATTGTTTAAAAAGATTTAGGATAGAAATACAGTGCTCCAAGCCAAGACTAACCAAAAAATAAAAATAACATTCCTTATCTCAAGCTTAAAAATCGGAGGAACTGAAAAAAGGCTCTTTGAATTAGTAGTTTTTTTGGCAGAAAATTATTTGGTAGAAATAATTGTCATTGTGTTTAATGATGAAGGGTATTTTTTAAACAAGCTTTTAAAATTTGGTATAAATGTAAAAATTATAAAGGGTAATTATGTTAAAAGGTGTATCCATCTTTATAAATTTTTTATAAAAACTAGGCCGAAAATAATACATGTTTTTAATTTTTCTCCGGGCCCATATGTAAGTATAGTAGCTAAACTAGCAAAAATAAATCATGTATATGTTAGCACTGGGGCAAGCTATGTAACACTAAAAATTAATTACTTTTTATATCGGATTATTGATGGGATAATTGATGAGTATATTTGTAATTCAGATTCAGGAAAATCAATGTTAATCGATAAACTGAAAATTGAAGAAAAAAAAATACAGGTATTGAAAAATGGAATTGATTTTGAGTCTCTAGATAAAATGCATGAGCAATTTAAGGATACCTATACTATTTTTAATGAATTTTCCAAAAAGATAATTGTTGGGTCTGTTGGTAATTTACTTGATGATAAAGATCCAATGAATTTTGTTAAATCAGCATTATTAGTTAAAGAAAAAACGGATAATGTGATTTTTATACTAGTTGGATCTGGCCCTTTAGAAGATGAGTTGCGATCATTTATTAAACAAAATCAATTAGATAAATGTTTTTTTATTTTCAATAATCGTACAGATGGACCATCAATATCAAAATATTTTGATATTTGTGTACTAAGTTCAAAAACAGAAGCATTGCCTAACGTATTACTTGAATATATGTACTGGTCAAAACCTATAGTTGCTACTGATGTTGGCGACTGTTCAAAAATTATAGTAAATAATGAAACAGGATTTATTGTTCCCCCAGAAGACCCCTATTTATTATCAAAAAAAATATTAGACCTTGTTGCAAATAAAAAATTAATTAAAAAGCTTGGAGCAAATGGGAAATTAAAATTATTGAATGAGCATTCTCTTAAATCTTTTTCTGAGAAAATTATGAATATTTATATGAACCCATCATAGATGATAATTTGAATAAAAAAAGGAATTTTTAAAATGTGTGGTTTTTGTGGAATCTATGGAAAATCAAATTTCATAAATGAAAAATCTATAAAAAAAATGACGAATGTACTATCACATAGAGGACCTGATGATGCTGGGTATTATGTTGATGAAGAGATTGCATTAGGTCATAGGCGGTTAAGCATTATTGATTTATCTGATTCTGGTAAACAACCAATTTCAAATGAAACTGGGGATATTATAACAGTTTTCAATGGTGAGATCTACAATTACAAAAGCTTAAAAGATGGTTTGGTAAGTAAGGGGTATAAATTTAAAGGCACATCTGACAGCGAGGTCATTCCGCATTTATATCAGCGGGATGGAATAAGTTTTGTAGAAAAGCTAAATGGAATGTTTTCAATTGCAATTTATGACAGGAATAAAAAGTCGCTTTTTTTGATGAGAGATAGATACGGAATAAAACCTTTATACTACTATATCGACAATGATTTTATTTCTTTTGCAAGTGAAATAAAATCATTGTTTCAATTACCAAATATAAAAAAAAGAATTAATTACCAGTCTATTCACGATTTTCTAAGTTTACATTACATGCCTAAAAAAAATAGTGCATTTAAGGATATATTTGAAGTTAATCCAGGACAAATAATTAAATGGGAAAATGGTATAAAAAAAGAACAAAGTTTTTGGTCCTTTAATCATATACTAGAAAACAAGAAAATATTTAAGAAATCTCTGATTGAAGAACTTCCAAAAAGATTTGATAAAGCAGTAATATCTCAGAGTGTATCAGATGTTCCAATTAGTGTACTAATTAGTGGTGGTATTGATTCTTCATTAGTCGCCGAATCGCTTCATAGAGAAGGGGGCTTTAAAAATCTTCTTGGGTATACAATAAAGTTTAATGATGAGAAATTTGACGAAAGTGAATATGCTAAAATTGTAGCAAAAAGATTATCTATTAAACATGAAATAAAAAACATTGAAGATAGTGACCTAACTATAGATTTGCTTGAAAAGACCATATCTCACTTTGATGAGCCTTTTGCAGATTCATCTTTAATTCCAATGTATTTAGTTTCAAAAGAAATTAGTAAAAAAAGAAAAGTAGCTTTTTCTGGTGATGGTGGAG
>MDSZ01141892.1_pt1 | contig 10267 bp, 13 predicted proteins | sample 811201 | NCBI WGS metagenome assembly MDSZ01 (sample SAMN05326647, study PRJNA326480) | marine metagenome | isolation source: seawater | place: Indian Ocean: North | collected 2010 | reverse complement strand
GGCAACGCCCACCAAGCCCGGCTCCGCCACCCTGCCCCTGCCCGGCATTCAGGCCGACATCATCGATGCGGAAGGCAACAGCTGTGGTGCCGATGAAGGCGGGTACCTGGCGGTGCGGGCCCCATGGCCGGGAATGATGCGCACCGTGCACGGCAACCCCCAGCGGTTCAGAGAGAGCTACTGGGAACACATCCGTCCCTCGGACGGCTCCTATCTCTACTTCGCTGGTGACGGAGCCCGTCGCGATGCTGACGGATATTTCTGGGTGATGGGCCGGGTTGACGATGTGATCAACGTGTCAGGTCATCGACTCGGCACCATGGAGATCGAGTCGGCTCTGGTCAGCCATCCAGCTGTTGCCGAAGCCGCTGTGGTCGGTCGACCGGATGATCTCAAGGGTGAGGCGGTGGTGGCCTTCGTGACCCTGGAATCCGGCCGCGAGTCGGATCAAGCCCTCGTCGCGGAACTGCGCAGCCATGTGGGCCAGGAGATCGGCCCGATCGCCCGGCCCGATGAGATCCGCTGCAGCGATGCTTTGCCGAAGACCCGCAGCGGCAAGATCATGCGCCGGATTCTGCGTGCCCTGGCGGCAGGTCAGGAGGTCAGTGGCGACACCAGCACCCTGGAAGACCGCTCCGTGCTGGACCGTCTGCGCGCCTGATCAGTCGGGCATCGTCCAGGCGGCGACAGTGGTCGTCAGCCTGCTGATCACGGCAGCACGCTTCGGATCATCGGCCCACGCCCCCAGCAGACTGCGCCGAAGTCCGGCGCTGGCTGGGGTCAGGTGGTCTCCGGGGAGCTGCTGGAAGACGGTGGCATCCTCGCTGCGCTGATTCAGTGCCGGAATCAGTTGGTCACTCTGGTCCAGGCCATCGGTGCCGAAGCGCACCACCAGATTGCGCGGCTGCAGGTAGTGGCGACTGATCAGCCGCAGGGTCTCCGCCGGTCCCGGGCTGAATTCGGTCTCCACCCCCAGGCGTGGGGCGAGGTCACCCAGCAGGGGAATGGAGCGATCCGCTTCGAAGTTGTTGAAGCTGAGGGCGACCAGTCCGCAGCTACCGCGGCCGCCATCGGGAGCCAGCAGATGCAGTTTGCATCCCAGGCTGTGGCCGAGGCGGAGCGGTGCAGGCAAGCGACCGCTCCGCTCCTCCAGCTGACGACGCGCTGTGCGCAGATCGCTCCAGGCCTGTCGAGCCTGGTTCTGATGGTCGAAACCTGGGATGTAGGACCAGGCATGAACCGCAATGCCTCGGCTGACCAGACCCTCCAGAAGACGCCGGTAACTCACCTGGGGGGTGGCTGCCAGATAGCTGCCGCCGATGAACTCCACCAGCGTCCGTGGACGGGGGGGCCTTAGCTGCCAGATCGAACCCAGCTGACGCCAGGTGTCACTCATGTCCGTGAGCCGGCCAGGCCGCTGAGGATGCGACGGGCTTCGCGCACATGGGCTGGACCATCCAGCAGGTTGTCGAACCGATGTCGGATGATTCCGTCTCCATCGATCACATAAGTCACCCGGCCGGGGAACAGGCCCATGCTGCGGGGCACTCCGAAGCGTCGGCGCAGGGTGTTGCCCGGATCACTGAGCAGTGGGTAAGGCAGGTTGTGGCGGTGAGCGAATCGACGGTGGCTGATGGTGTCATCGCCGCTGACCCCCCAGACCAGAGCACCCAGTTCACGAAGCTCGGAGTGACTGTCCCGGAAGCTGCAGGCCTCAATGGTGCATCCCGGGGTGTCGTCCTTCGGATAGAAGAACAGCACCAGACTCTGCCCCCCCAGTGACGCACTGGAGTGACGATCGCCGTTCTGATCCGTCAGCTCGAAGGATGGGATCCGATCGCCAACACCGAGGGCCATTCAGAAGTTTCTGCAGCGATGAGCCTAGGAATCGGGCTCTTGCCCCGGGAGTGACAATCAGATCGTTCTGCAAGGCTTGTCGGAATGGGAGATCTCGCCTCTGGTCAGCTGGATCTGCTCGGAGGGTTCTCCGACCCTGATCCGGTGCCCGGAGGGCCAGCCACGCTGCTGATCATCGACACCGAGACCACCGGACTGGATCCGCAGCAGGATCAGTGTCTCGAGCTGGGAGTGATTCTGTTCTCGGTGCCATCCCGGGCCGTTCTCGCCCAGCAGTCCTTTCTGCTGCCCGTGGAGAGCAACGCCGCCGAGCCCATCAATCGCATTCCCGCGGATGTGACGCGCCTTCCCCAGCCATGGAAGCAGGCGATGCGTTATTTCCAAAGCCTTCTCGAGGCAGCCGATCTGCTCGTGGCGCACAACGCCGCCTTCGATCGACAGTGGTTTGGTCAGGGGCTGCTTCCGGCTGTGTCCCAGCCTTGGCTCTGCACGATGGACGATGTGCGCTGGCCTGCCGAGCGTCAGCTCCGTGCACGTCCGTCGGTGCGTGATCTCGCCCTCGCTTACGGCATTCCGGTGTGGGCGGCACACCGTGCCCTGACGGACTGCATCTACCTGGCTGAGGTGTTTCAGCGCTGCGACGATCTGGAGGAGTTGATCAAGCAGGGCCTGGAGCCGCGTCGCCTGGTCCGCGCCAGGGTGTCGTTCGATGATCGTCATCTCGCCCGCGAGGCAGGTTTTCGCTGGAATGAACCGGTGAAGGGTGCCTGGACCCGCAGGCTCACCCGTCGCGAAGAGGCGGAGCTCTCGTTCCCCGTCGTCCCGGTGGAGATCGTTTCAGATCGCCTGTCTGCCTGACCACTCAACCCTTTTGCTTCAGCACTCCGAAAGCACTGGTGTGTTTTCAGGCCAGGGCCGTTGGCGGGATCAGGGTGTTGGCATGGCCGCTTTCATTCACCATCAGAGCCGACCTCTGCGCTGTCGCCTGCGTCAATGGCAGCAGGTCCGCACCTGGGCTCGCCTGATCAGGGAAGCGGAAGCCCTTTGGCATGTTGACGTTCGCGCCTTGCGGCGGATGGGTGCCGAGGAGTTATCGCAACTGATCGAGGAGGTCCCCCCGACGCATCGACAGCGTGTCAACCGTTGGCTTGATTGCTATTCAGTGTCCACCCGATTACACACAGCAAAGACTTCGAACCACACCAACAGTGCTTGCTGAATCAACGTTGGAATTAATAAGAACCTCCACCGTTCCTGGTCATTCGAAGATCGTTAACCGTTCCCTTAACGCTCCCTAATTGTTCCATAACGAAATCTATATCGTTGATCAGCTAATCCTTGGTAGCCAGTTTCTCTCTAGGCCTCTCATGAGCTTCGCTAAGAACGCTCTTCTCTTCTCTTCTCTTCTGTGCTCGCTCTTGGGGCTGGTATGTCTGCATCCGCCGCTGAAAGGCTGAACGGTGCCGGTGCATCATTCCCCGCCAAGATTTATCAGCGTTGGTTTGCCACCTTGGCCAAGCAAGGTGGTCCTCAGGTCAACTACCAGGCTGTTGGTTCCGGTTCCGGCCGTAAGGCTTTCATCGACCAGACCGTGAACTTCGGTGCATCGGATGATCCGATGAAGAAGAAGGACATGGCCAAGGTCAAGCGTGGCGTTGTCCAGATCCCCATGGTCGGCGGCACCATCGCTTTCGGTTACAACAAGCCTGGTTGCAATCTGAAGCTGACCCAGGAGCAGGCTGTGAAGGTCGCCATGGGCAAAATCAGGAACTGGAAAGAGCTCGGCTGCCAGCCCGGCACCATCACCTGGGTGCATCGTTCTGATGGCTCCGGAACCACCAAGGCCTTCACCAACTCCATGCAGGCCTTCTCCAAGACCTGGACCCTGGGCACTGGTAAGTCCGTCAAGTGGCCTGCCGGCGTCGGCGCCAAGGGCAACTCCGGTGTCGCCGGTGTGATTCAGAACCGCCTGGGTGCCATCGGTTACGTCAACCAGTCGTACATCAAGGGCAACGTCGTTGCCGCTGCTCTGCAGAACAAGTCCGGTGAGTTCCTGAAGCCCTCCGTGACTGCTGGTGCCCGTGCTCTGAACGGGATCACACTCGACAAGGATCTGGCCGGCAAGAACCCCAACCCCACCGCCAAGGGCGCTTACCCCATTGCCACCCTCACCTGGGTGCTGGCCTACAAAACCGGCAACGGAGGCAAGGCCAAAGTGGTCCAGGACGCCTTCAACTACATGCTGAGCAGCAAGGCTCAGAACGTGGCTCCTTCCCTGGGCTTTGTCCCCCTGAAGGGCGACATCCTGGCCAAGGCCAAGGCCGCTGTGAAAAAAATCGGTCCGTGATTCTGATCTGAACTTTCTCCTTCTGGAGAGCTCTTGTTGATCACCAGGAGGGTCTTTAGGCCCTCTTTTTTTGGCCTGATGGCCGTGGATCAACATTCTTTTTCTCATTCTTGGACAAGTGTTAGGCGGCCCTTAACCGAATGGCCCCCAGCCCTTTGCCTGGATCAGATGTTGTGCTCCATACACTTCCAATGTTTCCGCGGAACAGCCATGGTTGCGATTCCCTCCCGTGAGCTTTCACCACGGCGTCATGGCTTCAGGGAGCTCCTTGAAAGCAATTATCAGAGGCGCAACCTGGTGCATCTCACCGCTGGAAGTGTGATTCCACTCCTGAAGAACAGCATCTGGCTCGTGGTGCGCGGCATGGTCAAGCTCGGTGCCGTGTCTGTCCACGGTGATGAGCTTCTGCTGGGCTTGGCCGGTCCCAATGAGCCTTTTGGAGAACCCCTCAGCACCGTTGAGGCCTATGAGGCGGTCGCGCTGACGGACTGCGACCTGCTGTGCCTATCCACCCATGAGGTGGAACAGTCCCCGCAGCTGGCGATCGCAATGATGGATGCCATTGCCGCCCGCTACCGCCAGGCGGAGTACCTGTTGGCTCTGCTTGGACTGCGTCGCGTGGAGGAGAGGGTGCGTGGATTCCTGGAGCTCCTGGCTCAGGATTACGGGCAGCCGTGTGATGACGGCTTGAGACTCAACCTGCGGTTAACCCATCAGGAAATGGCCAGTGCCCTCAGCACCACCCGCGTCACTGTGACCCGGATCATTGGCCTGCTTCGCGATGAGGGCTGGCTGAAGATCGATGCCCAGAGGCATCTTGTGATCGCTCACCTGCCACGACGCTGAGCCTCTGAATCAGCCACAAAAAAGCCGGCGGGGAACACCGGCTTCTGGCCTGAATCAAGGAATCAGGTCGTGGGATTTGAACGGAAGAATCGGAGCGGCGGGATTTGAACCCACGACCCCCACTACCCCAAAGTGGTGCGCTACCAAGCTGCGCTACGCCCCGTCAGAACGAAGTTATCACAGGGCATTCCGGCGTCCTGCCCCCAGTCGGATCGTCCTCCGCCTCTCCCCTTTGCGAAGTCGCTTCAGCAGATGCAAGGTCAGCTGATCCCTGGACAGGCTGGCGTAATGGCCCAGTCGCTGCTGCTGGGCCAGCCGACGCAATTCCCTCAGGGACATTGCGGCCAGGCGAAGTTCCGGAAGGATTCTCCAGGCCCTTGCCCGCATCGGCAGCGTTTCCACCGGTGCAGTGGCCTGGCCGATGTTGAGGGTTCCATCCGCCAACCATTCCGGAATCAGCACGACCAGAACTGCGATCAGCCCGTACAGCTCAACGAGACCCCGCGGCAGGGGATGCAGCTGTCGGCGATCTTGTCTCTCGTGCGGAGCGGTCACGTGAGGTCAGTCCGACGCGCGGATTCCTCACACGATGCCATTGACCGCAGCCGGAACCTCGAGGCGTGGTCAGATCCGCAACGTTCCAGGATCGACTGCCGGTTGCTCGCGCCAAAGCAGTGGTGATGCGGGATCGGCGTGATGGGATCGGGTCTGAGCAATCAATGCGAAGACCAGCATCAAGGTCAGCAGCAAGGCCAACAGCACCTGACGATCAGAGAGCCTCTCGGGCATCAGTTCATGCTGATCGGAGTGTTGTCGCTTCGCAGCACGCAGTGGCTGATGGACCAGTCGTAGGACTCCCAGACTCTGGGCGGCAAGCGATAAGCGGCTCCGTCGAACGCGCTCAGCACCGCTCCGGTCGGCATGGCCGAGCAGTAGGGGCGGCTGCCTGGCTTCGCGAGGTACTGCTGGTGATACGGCTCGGCGTAATGAAAGGTGCGATCCGCCTGGATTTCGGTTGTGATCGCTCCGAAGCCACGGTCCTGGAGGGTCTGCTGGTACGCCTCCCTGCTGGCCATGGCAAGTCTCATCTGCTGATCCGTCGTTGTATAGATCGCTGAGCGGTACTGGCTTCCGGTGTCGTTGCCCTGTCGATTCCCCTGGGTCGGGTCATGGCATTCCCAGAAGAGCTTGAGCAGATCGCTGAAGTCGATCGCCGGGGTGCTCCACACCACTCGAACCACTTCCGTATGACCGGTTCGGCCGCTGCAGACCTGTTGATAAGTCGGGGACTCCACCTGGCCGCCGGCGTAGCCAACTGCTGTGGTCACAACTCCGGGGAGTCGCCAGAAGCCCTTCTCCGCTCCCCAGAAACATCCGCAAGCGAAGATTGCTTCCTCCTGGTCACTGAGAAGAGGCGCGCGCAGAGGAGTTCCCAGAACGGCGTGACGCTCCGGTTCGACGACGTCGGGTGATCCGCCGCTCGGGGAGAGCCAGGAGGGAAGCATCGGAGAGGTGGTTGGGAGTCGTCACCCTAGGCAGCAACAGCTGTTCAGGTCGTTTCCTCCTGTCCGGACGGGTCCAGCTGGATGTGGTTCAGCAGCGTGGTCACGAAGGCGAACAGAAGGAACGGCAGGCTCAGCACCAGGATCAGTCCCACGCCGACCAGAGCGAACAAAGGACGGGATGACCCCATCAGGGCGAGTCCGGCCGCCAGGCTCACGAAGATCACAGCCATCCAGGCCAGCACCTGCCCGTAGATATCACCGAAGGTGAGGGTGCAGCGCACGGAAAAAGGAGTGCTGCTGGTCATGAACTGCTCTGGCGTTTCCTCAGCTAAGCCCCTTGACCCTGGTGTGAAGCACAAGCTTCCAACTTCTTCAGAAAGCCATGGCATCGAGCTGCTCGGCGGCCTGCTCGCGCTCCCACAATCTTCGGTAGACCCCTGGGACATGGATCAGATCACTGTGGTGCCCCTGCTGCACGATCCGACCGTTGTCCATCACCAGAATGCGATCGCAAGCTGCAGCAGCTGACAGCTGATGGCTGATCATCACGATGGTTCGATCAGCCTGTGCCCTGATCGAAGCCAGGATGGCGGCGGCGGTGTTGTTGTCGACGCTGGCGAGGGCATCGTCGAGCACCAGCACCGGAGCGGGAACCAGCAGAGCCCGGCCGAGGGCTGTCCGTTGTCTCTGGCCGCCACTGAGGGTGATGCCGCGTTCCCCGACGATGGTGCGAAATCCATCCGGGAAGCCTTGGACGTCCTGGATCAGCCGTGCTTGATCGGCGGCTCTCTCCACCCGTTCATCGGGGGCGTCGGGATCCCCGTAGCGCAGATTGTCTGCCAGCGTGCTGGTGAACAGGAACCCTTCCTGCGGCACCATCGCCACATCGCGACGTAGGCGATCCAAGGGCAGCTGAGTGATGTCGATTCCATCCAGGAAGAGCTGGCCGTCCTGCACCGGCGCCATGCGACCGAATGCCCGGGCGAGGGTGGTCTTGCCGCAGCCAACGGGGCCGACCACCGCGACGAGTTCGCCGGGCTCGATGCAGAAATCGAGTCCATGCAATGTGTCTCGCTCGGCGCCGTCGTAACGGATCCGCAGGTCTCTCGCTTCCAGGCGTCCTGCACTGGGTTGCGTGATCCGCAGCGGCTGGGAGGAATCACGGATCAGCGGTTGGCGCTGCAGCAGGTCCTCCACCCGCTCCAGGCTCACCTTGCCGGTCTGGAAGGTGTTGAGTGTGAAGCCGAGCAGGGCGGTGGGAATGATCAGCTGCTGCACGTAAAAGACCAGGGCGACAAGCCCGCCGGTCGTGAGGCTGCCGTCGATGAGCTTGCCGCTGCCCAAGGCCAGCATCAAAAGCAGAGAGATGGAGGAAAGGCCCTCCAAGAGAGGGAAGAGGGTGCTTTGAGTCCGCGCCAGACCGATGGCGCTGTCTCGGTAACTGCGATTTCGTTGGGAAAACGCCTGCTGCTCAGCTGCTTCCTGGCCGTAGATCTTGATCGCTCCAATGCCGGAGAGGTCCTCCTGGATCAGATCGCTCAACCCGGACAGGTTCTCCTGTTGACGGCGTTTTTGCTTCATCATCCGCCCACCGAACAGGCGCACCACTGTGAGCATCACTGGATAGGGCCCGATGGCCGCCAGGGTCAGCCATGGATCAATCGTGAACATCGCCGGCAGCGTCAGGCTGTAGGCCAGCAATGTGTTCGTCAGGCTGAGAATGGCGAAGCCCAGCAGGCGGCGGATGTTCTCCACATCGCTTGTGGCCCTGCTGATCACATCACCGCTGCCGGTGGTCTGCACCCAAGACGGCTCCTGCCGCAGGATGTGGTCAAACAGGCGCTGACGAAGTTCCACCTCCACCTGGCGGCCGACCCCGAACACCAGCTGACGGGACAGCAGACGCACTCCGCCCATGGTGGTGGCAAGCAGCACGATCAGGCCTGCCTGACGCAGCACGAGGTCGTAGGAAAAGCCTTCCTGGAGCTCATCGATGATGCGACGCACCTCCATGGGGATGGTGACGCTGAGGATGTTGACCACCAACAGCGCCAGAGCTCCCAGCAGCACGGTGCGCCGGTGGGGCCGCAGATAGCGGCCGATCAGATCGAGGCGCATGGCGGCCATGCCGTCTCCCGTGCAGGCCGACAACCTAGGCAGTGGACGATTGCGTCAGGCTGGTGCAATCGGGAACCGTGTCGATGTCCGAGCCCACCCAGAGCCACCCGCTGCATGCCATCGATCGTGATCACGTTGATCGGTTGCTGGCACGTGAGACTCCCCGCGACGGCGACCTCACCGATCTGGCCCGCTTGCTGATTCGCTACGACGGTTTCCCTGGGGCTGAAGATCTGCAACGGGACCTGGATCGGTTGCTGACGCTGTGGTCGCTGACGCGAGACGAGCTGAACAGTCGCGTGCGCAGCCTTTGGGCGAGTGGCTTCCGTCCGGGTCAGGCTGTGGACGATGCCGTCGGTTCCGGTTTCGACACCACCGAGAACGATGCCGGCTGAAGACCTGCGCAGGCGGTCTGGTCAGCTGCTGGACATTTGAGTGATAGTGGTGATGTCCCCATCACCTGGCCCGGCGTGCTCTGCACCCCGGGTTTTTTTGTCACCGGTTGTCAACGATGTCGCCCCAATCTCCCTCCTGGTCTGCGTTGCTGGATGGCCTGCTGCAAGGGGAAGATCTGAGCAGCACGGAGGCGACAGCCCTGATGCGGGCCTGGCTGGCTGAAGAGCTTGCACCTGTGCAGACCGGAGCCTTTCTGGCCGGGTTGCGGGCCAAGGGAATGGTGGCCGATGAGCTCGCCGCGATGGCATCCGTTCTGCGCGACGCCTGCCCGCTGCCCTGTGAACGGCCGGATCTGGCCATGGTGGACACCTGCGGCACCGGTGGGGATGGTGCCGAGACCTTCAACATCTCGACCGCTGTGGCCTTCACCGCAGCAGCCTGCGGCGTCTCGGTGGCGAAGCACGGCAACCGCAGCGCGAGCGGCAAGGTCGGATCAGCGGATGTGCTCGAAGGCCTTGGCCTTCAGTTGAAAGCCCCACTTCCCCGGGTGGTTGATGCGCTCCGCAGCACAGGGATCACCTTTCTGTTTGCCCCTGCCTGGCATCCGGCCCTTGTGAACCTTGCGCCGCTGCGACGCAGCCTCGGAATCCGAACGGTGTTCAATCTGCTGGGCCCCCTGGTGAACCCCCTGCGTCCACAGGCACAGGTGCTTGGGGTGGCTCGGGACACTCTGCTCGATCCGATGGCGGGAGCCCTGCAGAGGCTCGGCCTTCAGCGAGCCATCGTCGTCCATGGCGCCGGCGGTTTGGATGAAGCCTCATTGTCCGGCAGCAACCAATTGCGTCTGATCGAGAACGGCGAGGTGCGATCCCTCTCGCTCACCGCTGAGCAGTTGGGACTGGAATCGGCACCGTTGGATGCGCTCCGTGGGGGAGATCTGTCTCAGAACAGCACCATCCTGGAAGAGGTGCTGCGGGGCCAGGGACTCGCTGCGCAGCGCGATGTGGTCGCCCTGAACACAGCACTGGTGCTCTGGGTCGCCGGCGTGGAGCACGATTTCCGTGCCGCTGCTGCCATGGCCTGCCAGAGCCTGGATCAGGGGCATCCCTGGCAGCGACTGGAGGCCCTTCGGCTGGCCCTTGCCGATGGAGGTGGACAATAAGAACGTGATGTGCTGCGGCTGGCTGCCTTGATCTCC
>MDSZ01132272.1_pt1 | contig 10267 bp, 8 predicted proteins | sample 811201 | NCBI WGS metagenome assembly MDSZ01 (sample SAMN05326647, study PRJNA326480) | marine metagenome | isolation source: seawater | place: Indian Ocean: North | collected 2010 | reverse complement strand
TTTCTGATAGTATTACTTTTGAACCCTTTTTATTTGTGCGCAATGCACATGTAATTGCTTCATAAATTGCCGCGGACCGATCGTATAATGATGTATTAATTGCCTCAAAACCGGTTAAAGAAGAAAGAGCACATTGGTAAATCCAATGTGTTATAAGGGTACCTTGACTTCTTTCGGGTTGATAGGGGGTATACGAGGTACTAAGAGGGCGGAGTTTTGAAACGAATTCAACAATTGGGTGGCATTTCCAATGGGGTAGTAAATCTCCGACAAAGGAATTTTTTAATCTAGTTTTTTGAGAAATTTGAAAAAGCTTTTCAACAGCAGATTGATAATCTAGTTCTTCAGGTACATCTAGGCCTTTATTGAATTGAAGATCTTTAGGAATATGAGAAAAAAGGTCTTCGAGGTTTTGTAATCCGATATATTCAAGCATCTCCTGTATATCTTTTTCGCTTGAACTAATATAGTGCCTTGATGATTCCCTCGGAAATTCATCAGGATCATAGGGTAACCTAAAGTCGTTTTTTGTATCGGTTAATGATGATGTTGATTGATGAATGTCCATGTAGATAAAAATAATTAAGTTTTAAACCAAAAGGAATTTGAAGATACTAACGTGTACAAATTAAATTCTCAGATCTGTTTGAGACAAACTTAACATATTTGAACTAAATTTCTTTTGTTCGAGCAATAACTCTGAATTCGCTCAGAAAACTAAATTTTTGAAGAAGCCTAATTTATTTCGACACCTTTTTCCCATAGGTATCTTTCAACGATTACTCCAGACTCGTCTAATATGATTTCTTCACCATGTAACTGCCCATTCAGTAAATTAACTTCACCAAGCATTGTGCCTTTTTCATTTAAAATTTGCATTTTTCCAGTGAATGGAATTTTAGATTGAATATCTTTAACAGTATCAATTCCATTAATATTGTCTGTAGTAAACTGTTCTTCAGCTTCACTAACTGTTCCAGTCCAAATAATCGACTTTGAATACACTTCTTTTTGTTGGCCAAGCTTGTTATTAGTTTTTTCAGACAAAATAGGTTCTGGAGTTATTGGTTTCTTTTCTTCATATCCATCAACAACATTTGATTCAGTGGATTGAAAGTCTTCGGAAACATCTGAACTTTCTTTAGCTGAAATAAGTGAAAACTCCTCAGACTTAGACTCTTCAACTGGAGGCATACTTTTTAAAATGCCAAAGCTTCTTGTTAAGGAATCATTATTTTTGGAAAGAGTTGATGTTTTATCAGTTATTGTAGGTTTATCATCCTGTTCCGTTGAATTATTTTTGATAGCTAATTCATTCACTGAGCTTTTATAAGTAATAGGATCGGGGGCAATATCTTCAATATTTGAATTTTGATTATACTTCTTTGGTCTTAAATGTTTTGTGTGAGAAACATTTGTTATTTTACGACTCTCATCTTGATACCATTCTCCTTCATAAATTATGCCAGACGAAGTCTGAAAAGTACCAAGCCCATGTCTTTTTCCTCTTAAAAAAGAACCTTTATAAAAAGCGTCGTCTGGCCATCGGTAGATTCCCTTACCAGTTCGAAAATCATTGAGGTAATCACCTTCGTAAGTCTCACCGTTGCTCCATGTGAATAATCCGGTTCCATGGCGAAGATCCTTTTTAAAATCTCCCTCATAGGACGAACCATCATTCCAAATAATAATACCGCTTCCGTCTTTTCTTCCTTTTTTATCTACCTCTCCTTTATAAACTCCATCAGAGAATTTTTTAACAATGCTTTCTTTGGAGCTGCAGGAAAAAAAAGAAAAAATAAGAATGACAAAAATACTCTGCACCAAAATGTTCAACATAGCTCTATAAAACTTAAGTAATTCTTGTCGTGCAAACCTTTTAGTAGATATCTTACTTCAGATTAAAGACATATTTTAAGTTGCAACTCCAACTTGAAATGTCTGTTTTTCGTTAAATGGTATTTGATGGAGAGGTGGCAGAGTGGTCGAATGTGCCCGACTCGAAATCGGGTGTGCCGAAAGGTACCGCGGGTTCGAATCCCGCCCTCTCCGCCACTCAGTAAGACTAACTATTAGAATAAAAGGCATTTATTTTATCGGCTACATCTCGAAATGAAATATCCGCTGAGTAAACAACTTTGAATTCTTCGATAGCCTTATCTGCCTTGCCCATAGACTCAAAACAACAACCTAACTCATAAACTGCGTCTTTTTTCCGATCATCCATAACTTGAATTTCATTTTTTAGAGTTGAAAATTGTTCAATGGCCAGATCATAAAAATTCTTTCTGCTGTATGCACGACCCAAATATAATATAGCGTCAAGACGCACTTTGGCATTTCTTTGGGCTAATTGAAAGTGTGATAAACAATTTTCGTAATCCTCATTTTCGAATAGGCTTACTCCCAATTCAAATCGATAACCATAGTCGTTTGGATATCTTTGAACCAGTGATTCAAGCTGACTTCTTTCATAGGATTTCTTTTGTAAGATTGCTTGCTCCCAAGATTTTTTTGTTTCCGAATCATTCGGATTTGCCAGATGAGCCTGATGCCATTGGTTGATTGAGTTATCAAAATATTCCAGAGTCAATTCTCTTTCTTTTTCTTCGAGTGAAACATCACCTTTACCAGCCTCCTGTTTTCTTGCCTCTTGAATCCAAGCAATAGCATTTTCCAAATCACCATACCTTTGATAATAGTCACTAAGCTGTCTGTAATTAGTTAGATTCGCAGGTTCTTTCTCAACCTCTTCATATGTTTGTCTTATCAACTCCTCTAACCCTTTTGCATCTGTTACTGATTTTGCTTGTTGTTCAAGAGCTTGGGCTTCGGATTCATCCTTTAACTGCGTTCTAAAATCTTCAGATTGCTCCCATTTCCCTTTGTTCATAGCAACTGCGACAGATGCTCTTTTCATGAGGTCGACTGCGTCGCCGTCAGTAGGACTTAATTTTAGAATTTCATTTCCAACATTAATCGCATCTTCAGTCTTTCCTGCATCCAAATATGCATTTCCTAAATCTTTTAAATACTTTAAATTTTTCGGATGAATTTTACGAATAGTTTCATATGCAAAAACAACCGTTTCTTTCATTCCTAAGATATTAGCAGCATCCGCAATCATCTCATGGCCGATGACATTAGCAGGGTTTTTTTCTAGAAGTGATTCTGCTTTAACAAGAGATCCCTCAGGATCTTTTTCAGTTTTACCTCCGAACATAAAGGGCACGGAAGTAACTTTGCCAAGTAGACTGTTTAACCCTTTTCCTGAACTTTGAGCAATTTTTAACTGAAGAGCTCGGAGTTTTTTTCTAAGCTCAAGACATCCCTGAGATTGTTTAAGGATAGAGGAGTAAATTTCTAAGCTGTAACTAGGGTTAGAAAGTGCAGCTTCATCAGCAGCAACCAGTTGCTTAACCTGTCGGGGATCTAGTTGGGCAATTGTAATCTCCTGAATCATATATAATTATTTTTATCTGTGGGGTGGACAAGAAGACTAATTAAGTAGTCAAACTTCAATGTTATGATTTACAAAGATTTTTTGATGATTTTTGCAAGGCTATTATAGGTTGATTCTGCTAAAGTTTGATCATTCGCTTCAACGAGTAACCTTATTTTTGATTCTGTACCGGAATATCTAACAAGAATTCTGCCTTTTTCTTTCAAATTCGAATTTTCCTTGTTCAATTCAGATTTAAGCAAATCACAATTTTCTAGTGGGATTTTTTCCTTAACTACAAATGATCCTTCGTAACTAGGCCAAAGTGTAATTTTATCACTTAATACCCTGAGATCTTTTTTGGACTCAATAACTACCCTTGCTATTAATATAGCTGTCAGAAGTCCATCTCCGGTTGGTAGAAAATCACTCGCTACTATGTGCCCTGATGACTCACCACCAAAATTAGAGCACTGATTTCTCATTAGTTCTGCAACCTTTTTATCTCCGACATCAGAATGTAGAACGGAGATATTATATTTTTCTAAACTGGCCTGTAATCCAGAATTACTATGAATAGTTGCAACAAATGAGTCATTGTTTAATCGCCCCATCGTTTTTTCATGTAATGCAAGTAAACCAAGAATTTTGTCCCCCTCAATAATTTGTCCATTTCTATCCGAAAAAATGGTTCGATCACCATCTCCATCATGGGCTATTCCAAAATCAGCATTTTCATCATTAGTTTTTTTTGCCATGAGGGATGGATATTCGGATCCAACTCCATCATTTATCTTTCCATCTCCATAATGTATTGCAGTTACATCGGCACCCAGTTTGGATAAGACTGTAGGAGTTGTCGTAGATGTAGCTCCATTGGAAAGATCCGCTACAATTTTTAATCCTCTTAGGAAGCCTTCAGGGAATAATTTTAAAATGTATTTGATGTATGATTCAGTGATATTAATGGAATCAACATTTGTTCCTGTAACACAATGTTTTTTATGATGGATATTGTTTTCAATAATGCTTTCTTGTTTTTCAGAAAGCTTTGTTCCATTTTGAGAAAAAAATTTAAATCCATTATCGGCTTGCGGGTTATGGGATGCCGTGATCATTACGCCAAGATGGCATTGATTTGCAATAACGCCATGAGCAAGAACCGGTGTTGGTACTATACCTGCGGAGACTGCGAATAGTCCTTGATTATTAAGACCTTGAGAGAAGCTTTTTAAAAGTGATTCACCAGATTTTCTTGTATCTCTTCCGATGATGATAGGCATTTTTTCAGTTGAATTTTTTTTAACAAATTTTGCTACAGCCTCTCCCAAATTAACTGCAAAATTTTCATTTAAAAAAGAGCCGTTTACAGTACTCCTTATCCCGTCTGTTCCAAAATATTTCACAGTTTATTAGGAGTAAAAGGAGCTAACTTTATCAAGCCATGCTTTTACCTTACCATCTTTAATTTGTTTTTTTGCCAATTCCACTCCTTCTCCCAAATCTTTAGTTCGACCAGTTGATAAAAAAGCAAGGGAAGCATTCATAAAAATGCTTGAGTATAACCCAGCGGGTGCTTGACCAATTAAAATGTCATTCATTAATTTTAAATTATCCTTTATGTTTCCGCCTTTAATGTCAGAGATAGGTGAGTGGGTTAACCCGAACGCCTCAGGCCCTAAATCAGAATACTGAAATTGTTTTGTTTCCCCCAAGCCGCAAATTAGATTTTTACCACTTGATGTGACTTCATCAACTCCAGAAATTTCACTGTCTTCATCAATCGATCCATGCACGACAAAGCCAGCATTCATACCTGTCTTGGATAAAGATTTAGCTACTTTCTTGACTAAGTTTTTAGAGTAAACACCAAGAAGCTGATGTCCTGGACGAGCAGGGTTTATCATTGGGCCAAGAATATTAAAAATTGTTATTACTCCTTGAGCAGCGAGTTTTTTGCGAACAGAAGCTAAATTTTTAAAAGCAGGGTGAAAAGAGGGAGCAAAAAGAAAAGTAAAGTTGAGTTTTTGAACACTTTCACGTAGTTGATCATTCCCCAATTCTAGCGGAATTCCGATAGCCTCAAGCAGGTCAGCACTTCCACATTTTGAGCTTATTGAGCGGTTGCCGTGTTTGATAACGGGAATACCTGAAGAAGCTATGATAAAAGCAACAAAAGTGGAAATGTTAAAACTTCCAGCTTTGTCTCCACCAGTTCCACATAGATCAATTGCATGGTCCTTAAATTCATTAAGTTCCGGATCTTTGGAAAGTATACGAAAATAATTAATAAAAGAAGCAATTTCTTCGGTAGATTCTCCTTTTTTGGCAAGAAATGTAAGGAAATCTTCCTTATCTTGGACATCAATATTTTCTGAGGTGAGATGATCAATACAAGCGACTACCTGTTTTTCAGTTAGATTTTGTTTTTTATAAACAATATTTGTGAAATCTTTTAGACTATCCATTGAGTGTTGTTAGTTTAATTAATGTCTAATTGTAAAGTTGTACTTGCACTTTCTCTAGTAAAAAGCGTTTTAGTGATTTTGATGTTTTTTCGCCAACATTTTTTTTTACTAACATTTTTGTTCCTTTTTTCCACTCTGAACGCGTACGGAATGGATTCCAATAATTCGAGTATTTCTAATTTAAAAGCCAATGAATCCCTCGATTATCAGGATGCTTTTATTTATGGAATTGTTGAAGGGGTAACTGAATTTCTCCCGATTTCATCAACTGGTCATTTAATTATCGTTAGCGAATTATTATCTAATTCAGAAAATGGATCAGAAGAAGCTATAAACGCATATTTAATAGTAATCCAGGCCGGAGCAATTTTAGCTGTTGCACTTTTATATAGAAAAAAAGTCTTTTCCATGTTTTTAGGAATCTTGGGTCTTGACCCAAAAGGCAAGAGATTAGCCTTTTTAGTATTATTAGCCTTTTTGCCTGCAGCTATTTTAGGGCCTTTACTTGATCATAAAATTGAAGAATTTTTATTCGGAATTTTACCTGTTGCGATTGCCTTATTCACAGGTGCAATCCTTATGTTTTGGGCAGAAAAAAGAAAAAAGGATAAAGATTTAGGCTGTGATTTTGACCAAGGGAAAAAAGTTGAAGAGCTAACTTTCTATAATGCATTAGTTATTGGTTTTATGCAGTGCTTTGCCATGTGGCCTGGGACAAGCAGATCCATGATGACCATAGTAGGAGGTTATTTTGTTGGTTTAAAAAGGAGCCAAGCTGCTGAATTTAGCTTTTTACTTGGTCTACTTACATTAAGTGCAGCTGCGGGATATAAAATTCTTACAAAGTGGGATGTTATGGAAACTCATTTATCCTTGGGCCCAGTTTTTTTTGGGTGCTTGGTAGCAGGGATTTCAGCAGCGTTATCAGTCTTTTGGTTGGTAGGGTATTTGTCCAGGAAAGGTCTTGGTCTGTTTGTATGGTATAGAATGATACTTTCAGTCGTACTTTTAGGTGTGTATTTTCATTCAATTTCATAATTTCCTTAGCTTGACCAAAGCGTTTATTAATGTTTTAATAAAAAATAATTATTTTAATTATGGGACAGCCTAAAAGAAAACAATCCAAACAAAGAAGCAGAAAACGTCGCGGAGCAAATCGTTTTCAAGAACCTCAACTTTCCAAAGAGGCTGACGGTACATTTTGTCGTCCTCACCGTGTTAATCCAGAGACTGGACAGTATCGCGGTAGGCAAGTTCTTGATGTAGAGGTTTAATTTCTCCTTTGCTTCGGCATGGATAAGACCGAGGCTAGAGTTAAGCTTGCCATTGATGCAATGGGAAGCGATCTTGGGCCTTCTGAAGTTTTAGAAGGGGTTTCACAAGCTATTAATCTTGCTCCTCGTAGCACAGAATTTTTATTGTTTGGACAAGAAGAAATTCTTGAACCGATAATTTCCAAACACGCAACGCTTTCTCAGGCTAAAATTGAGCTAATTCACTGTCCTGAAGTGGTTGGTATGGAAGAAAAGCCAATAGCCGGCATCAAGGGAAAGAAAAAATCTTCAATGTCATTATCATTACAAGCTCTTAAAGACGGGCATGCCGATGCAATGCTAAGTTGTGGAAACACCGGTTGCCTAATGGCGGGAGGAGCTATTAAGCTTAGAACTTTAGAAGGAGTGGAGAGACCTGCTTTATGCACTATATGGCCCGGTCGCGAAAGATATTTCACGCTTTTAGATGCAGGTGCTAATCCTCATGCGAAACCTTTCCATATTGCACAAAGTGCTGTTTTAGGTTCAAATTATGCAAGGGTCGCTCTTGGTTTGGTGAGACCAAAAGTTGGTTTACTCACGATTGGTACTGAGGAGGGCAAAGGAAATGAAGTGATCCACGAGACCCATGAAATGCTTAAAGATATTGATGGAAGTATTTTAAATTATGCCGGTTTAATTGAAGGCTTTCAGATTTTCGAAAATGTTGTCGATGTAGTTGTTTGTGATGGATTTGTTGGGAATATTGTTCTTAAGGCATGCGAGTCTCTTAGTAAGCTTATAGGTAGTTTTTTGGATGAGGAATTAAGAAGGAACGCTCTACGTAAAACTGGAGCATTGTTGTCAAAAGGAGCCTTTAGAAGTCTCAAACAGAGAATAAATCCCGAGCAATTTGGTGGTGCTCCACTTTTAGGCTTAACAAAAAATGTTATTAAAGCACACGGTTCCTCAAATCGAAACCACATTAGCGGAGCGATTAAAATAGCATTGGATTTAGTTCAGCATGATATGTTAAATCAGGTTTTAGAAGATGTACATGAGGCTAATGAAATTCTTCGGCCAGAGCCTTTCGTAAATAAGGGTTAAGATGAACTCCAAAGCTCAACTTTACAGTAGTGTCATAAATGGAGTTGGTTCATATGTTCCGACTAATGTAGTAGATAATTTTGAGCTCAGTAAGAAAGTTGACACATCCGATGAATGGATCACTACTCGTACTGGGATTAGAGCAAGAAGAATTGCGAGTAAAGAGGAGGCAACTAGTGATATTGCATTACAGGCAGCAAAAGCTGCATTAGTTGATTCAAATCTCAAACCTCAAGATATCGATCTGGTTATAGTAGCCACAATAACTCCAGATATGGCGTTTCCATCAACTGCTTGTCTGCTACAGGATAAACTAGGTATTCCCAAAGTCGCTTGCTTTGATATTGAGGCAGCATGCTCTGGATTTCTTTATGCTTTAGATATTGCAGATGGTATGCTGAGTAGTAAGCGATATAAAAATGCTTTAGTTGTTGGTGCTGAAAAATTGTCTAGTATTATGGATTGGGAAGATCGAACCACCTGCGTTCTTTTTGGAGACGGAGCAGGTGCTGCGGTTGTATCAAGTGGCGGAAATGGAACAAAAATTTTAGGTTTTAAGAGTGGAGCTGATGGATCTAACCCTTCCTTGCTCCATCAACCGGCAGGTGGTTCCTTAAATCCGGCATCCGAAAAAAGTCTTTCAGATCGTGGACATTTTTTAAAAATGAGTGGTCGTGAAATATTTAAATCTGCTGTTCGTGTAATGGAGCGTGCGGCTCGTGATCTTTTATTAGAACATGGATTAAAGGAAGGCGACATTGATCATGTTATACCACATCAGGCAAATGCTCGAATCGTCGAGAGTTTGTCACAAAGATTAGCAATCCCTTTAGACAAGTTCTTTTGTAACCTTGATAAATACGGAAACACTTCGGCAGCTTCCATTCCCATCGCTTTTGATGAAGCAAGAAAGGCTTCAATTTTTAAGGAAGGTCAACTTGGATTAATGGTTGCTTTTGGTGCTGGCTTGACTTGGTCCGCAGTTCTTGTTCGATTTTAGATTTTATGAGAAATTTAAACATAATATTTTTATCTTCTTTCTTAATTTTCGGAACATTTTCATTTGCTTTATCTCCAGGTGAAAAAAACTTAAGGAATAAAAATTCATATTCGGATGATAAGGAATTTCTTTTTCCTGGCACTGGATTCTTTAAAAAGAACCGTGATCCATTATCAGATGAAGAAGCAAAAAGATGGTTTATTGATGCTGAAAAAGCAGAAAAAGATGGAGATATAAAAGAGGCTCTCAAGCTTTATGAGAATTTCTCCAAACGACGATCGGATCTTAGAATCAATTTACAAAATGAAATTATTCAAGTAGGGCCAGAATCATTATTTCGTGCCGCAAAGATTCGTGAAGAAATGGGTGATTGGCAAAAAGCATTTGCTCGACTTAGGTTAATTGCCGAGGCTTACACGGATTACGACTTTGAACGCGTTGCTGAGTCATTGATGAGAATTGCTGAAAGGCTTGCAAACGACAAACTTCCAAAAAAATGGGGAGTCTTACCAAGGTTTCGTTCGGGAAGTCAGGATAGAATTAGATTAAATCAAATTGCCAGTCTAGCACGTGGTCCAAGATTTGCACCTAGGGCTCTAATGGCTCTATCTGAAATTGCTATTAAAGATAATAAGGAAGATGAAGCGGTCGATGCATTGGAAAGGCTTATCAATCTTTATCCCGAGAATTATCTTTGTGAGGAGGCGTATTTTGTTTTGGCAAAAATTTTTGAAGATCGTGTTGCTGGACCATCATATGATCAAGGAGCCACGCTTAAGGCACTAAATTTTTATGAAGATTATCTTATTTTATTTCCACAATCTCCTCTTAAAAGTAAACATGAGACCTTAGAAAATTATAAACTGAGATTGGTTGAAGCTAAGCAAAGGAAGTCAGATGCTGAAGAGGGTAGGAGTAAAATGAGAGAGACTTTATCGGCTAGTAAAGTTGAAGTCGGAAAATATGTTGAAAAATATGGAAAATATTATCTTACTAA
>MDSZ01253268.1_pt1 | contig 10268 bp, 9 predicted proteins | sample 811201 | NCBI WGS metagenome assembly MDSZ01 (sample SAMN05326647, study PRJNA326480) | marine metagenome | isolation source: seawater | place: Indian Ocean: North | collected 2010 | reverse complement strand
TGACGACCAAAAGACGACGAGGACTCTTTCGAGAGAAAAGAGACCACTTTTTCCCGTCGACGACATAGTGTGGTGGTGGTGGTTTCGTGGTGCGAGATACAAAAGGAGTGTACTCATTCTACAACGCGGTGGGTACTCCTACTAACGACTTTTGGAGACGCAAATTCCAAATTTCGGATAACAACTTTACGACGCGTCTCTTCGCGCGCATCCGTTCTTTCGAGTCGTGGAGACGAGAGAGAGAAGAAGAAGGGAAAGAAGAAGACGACAAAAAGAACGCGCGCACCGCGTCTACGCAACGCATAAATATCGTCAACTTTTTTTGAACGTAGTATCAAAAGCGGCATGGGGTCGACGACGCGCGACGACGACGACGACGATGGCTTTGAAGCGGCGACGACGTTTGAGGAGGCGTGCGACAATTGGTGGTCTGAAAAGGTCGGGGAAGAGACGAGTGGTGGTATCGTCGAGTGGACGAACGACGAACAGCAAAACGCCGTCCACGAAACCGCCGCGACCGGGACAACAACAACAACAACAACAACAACAACAACAACAACAACAACCGAAAAACGATATTGTCCGTGCACACCGATGAAAGAGACGGATAACGAATCAAAGTGGGAATGTGTGACTTTTGTGGAAGAACGTAAAAAAGGAGGAGGACCGTTAAATACGCCGATAATCTTGATTATTATGCTGATTGTGTTGACGTGCGTTTGGACGTTTCAGTTGTGGAAGAAAAAGATGGAGAATAGAAGGCGAGACGTCAGAGAGAGCGAGGAGTTGGAAGAGTCGGTCCGAATGGAGAATGAGATTAAGTTTAGGAAGCAGGACGGAATGTACGAGCATTGGAAATCGTGCGTACAACCGGACGGGACGAAAGTTATTTGCGTGGAAATTGAACGGAAAAAGAAGAGGATGGCGGATGAAAACGACGATTTAGTGATACCTCTCGATGCAAACGGAAACGTCGTGATTGCGATTAGCGAAAATAGTTATAATAGCAGTAGTGTAGATGTACTTCCGCCACGGGTACCTCCTGTTGTTCGCGCGAGACCGTCTGTACTCCAACGACAACATCTGTCGTCCGACGAAGAAGGAGAAAGAGAAGAAGAAAGAGAATTCCGATACGACATCGAAGCAGCGAGAGGTTCTGCTGAGTTTCCCGAGTTACAAAACCACGGACCGGAACATACTGTTGGACGAAGGAGAAGACGAAACGACAGTTACAGTTCCGTCACATATCCCACCGGCGACGAGATTGTGCATGACGGTGCGAATCCAAGCAATACTCAAAACGGAGAAGAGAGTTTGTAAAATACATGTAACAAATAGAGAAATCATTCGAATACTAGTTTTTCTTTACGCGAGGCGACTTTGAGGTGGAAGACGACGACAGAGAAGAATCTGAGCCTCTATATTCGCCCAAAATTCCCGTTCAGCCGCTTTCAGAGCCTCGTGCGAAGCGGCCATATTTTTTTTCGAAGCGATGACTTCGAATCTGCTATCCTTTCGGTATGCTACTTCTTCTAAAGTGACTTTCGTTTGCGATGCCGTCGTGTAGGTTTCGTCTTTACATTCCTTAAACGACGGGATGACCCATGTTTTGTCAGAGACGCGAACTATGGCTTTCGCGCGAACGAGGCGGATGGATGCGTTTGTCTCCTCCTTGTTTTCTTCGTTTCCGTTCGTTCGAGGCGCGCACCAGCTCTGAAAAAACTCAAGCAGTTTGTCGCGACGGAATATGTCATCCGCGTGGAATAAGAAACCTCGACTCGCGTATTCATCGCTATCTTGCGTCGATACGTGCGGTTTTGCACCGGGTTCAACCGGCGGCGTTAACCCGAGAAGTTGAAAAGGGCGCGCGATGCCTCCTCCTCCTTTTTTCTTTTCTTTACTTTCCTCTTCGCCTCCTTCTTTTACTACTAACGAAGAAGACGAATCGAGCGTCTCGAAAGGTGACGTCGAGGCGGTATCGTCGAACAAATCCATTGTAAATTTTACCAATTGCTTTGTGGGATACAAACTCGCCGCCCACTCTCGAAACCTTCGCCTCCCGACTTCTTCCCCGTCTTCTTCTCCTTCTCCCTTGCACAAATCCAGCTTCGATCCGATCAAAACTTCGCTCATGGACACTTGGTTTCGAAACGCGTCGCTGTCTCTCACGCTTTTCGCCTCTTCTTCTTTTTCTCCTCCTTCTCCCTTCGCCGCCGTCGAAATCATTCGCGCGTCCACGACGCACACCATCCCTCTCAAATCGACGTGCTCTTTCAAGTGTTCATTCTTGGTGAACATGTCGTGCAGCCCGCTCGGGTGCGCCAATCCACTCGGCTCGATGATCAATCGGTCTGGTTTCACTTCTCGCAACACGCGCTGAATCGCCACGAGGAACGGCACCGCCCCGCTCGCCGCGCAGCACACGCACCCGCCCGCGATTTCCTTCACGTACACGCCTCCTTCTTCCTCTTCCTCTTCATCATCATCATCATCATTTTTGCCCGTCGCCGCTTCGAGGACCGCCCCGTCGATGCCTAAGCTCCCGAATTCGTTCACGAGCACGGCGAGCTTTTCTTTTCTGCTGCTCTTCTTCTTTCTTTCCTTCTTCTTCTTCTCCTCGTCCTCCTTGGACGAGGAAGAGGAGGAGGAGGTGTTGGTGGTATAACGGTTGTCGTCGTCGTCGTCGTCTGTTGTGTTGCATCCAATCAGCGCGCGAATGAAGGACGTCTTTCCAGCACCCAAGAGTCCGGTGACGATGGTCACCCGCGTCGTTTTCTTCGTCGTCGTCGACGCCATCGCAGAGGTCTTCTACTTCCTCCTCCTCCTCCTCTCAGTCCTTCTCCATGTGTATAAAAGTAAATAGGGGATTCCCAAAGACCTTAATAGGTGATGCAGTACACAACCACACAAAACCCCTTTCTCAAACCCTCATTTATTTAGTTAGGGTATGTTCTTTTTTTTTTTTGAACGAGACCCTACATTTTATATCTTCCTTTTTTTCATGGGTGACTGAGACGACTCTTTTGAAAGAAGAGAGAGACGACAGTTTTTTTTTCCTCGAGTTGTTGTTATATATTAGAGTGCTTCTTTTGGCTGTCGCGTTTTGCGGTTGAAAAAAAACGAACTCTCTCTCTCTCTCTCTCTCTCTCTCTCTCTTTCTCTTTTCTTCTTCTTGCGCGCGTGTCCTGGCGACGACGACGACGACGAGGAGGAGGACTTTATGTGTGTGCGTATTATAATCATCGCGATGAGGTGAGAAGAGCTTTTGAAAAAAGAGAGGATTAGAGAGAGAGAGAGAGAGAGACGACGGACACATTCCGTTTTATAGGGACTTTTGATGTCGGCCTCGACCCCAAAAAATCCGCCTCGGCCAGTTCCGGCGTCGGGAATTCGACACCGGAACATCTCCACGGGATGCTCGAACCTGGACGCCATATTGCGAGGCGGCGCAAAGACGAAGTTGGTGACGGAACTGGTCGGCGAAAACGGAAGCGGGAAAACGCAAGTGTGTTTACAACTCCTGCTGGAAACGGTTGGAGGAGGAAGTTTTGGTCGACGTCGCTCTCAAAATCGACACCACCACCATCGGAGAGATGGAGACGATGAAGACGGGGAGGAGGAGGATGACGGCGTCAGCGCGGTGTACGTGACGACGGAAGGACAGTTCCCGGTGGAACGGTTGCGAGAGATGTGGCGGGAGCGGCGCAGGATACAACGAGAACGGGAGAAGGAAAGGAACGGTGGTGTGCGAATGAATGAATGCGATAACGAAGAGGTCGCGCGAAGGAAAAGAGCAGAAAAAGAACAAGACGATGAAGAAGAGAAGAAAGTGTTGGATTCGATATACGTGTTTCAAGCGATGGGAAACGCGGAGAATTGTTGGGAGGTTTTGCGGTCCGTCTCGACTGTTTTGAGTAGCGCGGAGATTGATAGTAGTAGTAGTAGTAGTAGTAGTAGTAGTAGAAGTAGTAGCAGTAGTAGGAAGGGCGGTAAGAGCGAGAAGAAGAAGAAGAACGGCGAGTTGAACGACGACGGAATTCGTCGAAAACCAGTAAAATTGATCGTCATCGATTCGCTCACGGCGCCGTTTAGGGAGGATTTAGAGGAAGGCGTAGGAGGTGAAAGCAAAAAGGGTAGGAACATGCAATGGGTAATTCTTCGAGCGCAGTTTTTGTACAGGTTTACGCACTTGTTGAAAGAGTTTGCGTGGAAACACGATTTAGCCGTCGTAGTGACCAATCACGTGGTGGATTCTTTCGACGACGAGGAGGACGAACGATGCGCGAACGAACGCCGCGTCTTTCAAACCAGCACCAAACACCAACGAGAACATGAAGAAGAGGAGGAAAAAGAAGGAAAAGAAGAAGAAGAAACCGATTGCTACGGAAAACGCGCCTTTCCCAAACGATTCTTCACCTCCAATCGTTTCGTCAAGCCTGGTTTAGGTTTAGCCTGGGCCAATTGTCCAAACTCGAGCGTCTTCCTCAGCCGCGACGACACCGACGACTGCGGAGAAAAGAGTCGTCGTCGTCGTCGCCGCCGACGGGCGGACGCGTTCCGCTCGCCGTTCGCGGAAGCGCAATCGTGCGCGTTTCGCATCGAAAAAGAAGGCATCGTGAACGATAACGACGACGACGAATTGGAGTATTCATAGTAGGAGGAGGCGAGAGCGCGCGCGCGAATAGAGAGCAATACACTTTTAGAAAGAAGATTTTTTTTTGAGTAAAAATTTTTATGAGAAAACAGAAACACTTCTTCATAAAAAACGAGAGACTGTATTGCTCGTGAAGAGGAAAATGTCCGCACTTAACGCAACGCTCCCGTTTCGCGCGTCGTCGTCGGTGTCTCGTCGCGTTCGCGAGTCTCTTCGTCGCTGCTCGACGATCAAGACGAAGCGGCGTTTTTTTTCACTGTCGACCGCATCTGCAAAAACGGAAAAAGAAGAACTAAAGAAGAGGAAGAAGAAGAAGAACATCGATGAGAACAGATCCATCCAACTCCTCCGCCTGATCAACGATACGAAGCAGAAGAGAAACGACGACGACGCGGACGACGACGATGATGATGAAAGTAGAATAATCGCGCTCATGGACTCCCTCGAGACGGAGCAAAAACACGTTGAGAAAGACATTGATTTAATAAATGGCTCGTTTTCTTTACTGTTCACAGGCGGCGCGACCGAAACGAGCGAAAGGGAAAGAGAAGCAAAAGAAGGCCAAATTGGAAGCTTATTGACGAAAGTGACTGGCTCTTCTTCATCCATGAAGAAGGTGAAGACGAAGAACGCTTTTCCTTCTTCTTCTTCGAAAAACTTTCAAATCATTGACCTCGCGAGCGAACGCGTGGAAAATCGAGCGGATCTGCTCTTGTTCAATCGTATTCCGGTTTCGGTGAGAATATTCGGAAGTTGCGTGATAAATAACGCAACCCCATCCTCCTCCTCTTCGGCGTCTCCTTCATCGATGACGCGTCCGAGATTCTCGGTCTGTTTCACTCATGCGAAGATCGAAATCGCGGGCAAAGAGAGGATTCGAATCCCATTAAAACGCTTCAATGCCCAAGGTTGGATTGAAGTCACGTACGTGGACGAATTGATCAGATTAGGCATCGGTGATAAAGGAAGTCGTTTTGTGACTGCCCGCTTGCGCGAGAAAACAAACGGACGAAACGACTCTTAGAGATGTAGTAAAAGTTTAGATGTGTATAGACCTCACCGCCGTTCGTCGGGGGAGAGAAATGTATGGAGCGCGACGACGGCGAGATTACGTATAGTTTTTAGGATGTAGTAGATACCATTAAATCTCTTTCTTTCTTTCTCGCTTTATATCCCTGTATATATACATATGCACGTACATATATATAATATTAGACATATATATAGAGCTCTTCGCGACGTCGCAGAGGCACGAAGAGCGTTTTATCACTCCTAAATCTCGCATATTTCTCTTTATTTTCAAAAAGTTCGTTGCTTTTTTCGTCGTCGTCAAAGTCATAAATATAGACGTCTCTCTGACTTTTGTGCGAAAGATGGTGACGATGGACGACGGTCAAACACCGAAATCGACGGAAACGCAGTCTCGCGAAGAAGAAGGAGAAGAAGGAGAAGAAGAAGAAGAAGGAGAACGATGGGCCGACATCGACCCACTTTGCGCTCGAAATGGCGCGCCACTCTTCACCGATTGCGACTCTTTTTCTCCAGACTCGACGCTGTTGTCTCTCGTTCGAGACAACATAAAACTCCTCGTCGTCGGTGCGGGAGGGCTCGGATGCGAACTTCTGAAAGATTTGACCTTGCTTGGGTTTAAGTCGATCGACGTGATCGATATGGACACGATCGATGTCTCAAACTTGAATCGACAGTTTTTGTTTGGAGAAGAGGACGTGGGTAAACCGAAAGCGATATGCGCTGCGCGAGCGGTGAATCGAAGAGTGAAAGGAGCAAAAGTTGTCGGGCATTACAAAAGAATCGAGGATATGGATGATAACTGGTATCGGCAGTTTCACGTGGTCGTTATGGGTTTAGATTCGATCGAAGCGAGGAGGTACATAAATAAGGTGTACTGTTCGTTTCTGGAGTTTGATCGAGAGTCCGGGGAGGCGAGGGAAGGAACGTGGACGCCTCTGATTGATGGAGGGACGGAAGGGTTTAAGGGGCACGCGAGGGTGATTATACCCGGGAAGACGCCTTGTTTCGAGTGCACGACGTGGCTGTTTCCTCCGCAAACGACGTTTCCGTTGTGTACGATTGCAGAGACGCCAAGGAGCGCGGCGCATTGCATAGAGCACGCAAAGATTGTGCAGTTTCCAGAGGAGTACGTCCAAGAAGAAGGAAGAGGAGGAGAAAGAGGAGGAATAGCATTCGATGGAGATAATCCAGACCACGTGACGTGGGTGTACGAGCGCGCTTTGAAACGTGCGGAATCCTTTGCGATTCCCGGCGTGACGTACAATCACACATTAGGCGTGGTAAAAAATATCGTTCCTGCGATTCCAAGCACGAATGCCATCGTTTCCGCGTACTGCGCGTTTGAGGCTTTTAAAATCGCTACCGGATGTCTGAAATCGATGGATAATTACGTCATGTACGCTGGATCGGATAAAGTGTACCAAAATGTTATGAAATTGTACAAAGACGAGGGATGTTCGCAGTGCGGTCGAGGTTTGCTCGTTCAACGCGTGTTTGATTTAGAGGGCGCGACTTTAGCGGATGTTTTGGACGCTATTGAAAGCGAACACGAAAGCACGTTCGGGAAAAGGGAAGATAACAGAAGACAAGAAGGAAACGACGGCATGGAAACGGCCAAAGGCATCACTGGCGTTGCCAGTGACGGCGTGACTGTATGGATGGGCGGCGTTTTGGCGTCACAATACGAAGAGAATCTCTTGAAACGTGCCGCAGACGTGCTCTCAGTGATCTTGCCAGACATCGACGACGACAACGATATTACTACTACTACTACTACTACTACTACTGCAGAAGACATTCTCGACAAAACAATCTACGTCAACTGTGCAAAGTTACCTTCGCCCGTTCGCGTCGGGTTAATCTTTTCGAAGAAGAAGAAAATCTGAAAATCTGAGACGGAGAATGACGAGACTAAGATTCTATCGAAGCGCCGAGAAACGACTCGAGAGAGAGAGAGAGAGAGAGAGAGAGAGAGAGAGAGAGAGAGAGCGGACGGAAAAGGAATACTGGAGATAGAGAGAGAGAAAGAGATGGAAAGAAATACAATAGATTTAGTTGTAACAGAAGAAACGCACAAAAATGACGCTTCGTCTTTCGTTCGCGTAGTACACACCGGCGAAACTGATGGATGATGAAAAGTGGAGTGGATTTTCTCGTCAGATTTGAGCAGCACAACACACGCGCGGCTCCAATTGGAAAATATGTTTCAACACCGCCTTCAACTTTATCGGGTGGTGTCGTTCGCGTCTTCTTGAGGGACTGCGGCATACCACGGGGAGAAGAGAGGAAGCGCGATCCCGAGGCGTTTCTGCTGGACGACTTTTGCGCTCGACGATTGATATGCGCGCAACAGAGACGGACGCGTTGATGATGATGCGGCGCGGGGGCACATTGGTGGACGCAGAAGCGTCGACGGCATCGCGCGGCAACGACGAGAGCGGTGGCATCGGCAAAAGTTTTCGAAAGTACTCCGACGTCGACGAAGAGGTAGGAGAGGAGGAAGAGAACGAGAGAAGGTCGCGCGGCGCCGGCGTGCCACGGCTTTCTGTATGTTTTGGCGCGAATGACAGACGATTTAGAGAGACAGATTGGCGCAGATACGGCGCGGTGCATTTGTTGACGTGCGCGATGGCAAACATCGTCACTCTGGGCGTATACGGAGTGTTGCAACAACGCATAATGACCATTCCGTATAGCAGTGGCGGGAAAGAAGGATATCAGGACGCTATATTTACCAGCTCCATCTTCCTCGTCTTTAGCAACCGCTTGTTTTCTCTCGTAGTCGGCTTCGTCGCGTTGGCGTATACCAGACCGAAAGGGATGAGTTTGTTCAGTCGAGAGTGGTGGTGGCCGCACTCGAATTTGGAGAATTACATGTGTGTGGCACTTTCAAATTTAATCAGTACTTTATGTCAGTACGAGGTTCTGAAGTATTTGACTTTTGCGATGAGTACTTTGGCTAAAGCGGCGAAGATTTTACCGACCATGTTGTGGGGGTACGTTTTACACGGGAAACGGTTTCAGGCGAGTCAATATTTCTCGGCGATTATTGTAACCGCGGGATGTTTTTTGTTTCTGTCTAATTCATCGATTGCGGCGAACGGGCATCGGTCCCAGTTCCAAACCCAGTTTTACTTTCGGAGGAGTAGGACGCCGCCGACATCGTTATCAATGCCACCCCCGTCACCAACAGTATCATTGGGACATATTTCGGACGATGGGTCATTTTTAGACGCCTTGGGAAAGTTTCGTTGGATCGCGTACGACTCCATATTTGTAGGCGTGGACATATTGCTCGTCTACCTCGCCGCGGACGGGTTCACCAGCTCTTACCAGCAAAGACTGTTTCGAGTGCAAAAAACATCCATGTTTGATCAAATGTTTTGGATGTGCTTTTTCGGCACCATCTTTAGCGGCGTTTGGTTGATTTGCTCTAGACAATTGGGCTACACCCTCCAATATTTACAACAGTACCCGAAAATTGGTCCGGACATTGTGTATTTATCCTTATCCTCTGCGTTTTCGCAGGTTGCAATCACGTACACCATTCGCGCGTTTGGTGCGGTTGCGTTAGCGTCCATACTGACCGTTCGGCAAGTCGTGTCGATTGCATTGAATGCGTTCGTCTTTCACGAGTCGTTAGTGCCTTTACAATGGTGCGGTATGTGTTTGATCTTGCTCCCTGCCTTGTTCTGCGGCGGTTGGTTCAAGAAAGAGTTGGAGAGCGGCCCGACGTCCTTCTCTCACTGGGATTTGAAAAAGTTATCCACGGATTCCGTCCAAACGAAGAAGACGCCAGATGGAAGAGAGCACTTTTACAGCGTCTCGAGTACCGATGTGCCTCCGGCGCAGCAGTAGGTTCGAAATGCGTGCTGTTTTAGATGTAGCGCCGCGATAGTATTGTAGTTCAGTGTAGTCAGTAGTCGTACGTACTTTTACGTAGTAGAGTTCTTTTATTGTGTATTTATAGAGGAGTGTACCACTAGAGAACTAACACCTTAAACATGCTTTTCTTTTCCGTACTTTTTGAAAATCCCTCTCCAAATTATTCCCGTGCCGAGACTCTTCTTCCTTCTTTGAGTGGGAAACGACGCGAGACTCTGCGACGACGTAAACGACGACTCTGCGACGAGAAGACGCCCCGCTTTTTTTACGAGGAGAAAAGTAAAGGCGGCCACGACTCGTTTCTTCTGTAGTCTCGTTCTCATGAAGACGACGACGACGACGAAAACCAACAACGGCATCATGTTGGTGACGTGCATAAACGAAGAGTGCGGGAAAGTCGCGCCGCGAGACAAGTCGTGGCGGAAATCGAAAGTGATCGAAAACGCGGACATATGCAAAGAGTGCTTCGAAAAAGAGATGGAAGCGCTCGGGATGCGGGAGAGCTACAAAGACGACGACGACGACGACGACGACGACGACGACGAGATGGGAAGAGAATGGGAAGAGGGAGACGTGAAAAGCGAACAATGCACGACGACGACGACGACGACGACGACGAAGAAGAAGAAAGAGAACAACGGGGGGGAAACGCTGATTGGTAAAATACTGGCGGCGTTCGGCGGGGAGAGCGGCGGTA
>MDSZ01207710.1_pt1 | contig 10268 bp, 11 predicted proteins | sample 811201 | NCBI WGS metagenome assembly MDSZ01 (sample SAMN05326647, study PRJNA326480) | marine metagenome | isolation source: seawater | place: Indian Ocean: North | collected 2010 | reverse complement strand
TTTTTCTAATTTATTTTTATTTTTTTTTTCTATTAAGTTGAAACCAAAACCAATACTCCTCGGATTTTGCGATATAAATTTATCCATATTTTTTATTGCATTTTTTCCAAATAAAATGTCATCATCACAAAACATTATAAATTTATTCCTTTTATTATAATTTTTGATCCCCAAATTCCTTTGAATAGAGATAGAAGGATTTGATTTAAAAACTTTAATATTTTTAAAATTAGAAAATTTCTTTTTTATCTTGTTAAATTCAATCTTTTTTGAACTATCAATTATTATTATCTCATCAAATTTATTTATAAATTTTCTTATATTAAAAAAAAATTTTTTTAAATAATGATATCTATTTTTTGTTGGAATTATCAAAGATGTTGATCGAATAAACATAAAAAGTAAATAATAATTAAGATATCTGATTTATATCATATTTGATTAAAATTATTTATAAGATTTAAAATATAGGAATTAGTTAAAAAATTCTTTTATTACTTATATAATATAGAATAACCCAGCCTTTTTTTATGCTTAAGCCTATCAATTGAGTTACCACAAGGTGGATTTCCATACATACAGTAACCCGTAAAAGTATAATAAAATTTCTTATTATTTATTAGTCTACTATCTGGTTTTTTTTGATTGTTATTTTGTTCCATTGAATAAATTTTTGGCCAAGGATAATCAAAATATTTTTCCTCATTAAATATAATTCTATTAAGGTTTTTTAATGAAAATACAAATATCAAAAAAATAATTGAACCTTTTAAAAAAAAAATTGACTTTTTTTTTAAACTTATAGCACATCCAAAATAACCAAAAAATAAAGATATAAACAAAACTAAATATGAGTAACCATATCTGAAAACAGGAACTTTGAGAAACCACATCAATATACCAAGAAAATTAATAAAAATTATGTATTTGAAATATTTATTTAAATTAAAAGTTTTTGATTTTGACCTAATAAATAATATTAATATTGATAAAGCTGCTATGTAAGGAACTATAATACCTAAAATTTTAAGAAAATGATTCTGCCCCCATGTTAAAAACCAATTGAAATTCTTGGAATAATCTTCGATAGAGAGATTTGTTTTTTTTTTATTTAGATCAGGCCATCCTTTGGCCCATGCCTCGTTTTCAATTGAAACTTCTTTTGCCTTATCTAAATCTGTCCAGGAAATATTTGTTAAACAGCTTGACTTTATAGGATATAATATACATCCACTTACAAAGATATTTTTTAAGGTCCACATGCAGATAAAAATTATTATAAAAATATTTTTTATATAAAAAAAATTGAAACTAAATTTTTTATTTAAAAGAATTGTTAAAGGGAAAAGAAAGCATAACAATAAAATTATTTTATTCATAAATATAAATGTAGACAATAAAAAGAAATTTGAAAATTTATTGTTATCAATGTTATTGAAGTTTTTTATAATTTCTGAAACTAATATAAACATTAATAAATGAGCAGGCGCATCATTACCATATTCACTAAATCTATTAACTTTATAAAATATAAAAATAAGCAGTGAAAAAATAAAAAAAAAATAATAATCAAAATTTTTTTTTCTAAATCTATAATTAAAATTAGATAAAAAATTTAAAATAACTGAGCTAATTATTAAACAAACAGCTATGCTTATACCTTTTTCATCAAAAATTATATTATTAAAAATACCTGATGTATATTGTAATATCGAAACATGACCAAATCTAAAATGTAAATTAGATAAACCAATGATAATTTTTTCACTATTCAATATACTTATATAAGGAAGATGGTATAAGCCAGCGTCAGGACGGTACACATTGCTATTAGTAATTAGTAAGAAAAGAATTATAGACGATAACAAACAAAAAATTAAATATTTTTTTTTTAAGTAAACTTTTTTTAATCTTATAATAATAAACAATCCAATAATTAAAAAAATTGTACATACCACATTATTTAATGGACTAAAAAAATTTATAATTAATGAGAAAAAAGATAAAAGTATTAGGCCAAATATTAGTTGTAATGAAAGAGATCTAATACTATTTCCTTTTTGAAATAAGTATCCATAAGGTGTATAAAAAAAAGTGGCTATAAAACTATATATGAAAATTTCAAACATTTACTTGTCGTGAAATTAACAATAATTATCCCAGTCTACAATGAAATAAACACTATAAAGGTTTTATTACAAAAAGTTATAAATACAAAGGTCGAAAAACAAATTATTGTAGTTGATGACTTTTCAACAGACGGAACGAGAGAAGTATTAATTGAAAATTTTAAAAATAAAATTGATAAACTAGTGCTTCATAAAAAAAATTTAGGAAAAGGTTCTGCAATTATTAGTGCTAAAAGTTATATCAGTGGCGACTTTGTAATCATTCAAGACGCAGATTTAGAATATGATCCAAATCAATACCATATATTTTTAAAAGAATTACAAAATAAAAAAATTGTGGCACTCTACGGATCACGAGTATTAAAAAAAGACAAATATACAAACATACAAAATTTCAGTCATAAAATTAGGATTTGGGGAAATATTTTTTTAACATTTATTTCAAATCTAATTAACAAACAAAATCTTACAGATGCTCATACTTGCTACAAAATGATTAGATCTGACATTTTTAAATCAATTAATCTTGAGGAAAAAGGCTTTGCATTTTGTCCAGAAATAAACACAAAACTTTCCAATCTTGGAATTCAAATACACGAAATTCCAATAAACTATAATGGCAGAACATATGAGGAAGGAAAAAAAATAAGTGCAATAGATGGCATTATAGCAATTAAGACATTATTTAAATACAAGTATTTTGCAAAGTAATATGATTTTCAAATTAAAATACCAAGTTGTTAAGTTTATTGAGAATATACCACTGTTACAAATATTAATTTATAACAATTTGCATAAATTTAAGTTTCTTTTTCCTCATGATAAAGATTATCTAGCTTTAAAAATACTTTTCAATAAAAATGAAAAACGAGATTTTATAGATGTTGGTGGAAATATAGGTTTGTCAACCATTGGTTTTAGAGAATTGGGTTTTAAAAATAATAATATACATGTATTTGAGCCAGATAAATTATTGATAAGGAAATATCTAAAAAAACTAAAAAAATATTACAAAGGTATAGTGATTTATAATTTTGGACTCTCTTCCAAAAACACTAAAATGAAATTATATAAAGCGTACTATGGAGGTAATTATTTTCATTTCAATAATAGTTTCAATAAAAAATATATCAAAAATAAAATAAAAGAAAATTATCCAAAAAAATATAATAAATTTTATTTTAAGTCTCAAAGTTTTCTTTTAAGAAAATTCGACTTACTAGATTTTAAATATAATGCGTGCTTTGTTAAGATAGATGTAGAAGGTCTAGATCACGAGGTTTTACAAGGAATGATTAAATATATAAATAAAATTAAACCAATTATATTAATAGAGTACAACCAAAGTAATTTCAAAGATATCTACAAAAAAATTAAAAAAAACTATAATTGCTACAGGTATGAGATTGAAAAAAATTCACTTATACGATTAAGCGCAAAGCAAATACAATCATTGATTATGGGTAACATTCTTGAAAAAAAATACAGAAAAAATAGTGTTAATTTGTTTTATATTCATAAAAATTATAGTTTTCAAAATTTCAATAAGAATGATAATTAAATATAATGAAAAAAGTTTTAATTACAGGAGCAGGGGGGTTTATTGGCGGTCATTTAGCAGCAAGGTTATTAAAAGAAAATTATAAAGTTATATGTTGTGATATTAAACCACTAAAATATTGGTTTCAAAATTTTAAAAAAACAACTAAATTTCATTCTCTTGATTTAAATGATTATTCAAATTGTATTAAAGTAACAAAAAAAGTTGACTATGTATTTAATTTAGCTTGCAATATGGGTGGTATGGGTTTTATTGAGAACAATAAAGCAGCTTGTATGACGTCAGTATTAATTAATACAAATCTTCTCAACGCAAGTAGAGTTAATGGAGTTAAAAAATTTCTTTTTTCATCAAGTGCCTGTGTATATAACTCACAAAAACAAAAAATTTCAAATAATCCAGGTTTAAAAGAAGAGGATGCATATCCAGCAGACCCAGAGGATGGATATGGATGGGAGAAACTTTTTAGCGAAAGAATGTGCAGACATTTTCAAGAAGATTATGGTTTAAAAGTAAGAGTTGTTAGATTGCATAATGTATATGGGCCTTTGGGTACATTTTCTGGAGGCAGAGAAAAAGCGCCAGCTGCCTTATGCAGAAAAATAGCAGAAGCTAAATTAAAAAAAAAAAAAGATATTGAAGTTTGGGGTGATGGAAAACAAACTAGAAGTTTCATGTTTATAGATGATTGTATTAATGGAATATTAAAAATTTTTTCTAGCACATATTCAGACCCTGTTAATCTTGGATCATCTGAAAGAGTTTCTATAAATAAAATGATAAAAATCATTGAGAAAATCTCTGGTTACAATGTAAAGAAAAAATACTTGTTAGATAAGCCAAAAGGAGTAAGAGGAAGATCAAGTGATAATAAACTTATAAACAAAATTTTAAAATGGGAGCCGAATATTAAATTAAAGACTGGTTTAGAAGTTACTTATAATTGGATTTATAAAGAAATATCAAAAAAAAATATAACTAAATATCAAAAATAGATGTTTACATTTGAATTTTATAATATAAAAGAAGTTGCCTGGTGATTATTGCGAAAGTGATATACCCGATACCATTTCGAACTCGGAAGTCAAGCCTTTCAGCGCCGATGGTACTTTGTCTTAAGACACGGAAGAGTAGGACGTTGCCAGGCTTTAAATAATAAATTTCTGTAATTAATTAGAATTATCTAGTATTAAAAAATCTAAAATTTATAATAAAATTCTATTATGAAAAAAACCGCTTTAATTTTTGGGGTTACTGGACAAGATGGATCTTATTTAAGTAAATTTTTATTAAACAAAGGTTATGTAGTTCATGGTGTTAAGAGGAGATCTTCATCTATAAATACAATCAGAATTGATGACATTTATCAAGATCCTTTCTTAAAGAAAAAAAATTTTATACTTCACTATGGAGACGTAACCGATGGGACTGCTGTCTTTGACATTATTAAAAAAACAAAACCTAATGAGATATATAATTTAGCGGCACAATCTCATGTTGCTGTTTCATTCAAAATCCCTGAATATACATCAAATGCAGATGCATTAGGTTCTTTAAGAATTTTAGACTCAATCGTCAAATTAAATAAAAAAATTAAATTTTACCAAGCTGGTAGTTCAGAAATGTTTGGGAAAGTTCAAACTTTTCCTCAAAATGAAAAGACACCATTTTATCCTAGAAGCCCTTACGGTGTTTCAAAAGTATATTCTCATTGGATAACAATAAATTATAGAGAATCTTACAAAATTTTTGCATGTAATGGAATTTTATTTAATCATGAAAGTCCCTTGAGAGGCGAAACTTTTGTAACAAAAAAAATTGTTAAAGGTTTATGCAATATAAAGAATGGAACACAGAAAAAACTATATCTAGGAAACCTTTATTCTAAAAGAGATTGGGGACATGCACAAGACTATGTGGAAGCAATGTGGATGATTTTGCAATATAGTAAACCCGAAGATTGGGTAATTTCTACTGGTAAACAATATTCAGTTAAGCAATTTGTAAATTTAGTAGCTAAATATCTAAAACTTAAAATTACATGGCGAGGAAATGGTATAAATGAAAAGGCGTTTTTAAATAAACGGCCAATAATTGAGATAAAAAAGGAATATTTTAGACCAGCAGATGTTGAAAATCTAAAAGGGGACGCATCAAAAGCAAAAAAAATTTTAAAATGGAAACCATTAAAAGATATTAACTATCTAATTAAAGATATGGTCGAATATGAATTAAATCAAATTCATAATGTCTAAAAAAGAAAGAATTTTTGTAGCTGGTCATAATGGCATGATTGGGTCTGCAATCTTAAGAAAATATAAAAAAAACAAGAAATTTGAGATTTTATTTGAGAACAAAAAAAAACTTGATTTAACAAATCAAAAGGATGTTTTTAAATATCTAATTAACAAAAAACCAGACGGAGTAATCTTGGCTGCAGCAAAAGTTGGAGGAATAGTTGCAAATAATACTGATAGAGCTTCATTTATATACGAAAATTTAGCAATTCAATCTAATGTTATTCATGGGAGTTATTTAGCAGGTGTAAAAAATTTAATTTTTTTAGGATCTAGCTGTATATATCCTAGGAAATCAAAGCAGCCTATTAAAGAAAGCTATCTATTGTCAAATTATCTTGAGAAGACAAACGAACCATATGCAATTGCAAAAATTGCAGGTTTGAAACTTTGTGAAAATTATAGTGATCAATATAATTTAAACTACAAAACTTTAATGCCATGCAATTCCTATGGTGAAAACGATAACTATGATAGTAAAAATTCTCATTTTATTCCTGCACTAATTAAAAAAATAGTAGATGCTGTCTCAAAGAATAAAGACCATATTACTTTATGGGGAAATGGTAAATCTTTGAGAGAAGTTATATTTAGTGAAGACATAGCTGCAGCATGTATATTTTTTTTAAAAAAAAAAACGAAACATAAAATATTTAATATTGGAACAGGTTTAGATTACAGCATTGAATATTATGCAAGATTAATAATGAGACATATGAATGTTAATCTTAAAATAATTTTTGACAAAAATAAACCAAATGGAACTTTTAAAAAGTTACTAGATTCATCTCTAGCAAAAAAATATGGATGGAGATACCAAACTGAATTTGATAAAGGAATATCAATTGCAATAAATGATTATTTAAAGAATCATTTAAAAAAAAAATAAATTATTTATATTAACTAAATGAAAAAATATCTTGTTGTAACCGGTGGGGCGGGCTTTGTTGGTTCGAACTTAATCAAATTACTTTTGGAAAAGACAAATAATAATATAATTAGTATAGATAACTATTCATCTGGATATTACAAAAATCACATAAAATCCAATAGATTAAAATATTTCAAAGGAGATACAATTAATATTAAGTTAATTTTAAACAAATACAAAAATAATATTAATACAATTTTTCATTTTGGAGAATTTTCAAGAATATACCAAAGTTTTAAATATTTTAATCAATGTTACGAAACAAATACGCTAGGAAGCAAAGAAGTTTTTAATTTCTGCATAGATAATAAAATTAAATTAGTATATTCAGCAACATCGGCATCTCTTGGAAAAAAAGGTCAGGATAAAAATTTATCGCCTTATGCTTTTACCAAGTCAAAAAATATAGAGTTACTGCAAAATTTAAAAAAATGGTTTAACTTAAAATTTGAAATTATTTATTTTTATAATGTATATGGTCAAAACCAAATTACAAAAGGCAATATGGCAACTGTAATAGGTATATTCCAGAATCAATACTCGAATGGCAGACCACTAACAGTTGTAAAACCTGGTACACAAACAAGAAGATTTACTCATATATCAGATACTGTAAATATTTGTTTTATGGCATGGAAAGCTGACAAATGTAGATATTACAGTATTACTAACAAAAAATCTTATTCAATTATAGATGTTGCCAAAATGTTTAATTCTAAAATTAAATACATACCTCACAGATTAGGTGAAAGATATAAATCATCTCTAAACAATAAGACATTTAATAATAAAATAATTAAATTTTATGGAAAAATAAATTTGAAAGATTACATAAGTTCGTTTATTAAATCTAAAAAAAAAAAATTATGAAAATTGCAAGTTCATTAAAATCTTTAAAAAAAAGAGATCTTAACTCCAAATTAGTAAGAAGAAGGGGTAGAGTATATATTATAAATAAAAAAAACCCAAAATTTAAAGCTAGACAAAAGTAATAATGGATAATGATGAACATAAAAACACTTGGAATAATTTTACTAAATTTGTGCTATGGGGTTCTGTTGCTGTAATCAGTATTTTAATACTTATGGCTATATTCTTATTGTAATATGATTGTTGGATCAATTTCAGAAAATATAAATCTTGAGAAAAGAGTTGCAATAACACCAGATGTTATAAAAAAATATAAATCTCTCGGATTAGAAGTTAATCTAACCAAAGACTATGCTTTACATTTAGGAATTACAGATCATGAATATGAAACACAAGGAGCTAATATTTTTAATAGTAATGAGGAAATAATTTCTAATTCTAATGCTATTTTACAGATGAATATACTTGATGATAACTACTTAGATAAACTTAAAAAAGATCAAATATTAATTGGAGTTTTAAATTCATTTTCAAATGAAAAAAAGTTAAAGAATATTATATCAAAAAATATTAACTGTTTTTCACTTGAACTTTTACCAAGAATAACAAGGGCTCAATCTATGGATATTCTGTCGTCTCAAGCGAACTTAGCAGGCTATAAAGCTGTAATAGATTCTTTCGCATATTTTCAGAAAGCAATACCAATGATGATGACTGCTGCAGGCACGATATCAGCAGCTAAAGTATTAATAGTCGGTGCAGGTGTTGCAGGTTTACAAGCGATAGCAACTGCAAAAAGGATGGGAGCAATTGTCTTCGCGACAGATGTCAGACTTGCTTCTAAAGAACAAGTCGAAAGTTTGGGTGGTAAATTTTTAACTGTTGAAGGTTCTGAAAATTTAGAAACTGAGGGTGGATACGCAAAAGAAACCACTGAAGATTTCAAAAAAAAACAAAATGAATTACTAAAAGAAACTTTAAAAAAAATTGATATTGTAGTTTGCACAGCGCTTATACCAGGTAAGAAAGCACCAATCATAATAACAAAAGAAATGATAGATTGTATGCCTAGCGGTTCTGTAATTTATGACTTAGCAGCTTCACAAGGCGGAAACTCTGAATTCACTAAGGTAGATCAGATTATAGAAAAAAATGGAGTTAAAATAATGGGTGAAAGAAATATCTTAAACAAATTACCTGTTTCAGCTTCAAACCTATATGCAAAAAATATGTTTAATTTTGTACAAAATCTTTTTGATAAAGAAAAAAATAATTTCGAATTCAATTTGGAAGACGAGATAATCGAAAAAACAATGATTAAATAATGGAAATTGATCCTTTTATATTTAGACTAAGCATTTTCATCTTATCTATATTTGTTGGATATTATGTTGTATGGAGTGTTACTCCATCATTACATACACCTTTAATGTCTGTAACAAATGCGATTTCTTCCGTGATTATTGTGGGAGCAATCATTGCAGCATTAGCAGGCTCTTTTGAAAGCGTTTTTGAAATCTCAAATATATTTGGATACTTAGCAATAATTTTAGCAGCTATAAATATTTTTGGAGGATTTTTAGTAACTCAAAGGATGTTACAAATGTATAAGAAGAAGAAAAAATAATTATGTCAGCCAATCTTTCAGCAATATTTTATTTAATTTCAGGCATTTTGTTTATATTGGCTCTAAGAGGTTTATCTTCACCAGAGACATCAAGACAAGGAAATTACTTTGGAATTGCTGGGATGGTAATTTCAATAGTAGTTACTTTTTTAACGATTGGAAACTTTGGTCCTGGATTTATATATGTTCTAATATTTCTTATTATTGGTGGATCGATTGGTGCGTTTATAGCGTTCAGAATTCCAATGACAGCAATGCCAGAGCTTGTGGCTGGTTTTCACAGTCTTGTAGGTTTGGCTGCTGTTTTTGTAGCTATTTCTGCTTTTTTAAAGCCAGAGGCATTCAATCTTGGTACGACAGGCAGTATTAAACTTGCTAGCCTAATTGAAATGTCTTTGGGTGCAGCAATTGGAGCAATCACATTTTCGGGTTCAATTATTGCTTTCTTAAAACTTAGAGGAATAATGTCTGGTGCACCAATTACATTTAAAGGTCAGCATTATTTTAATCTAGTATTAGGATTGAGCATAATATTTTTAATATATTATTTGTGCGCATCTCAATTATCTAATGTTTTTTGGTTATTGATATTAATATCTTTTTTAGCAGGAGTTTTAATAATTATACCAATTGGAGGTGCAGATATGCCCGTTGTTATTTCAATGTTAAATTCATACTCTGGATGGGCAGCTGCAGGTATAGGATTTACATTAGAGAATACTGCTCTGATAATTACTGGTGCACTTGTGGGATCATCAGGTGCTATTTTATCATATATAATGTGCAAAGGAATGAATAGATCGTTTTTTAATGTTATTCTTGGTGGGTGGGGTGCCAATGATCAGACTTCTAG
>MDSZ01019698.1_pt1 | contig 10268 bp, 19 predicted proteins | sample 811201 | NCBI WGS metagenome assembly MDSZ01 (sample SAMN05326647, study PRJNA326480) | marine metagenome | isolation source: seawater | place: Indian Ocean: North | collected 2010 | reverse complement strand
TTGGAGAAGTGGTATGGGAGCTGTATTTGAAGTAGTAGGTAATCCTAAACTCGCTGTAGTTAATAACAATAAAGATTACGAGAAGTTATTAAAGAAATATGATGCATCACATTATGAAAAAATGGGATGTGGTGGTGGTAAGTATTATTTAAATTGGCACGCCTTATCTAAAAAGTATGATGGATTCAGATTAACATTTAAGGGTTCTCGTGATTTTATTCCAGGTGTTCATGAATGGGATGTGGAATCAACTGTATGGTTTAATATGAATAAGTTAGAATTTTTAGGAACAACAAAGTTATGATACAACTAACTACATTATTAGCAGAATCAAAATTAAAGATGAATATACCTTCTGATATCAAAAAGATATATAAATTATTTAAAAAAAATAGGAAACAATTATTCGTAGTCGGTGGTGCTGTTCGTGACGCTATATTAGGTAAGTCACCAAAAGACTTTGACTTAGCTACTGATGCTAAACCCGATGAAGTATTAAAGATGGCCAAGCAAGGTGGATTCAAGACTGTAGAGGTTGGTAAATCATTTGGTGTAGTAATTGTGGGAGGACACGAGATTGCTACATTCAGAAAAGATATAGGTAAAGGAAGAAGACCTGATGCTGTTGACTTCACTGATATAAGAGGTGATGTCATGAGAAGAGATTTAACTATCAACGCTTTATTTTATGATATAGGTAAAGGACAGATTGTAGATTTGGTAGGAGGAATAAAGGACCTTAAGAAAAAACAAGTACGGGCTGTCGGAGAGCCCAATGAAAGATTTGATGAGGACCCCCTGCGTAAGTTAAGAGCTATACGATTCGCTGGTAGTGTGGGAGGTAAGATGCATAAAGATACATGGAACGCTTTAGTTAAGAAGCCAGATATATCTGGCGTTTCAGGCGAACGAATTCGAGATGAATTTATTAAAGGTATTAAGAAAGCTGTATCTGTACCCAAGTATTTTAAGATGATAAAAAAATTAGGAATGTTTAAACAGATATTTCCCAGTTTAACTATTCTCAATAGAGATATTAAAACCAATGATTACAAATTACAAATAGCTTATATGTTACATACTAATGGTGCTGATAAAACTAGGGATGTATTAAAGAAAATGAAATATACTAATCAAGAAGTTAATGATATTTGGTTATTGATTCATATGTCAAGACCTGCTCAAGTGATAAAAGATTTACCTATGTATAAGAAACTACAAGATAATAGTAAGTTAACTACATCACAAGTTAAGGGATGGGCTATGATAAATTCTAATAAATATATTGTTAAGTTATGGAATTGGAAATTATCTGTATCACCTAAAGACGCTATAGACAAAGGGTTAAAAGGAAAAGATATTGGTAATTATGTAAAGGATAAAGAAGAAGAATTATTTTTACTTTCTTAATATTTATTGTAATAGGAGAAATTAATGGGTAGAGAAATGAATAGAAATCAATGTCCACCAGGACATTTTAAATGTTCAGATGGTACATGTGTAAGAATAGGACAATCTTGTTCTGATAGTGGAAGACAAGTAATGACAGATAAAGGTGTCGGACCTTCAGGAATACCAGGTGGTGGATATTATCCTCCTGTACCGAGAAGTGGACAAGGTGGTGGAACTAACAATCCAATAACACGAGTAGGGTTACAAGCTACACCGGGAAGATATGTTTATAAAGATAATTGTCAACCTTATGTAGGTCCTTATCATCAACATCGAAATGGTGAACTTATGATTGGTGCTGGTCAAATGGGAGTTAATCATCCAATTAAACCAAATGAAATTATTGTCCTAGCTAGAGAATGTAATAGACACAATGTAAATGAAGTTATAAATCCAAATGTTTTAGGTAATGACCCAACTAACGCTTCAAGAAGATTAAAAGGAACTGGTCAATTATTTGCTCATCCAACATGTGATGGTCAATGTAGTAATTTAGAAACTTGTTTTTGTTGGAGTGGTTGGCATTACTCTCAGAATGGATGGAGTAATCATCAAGAGAGACAATGTGAATGTGTAGAAATGAGTTTTTTAGAATAAAAGATATGAGGAAAATTTAAATGCCTAATACAAGAGAACCAAGTTGTTGTCCAGATTCAATGGGACCTGGTACAACTAGATGTGAATTTATACCAGGTATTCAAGGTTGGGATGAATCAGGTGGTTATCAACATGAAGGAATCCACGCTTATATAAATAATTGTCATCCTAACGCCCTACCTCATCCTGGATTTTTATTTTACGGTGCTTGTGATGGAAGTAGTGGATGTCATCTTGATTATAATAATTGTAATCCGGAGGAATGGCCATATACAGATTGTTGTGATGGTGTCTGTGGTGAATATGGACATGGATGTACTCAAAGTTTTGAAATAGATTGTGTATGTCAAGATGATTGTAGTGGAGGATTTTCCGGTGAACCACATTTCGAACCAGGTCCTGGTGGACCAGGTGGATACATTGACCCAAATGAAATAGGTGGTCAAGGATTTAGTACTACACCACCAAGACAACAATCCTCTTTTAAAAATAGTAAATTACCAATGGCTACACCACCTCCAGGATTTAATCCAAATAAAAAATATAAAAAAAGAGATAATTTAATTTCTCGTGTACCAAAAGGAGAAGGGTATCTAACTCAAGATTTAATTCAAAAGGAAATCGAGGTTAACTTTTCTACAATTGATGGAAAGAAAAAATTAAATATGATAGGTATAACTAACGCTATTCATAATGAAGCTTATGACTTTATAAAAAAATCCAAACAAAGAAAATCTAAACCATATCACAAGAAACAAATAGAAGACATATTCTATTCATCAGATAATATGACTAAGGTTGGTAGAGCTCTATGTAATTATTTTGATATAAAACCTACGGATGACTCAGGTCATACTGAAGACTATATTATGATGCATCCAGTAGCTGTTAAATATCTTATAGTGTTCGCGATTGTTGTAGCTCTTCTTATTTTATTTTTCTAATACAGATAAAATTTCATTGGTACTTAATATAACAAGTGTCTCACCATCTAACACATATTCTTGTCCAGAATTTGTTTTGTTATAAAGAACGGTCTCACCTTTTTCAACTGCTACTGGTATTATTTCTCCAGTCATTGAATACATACCATTTCCTACACCTATAACTTCACCTTCAACTAAACTATTCTGTATAGCTATATCAGGAAGAATTATTCCACCTTCGGTTACATTATCATCTTCTTGGTTTTTTGGTCTTATAACTACCTTGTCGTTTACTGGTCTTAATTTCATATAACTTCTCCTATTATTTAATAACTATCTATTAATAAAAATACAATCCACCAAATCAAGCTTATTAATAATGATACGATTACTATAGCTATGATTAATGTAAAATACCATTTTAATCCTATCTGACTCAACATGATGTTTATTATCCCAACTAACATAATTGGTAAACATATCATACATATTCGTTCTATGATACTCAAACCATCCAAACCAGAATTTTTGTACTTTTTATTTGTTTCTTTGTTTCTTATTCTCATTTATTAATATTCTGTTTTTCTATACCAATTTGGTTTACTAGCAATTCTTTCAGCTATTCTTTGTCTAATTATTTTTTGGTCTTCGATTGTTGGTATCCAATCATTATATAACCCATTCTCTTTAAATATATCTCTAGGAAATTTTCTATTAGAATCTGGTTTAAAACCTCTTCTTTTCATTTCACTAATAAGTTCTTGATATCTATTATATAAGTATTTACCTTTGTTATAAAAGAAGTAAACATGTCCACCATTTAAAGTAAATTTTTTAGGTACTTTCTTTTCTTGATAACCTATCTTACTTACAAGTGTCCTACGAAGAGAACCAGGTACCATTGTTATTTCTCTATACTCAGCTATAAGATGTTGGTCAGTAAGTTCCGACACATCTATTATATTAATTCTCGTCACCAGTATCTCCTCTAAAGTAATCAGCCATATCTAATAATCCTGAAAAACAAGTTGGACAAAAGGATACAGGTATCATACCGAGTACACCCTGCTGTAATCCACCTTCTTGTTCTGAGAATCTACAATCACATATTGTACAATCAAACATTATGATTTCTTTTTCTTTACCTGTATGTATATTAATTATTTTAGCCATACATATATCATTGTCCTGGTGGTGTCCAAAATATTTTACCTAATACCACACCTATTGACAATGAAAATACTAACATAAATATTCCCATTGTTATTATAGTTCCTATCATATATTAACCACTCTCCCTATTAAATTGTTGTTCAACTATAACATCATTCTCTAAATCATGTCGTAGTAAATCTAAATCACCTGATTCAGTATCTACACCTTGATTTAATACATTCCATATTCTATCTAATATTTCTTGTTTAGTCATCATTATCTCCTTTAATTACATATGTACTTCAATCGGTACATTAACATCATCGTAGTGTTGTAAAGCTATTTTCTCTTCTAAGGTATGTTTACCTCTAGCAATAGAATTATCACCTTGATGTTCTGCCTTTAAAATCTTAACCGTTAACCATAGATATAAATGTTGTGGTAACCATTCGTTAACTATATAATCCAAATCCCAATCACTATTCTTATAAGCCAAGAATACTTGAGTACCTACTTCAGTAACACCAAACAAATGGTCTTCTGTACAACTATCACCCATAGCTCTTTTTAATTTTAGTTGTAAAGCTTTAGAGGAAAATAAACCAACAACAGAATGAGTTAAAGTAGGAGTTAATAGATTATAACCAAAGGTTAACCTAAGTGTAGACTTAAAAGTACTTGTAGTATCTAAGTCATCTAAGTCACCAACAAAGGTGTCAAATTGTTCATCAGTTAAAGTAGATAGATGAGACTCATACTCAGCCTTTACACCTAATAATCTACCTCTAGCGTAATTGGTTATAAGAGACTTATTCTCATTCCAAAACACATTTAGTCGGTGTTCTACTATATGGTTACCATCATCATCAAATTCAGTAAACCATTTATTAGCACCTATTTTCTCTTTCATTATTTCTGGTAGTTTAATCATAGTTTTCCTCGTTTCTTTCATATAGTAATATACGGATCTTTATAGGTACTTGTCAAGCTATTTCTTTGGTGGTTTAAATTTATTTCGTATACTCTTCATACAATATACACAATAACCTATAATACCCGCACCACCCATTAATAAACTTGGATGAGGTTCTCCACACAATCCTAACGCATGTTTTAAAAAATGTATTATACTATCCATCATACTACTCCTTTATTATATTTCCTACTTAAAGCTCGAGGGGAAGGTTCTAAATATCTGTCGGTAATAATGTCTTGAAGTTTAACCCTAGTCATAAGAGGTATGTCACCACTACTATTCAATTGTCGTAAATACTTAAGGGTAGGTTCATAACCCCATTCATCGTAATAAGACATAACATCACTAAGAGCTTTATCATATGGTGTGTGTACTATATTATCAGAAGAAGAGAACCGGTTACGAACTACCTCAGCGGTTTTATCCGAGTCTTCACTCTTCTTCTTGATAATAGTCTTATAATTCTTAGCAGTACTAAAACCTTTATACCCTCGTCTATCTAAACGATTAAGGTTCTCACTCTGTTCCTTAGATACTACTTGTATATAACCACCTGTCTTATGTGGGTATATAGTATGACAACTAACTTTCTCTTCAGTACTACAACCAGTACATATAGTATAACCCATGTCTATACGAGCTTGAGGTACTTTTGTATTACATAGTGAACAATTCATATACATAATATACGAAAGAATATATACTTGAGTCAAGCTTTATTTTACTTAATGTGTATTATTATTCTATGGGTAAAAAATTGACCTCGAAATATATACCAGTCCGAGCACCTTAAAGTAATACTTTAAGTAAACCGAAAAACCGAATGAAGATGCCCATATGGCCATATACGCTAAAACACGCTATTTTACCCTATATACACAAAACCCTCAATAAAGAGGGAATCGTGCGTTTTGACTATGTTTTGAGAAGATTAGCTCGCCTCAGTGGCTTCAGCCATCTCTTCCTCGTTGAAAAGGTCATCAGATGATCCATCGTCACAGAATTTTTGAACAATCTGCTTCACAAAGGTTCTCTCACTATCCACACCACCAGTACTATCGTATTGAGGATAGATACACACCTCGGCGGCTTCGGCTAAATCAAAGCCATCATATAGTAGACCACATAACTCGACAGTAGTCCTAGTACTAATACCACTAGGTATTCTAGCAGTGTCACTATTAGACTCTGTTCTAGTAAGAGAAGCTATCTTAGCCACATTACCTATTACTGTAGTATCTACATGAGGGAACATATAGTTAAGAAGAGTATTCTCTTCGTCCTCATTAAGTACATCCATCTCTACAATAGTGAACCTATCCATTAACGCTTTGTCCATTACCCTAGTAGAGGTATACTCATTACCTATATTCGCCGTAGCAATAAAAGTAACGCCCTCAGCAACTTTTACAGTCGCCTGATTTTCCTGTTCATCCAACCTTAAATACCTTTGACCTTGATCAAGAACTGTCATTAAGATATTCCAAGCATCTGGATGGGCTCTTGAAAGCTCGTCTAATAGTATCACAGCGTTTGGAGTTTGAATAGCTTTTACAAATAAAGACTCTGAGAAGTAAGTACCACTACCTTTATTAAACTGTACATTACCAATCAAAGTAGAACGCGGGTCTTGAGTAGCACCTAAGTTAAAGTAGTAGTCAGGTCTATCAAGTGAATTAACGACAGCTTTAGCAGCCATTGTTTTACCGCAACCAGCTGGGCCGGTCATCATAATATTCTTACCTCTGACAGCACCCCTAATAAGGTACTTCCACTTAAGCTCTGACATCATCAAGCCTTGTGGTTTTAAAGAGTAAGAAGAGTGTATAAAGTTAAGAACTTCAGCATGGTCAGTAGGTATATCAACTGACACAGAAGGTTCGTTAGAAGGGGAATTTAGAGCCCCAGAATTTTCCATAGCTGCGAGTACTTTATCAGTAACACGCCTCCAAGCAAATCCTTTATTACCATTAGTAGAGGGGAATCTACCAATTAAATAGTCACCATTGAATGCGTTCTTCCTACATCCACTAGTTATCTCAGATGTGTATTTAACACCGTCAGTAGACCACGCATTATAGCGGTTACCTGATTTCTCGATTTTACACACCACATCTGGAAGTATAATATTTTTAGCCATAGTCAAAGCTCCTTTATTATTGTTTATTTTCTCATTTCTCATACAGTATAATATACGGATCATTTTATATTAATGTCAAGCTTTTTTTTCACATTTGGGCGATTTTTTTATAAAAAAAGGGGCTCTCGGAGAAAGGAGTAAAAACGAGAACCCCGTAGTGACGCAGGAAGAAAGGAAGTAAGACCTACGCCACTAATAGATCGTGAGGAGAGCACCCTGAGGGACTGAATATGGCTACCTGGTTCTTATGGTGGTACATGCAATATCAAGTATGAGGGTGGCTCTCAATTCTTTGTAAGTCGTTAGTACTCTCGGTATGCTCCTGTCAAGCGTCCTCTCATTGTCTCAAACCTTACTATATAATATACGACTAAAACCCAATACGAGTCAAGCTTTTTTTAGCTTTTTTTTCGCGAATCATACCAAGAATATAAAGCTATTCCAAGCCAAAATAGTATTACCACACCAAATGGATTGAACAGCGTCGCTAAAATAACATCAATGCTCATACACTAATATACGAATAAATACCTATATGTGTCAAGCCTTTTTTCAGAAAAAAAAATTTCGGCGCATGCGTGTGTACTATATAATTAAAGGTATTGTAGACACTAAAATTCATAATATAACCAATTGTGTATCATTTCACCACTATTCACCACTACTCTCCACTATAACCCATTCTATTTTATTGATAATGTATGTCAATTTATTATTGTATATCAATGACTAATTCTTGAGCTCATCATCCATAGTAGCTAAAGTCTCGATGATTTTTTTCTTCATAAGGTCTTCTCGAATAGCTCGTGGAGTATTTATCATCGCTTGTATTCTACCATTCGTTGCCGCCATGAACATACCTATAGCCATCTCTCTTACTTTAGTAACGATTAGTAAGAGGAATAGGATACAAGTTATCAGAGCTATGTGCCATAAGGGATATCCTTGACTAAAAAGGAAAATTTCGAGGGTGCTCACTAGTACTACTTGTGCTATCCTATAGAGGAATATGTTGTTATGTTGACTTGTCTTTATTTTGTTTATCAGTTCATTCATAATATTGTACTACCTTTTTTTGTTTATTCTTTTCTTAATTCCAAGATTTTTTTTTCTACCTATATTATCAGTAGGTAAAGCTCTCTTTCTAGTCTTTTTTATATTTTTACTATACTTTACTTCCTTATACTCTCTTTCCTTCTTTATCCTATCTTTTATATGTTCAGCTCTTTTATCAAAGTCAATCACCCTATCACTATTGATTATAGTACCCTTCCTATTAATGACAGCTAAACGACCATCTGATACTAGTTTATTTATTACAGCATGAACATGATGTTTTAGTTCACGACTATTTTTTATTTGAGTTAGAATATTTTTAATATGTAACTCTTCTAACTTGTATGTCTCACTCATTTCTTTAGGGTCAAGATTTTCTATTGTTTGGAATAGTTTACTAATTATCCAATCTTCCAACGACTTTAAGCCTTGTATATTAATACCACCTTTATTCTCAAGTCTTAATTGTCTTCTTTTTGGATTATCCATTTTTTATATACTCCAATATTGTCTTATTCTTATTACTACCCAACCACTCCGCTAAGAGTTCTGGTTTGTCCAATGCCTCAAATTTATATTTATAGTGAAATTGGTTGTGACACCATTTACACAAAACTACTCCATTTTTTATCGTGTACCTACGATTAGGGAATTTGTCCCATGAGTAGATATGATGAGCATGGAGTGACATTGTTGTTTTCCTCTTTTTACCACACTTCTCACATACATAATATTTACTCAATCCTTTTTTTCCACGATTGAGTTGGAATACGCTCGTTCGCCATTTACGATATCGTATCTTGCCGGTATTTGTTTTCCACCTATTTCCTTTTTTATATTTCATATATATAAATATAGGCAAACTTAAATAACTTCAAAGCTTAGGCTGTGAGAGCGATATTTCTCCCCATCACTTCAAAAAAAAATTTTCTTCTGTCTTTCTACTTGTCAAACGCATCATCATTTGAACGAACTTCAAACTTACCACTTCCTGATGCTAAATCTTTGACAAATTCATATAAATCTAAAACATGTGGTTGTACTTTATCTAAAGTTTCACCACCTATTTCTTTGATTTCATTTTCTATAAGATAAGCTGTTGACCTAACAGTATCTCTTATCGCTTCCATAGCTTCTAAATCAATTTTCATATTTCTTCTCCAATTTCTAACTCATTCTTCATTAAATAGTTATTAATCATATTAGTTGTATTTTTAATCTTATCCATGACCTTCTCAAATAAAGCCCATTGTTTCTCTTTATAGTATAACTGAGCTAGTCTATTCATTTCATTTAAATCTGACATTAATTTTTCTAACATGATTATACCTCCAAGAATTTTTTATTCATTGTCTTAGCTACTTGCATCATGTTAGTAGCGTTGATAAACTCAGCATCTTTACCATACATATTTGTGAAAGACTTGTTATCTGAATCATAACTATACTCACCACCAATGAAGTAACTCAACACACTGATACCTTTAGCTCTCATGTTGTTAACCATTTTTCTTGTGTGAGCCTCAGCACCATCACCAGAGTAACTTATATCTTTGTTACCATAGTAAGGTTGACCATCACTAAAGTTGATAAAATAACTATCTTGATTAGAGTTACCTGGAATCAAATCTTTTTCAATAGCCTCAAAACATAATCCTTCAGGAGTAGTTCCACTGACACCAAGAGCTCCAAAAAGATTTTTTACTTTAACTAACTTATCTTTTCTTGAATCGTAAGCTACAAGAATTAAAGGAACACCTTGGTCATTACCTTTACTATGAGTAGTTCTAATTGAAACAACCACATCAATGTTCCCAGCCATATCAGCTGCTTTAATCATAGCTACTGTCGATGTCATAGCTTTGTTCCATTTGTCACCACCCATCGAACCACTAGCATCAACTGAGATATGTAAGTAAGCCTTATTAAATCTTTCAGTAAGAGTGTGAGAGAAAACATTTGAATTT